>Ga0209211_10004037_pt1 | contig 23284 bp, 23 predicted proteins | sample RifGroA2_FD_183992 | JGI IMG/M metagenome (GOLD analysis project Ga0209211, IMG submission 183992) | Groundwater microbial communities from Rifle, Colorado, USA - Groundwater A2 (SPAdes) (version 2) | ecosystem: Environmental > Aquatic > Deep subsurface > Groundwater | place: Rifle, Colorado...
CGCCGTAGGACTTGGCGATGTTGTTGATCAGTTCCATCATGTTCACGGTCTTGCCGACGCCGGCGCCGCCGAACAGGCCGACCTTGCCGCCCTTGGCGAACGGACACATCAGGTCGATAACCTTGATGCCGGTGGGCAGCAGTTCGGTGGAAGGCGACAGCTCGTCGAACTTCGGCGCCTTGGCATGGATCGGGCGTTTTTCCTCGCAGGGAACCGGGCCGGCTTCGTCGATCGGGCGACCCAGCACGTCCATGATTCGGCCCAGGGTTCCGGAGCCGACCGGAACCGTGATGGCTGCACCCGTCGGCTTGACCGACATGCCGCGACGCAGACCGTCGGACGATCCGAGCGCAATGGTGCGCACGATGCCGTCGCCGAGTTGCTGTTGTACTTCAAAGGTCAGGCCGGCTTCGGCGTTGCCGGAATCGGCCTCGTCGAGGGTCAGCGCTTCATACACCTTGGGCATGGCTTCGCGGGGGAACTTGATGTCCACCACGGCGCCGATACACTGAACGATGCTTCCGTTGCTCATGGTCATTTCCTTAATGCTATAAATCCGTTAGCCTGATCAGCCGGCGATGGCGGCGGCGCCACCAACGATCTCGGAGATTTCCTTGGTAATCGCAGCCTGACGCGCCTTGTTGTAGACCAGCTGCAGTTCCTTGATGACATTACCCGCGTTATCGGTCGCCGCCTTCATTGCGACCATGCGCGCCGATTGCTCCGACGCCATGTTCTCGGCCACGCCCTGGTAGATCAAGGCTTCCACGTAGCGCACCAGCAACTCGTCGATGACGGTTTGCGCATCCGGCTCGTAGAGGTAATCCCAGCTACGCTCGGGTGTGCCCATGCGCTCGCCGGATAGCGGCAACAACGGCTCGATCACCGGCTCCTGCTTCATGGTGTTGATGAAGCGGGTATAGGCAATGTGCACGGCATCCAGTTCGCCCGCCTGGAAAGCGTCGATCATGACCTTCATCGGCCCGATCAGCTTTTCCAGATGAGGGGTGTCGCCCAGGTGCGTGATATGGGAAATCACGTTGGCGCCCATGCGCTGCATGAAGCCCAGGCCCTTGTTGCCGATACAGGTGACGCGAATATCCTTGGCACCATCGGCTTCCCACTTGCGCATGGTGCTCAAACACTGGCGCAGGATGTTGGTGTTGAGGCCGCCGCAGAGGCCCTTGTCGGTCGTCACCACGATCAGTCCCACACGCTGCACCACGGCTGCCTTGGTCTTGCCAAGGAAGGCGTGGCGATACTCGGTCACGTTGGCCTGCGAAAGATTCGCCGCGAGACGGCGGATCTTTTCGCTGTAGGGACGAGCGGCACGCATCCGTTCCTGCGCCTTGCGCATCTTGGACGCGGCCACCATCTCCATGGCCTTGGTGATCTTGCGCGTGTTCTGGACGCTCTTGATCTTGGTGCGGATCTCTTTACTGCCCGGCATGATCGCTCCCCGTTTAGTTCGTCAGCGGTTCGGGATCAGGCCCAGGACTTCTTGAACTCGGTCACCGCGGCCTTGAGCTGGCCTTCGGCGTCCTTGTCCAGGTCCCTGGTGGTCTCGATCTTGTTCATCAGATCGGCATACTTCTGGTGCATGAACTGGTGCAGATCGGTTTCGAACGCCAGGATGCGCGGCACATCGACATCGTCCATGAAGCCTTCGTTGGACGCGTAGAGCGTGACGCCCATTTCAGCGACGGACAGCGGCGCGTACTGCAGCTGTTTCATCAGTTCGGTCACGCGCCGACCGCGCTCCAGCTGCTTGCGCGTGGCTTCGTCGAGGTCGGAGGCGAACTGAGCGAATGCCGCGAGCTCGCGGTACTGCGCCAGCGCCAGACGGACACCGCCACCGAGCTTCTTGATCACCTTGGTCTGGGCTGCGCCACCGACGCGGGACACCGAGACGCCGGCGTTCATCGCGGGACGGATACCGGCGTTGAACAAGTCGGTTTCGAGGAAGATCTGACCGTCGGTAATCGAAATCACGTTGGTCGGCACGAAGGCGGACACGTCGCCGGCCTGGGTTTCGATCACCGGCAGCGCGGTCAGCGAACCGGTCTTGCCCTTGACTTCGCCGTTGGTCAGCTTCTCGACCCAGGCTTCGGAAACGCGCGCGGCGCGTTCGAGCAGACGCGAGTGCAGGTAGAACACGTCGCCAGGATAGGCTTCGCGGCCGGGCGGACGGCGCAACAGCAGCGAGATCTGGCGATAGGCCCAGGCCTGCTTGGTCAGGTCGTCATAAATGATCAGCGCGTCCATGCCGCGGTCGCGGAAGTATTCGCCCATCGAGCAGCCCGTGTAGGGTGCGATGAACTGGGTCGCGGCAGAGTCGGAAGCGGAGGCGGCGACGACGATGGTGTATTCCATCGCGCCGTGTTCCTGCAGCTTGCGCACCACGTTGGCGATGGTCGAAGCCTTCTGGCCGATCGCGACGTAGATGCAGAACATGTTCTGCCCCTTCTGGTTGATGATGGCATCAACCGCGACAGCCGTCTTGCCGGTCTGGCGGTCGCCGATGATCAGCTCGCGCTGGCCGCGGCCCACCGGAACCATCGAGTCGATGGCCTTGAGACCGGTTTGCACCGGCTGCGACACCGACTTGCGCCAGATTACGCCCGGCGCGACCTTTTCGATCTTGTCGGTGAGCTTGGCATTGATCGGGCCCTTGCCGTCGATCGGCTCGCCCAGGGCATTAACCACGCGGCCAAGCAGCTCGGGGCCAACCGGCACCTCAAGAATGCGGCCGGTACACTTCACCGTATCGCCTTCGGAAATATGCTCGTAGTCACCGAGGACCACGGCGCCGACGGAGTCGCGCTCAAGGTTCAGGGCGAGGCCGAAAGTGTTGCCGGGAAACTCCAGCATTTCGCCCTGCATCACGTCGGTCAGACCATGAATGCGGCAAATGCCGTCAGTAACCGACACCACGGTGCCCTCGTTGCGGGCGGTGGCGGCCAACTGCATGTTCTGGATCCGGCTCTTGATCAGGTCGCTGATTTCGGATGGATTGAGGTTCATGGAATTACTCCTAGTTCTTTAGCGCGGTGGCCATGGCAGCAAGCTTGCCGCGGACCGAGGCGTCGATCACTTCATCGCCGACGGCAATACGGACGCCACCAATAAGTTCGGCATCGACCTTGACGGTCGCCTGGATCCTGCACCCGAACTTGCGTTCGAGGTCGGCCACGAGAGTTTGCAATGTCGCTTCGTCGAGGACAAAGGCAGAGGTGATCTCGGCGTCCTTGATGCCTTCGTGACCATGCTTGAGTTCGTCGAAAAGCTCGCTGATCTCGGGCAGCACAATTAGGCGATCGTTGTCCGCGAGGACACGGACAAAGTTCTGCTGATCGGCCGACAAGCCGGACTTGGCGTCAGATGCCGCTACATCGAGACAGAGTTGCGCCAGCTGGACCGGGCTTAGACGCGGATTGCCGATGCATTCTTCCATTTCGGGACGAGAAGCAACGGCGGAAAGCCGCGACAGCACATCGGACCAAGCCGCAAGGGCATTTCCGCTCTTGGCCAGCTGGAACGCGGCCTCGGCATAAGGGCGCGCAAGGGTGACGTTTTCGGCCATGGCTGCTTACAGTTCCGACTTGAGTTGCGTCAGCAGCTCGGCGTGGGCCTGGGCGTTGATCTCCTTGCGCAGAATGCGCTCGGCACCGGCTACAGCCAGAACCGCCACATGCTCGCGCAAGGCTTCCTTGGCACGCTGTGAAGCGGCGGCAGCCTCGGCCTCGGCAGCTTCACGGGCCGCATTGACGATGCGCGCACCTTCGGCGCGGGCATCTTCGATCAACTGGGCCACCTGCCTCTCGGCGCCACTGCGAAACTCGGCGGCGGATTCACGCGCCTTGCGCAATTCGTCAGAGGCTTTCTTTTCTGCGTGTGCCAGATCGGTTTTGGCCTTGTCCGCGGCCGCAAGCCCGTCAGCTATCTTGCCCGCGCGCTCGTCGAGTGCCTTCATGATGGGCGGCCACACGAACTTCATCGTGAACCACGCCAAAATGAGGAACACAACCAGCTGGGCAAACAGCGTTGCGTTCAGATTCACGGTAGTCGCTCCTTAAGCGTTAGGGGAGACGATTACTTGGCAAGACCGGTAATGAACGGATTGGCGGTGGTGTACCACAGGGCAATACCGGTACCGATAATGAAGGCCGCGTCGATCAGGCCGACCAGAAGGAACATCTTGGTTTGCAGCGTGTTCATCAGTTCCGGCTGGCGCGCGGAAGCTTCGAGGAAGCGGCTACCCATGATGCCGATGCCGATACACGCGCCGGCGGCGCCGAGACCGATGATCAGACCGGCGGCAAGAGCAACAAAACCAACGATTTGTTCCATGACAACTCCTTTAGTAACGAATTAAGGTTGTAAAGATTGATACAGAGGTATTAGTGGCTTTCGTGCGCTTGGCCGATATATACCAGCGTCAGCATCATGAAGATGAAAGCCTGCAGCGTGATGATCAGGATGTGGAAAATGGCCCAGATGGTTCCGGCGACAACGCCTCCCAGCCACAGCAATCCGCTGCCCGCGGTGCCCGCCCAGGCGGCACCCATCAGGGCGATCAGCATGAAGATCAATTCGCCGGCATACATGTTGCCGAACAGTCGCATGCCGTGCGAAACCGTCTTGGCGACGAACTCGATCATTTGCATCGCGAAGTTGATCGGATAGAGCAGCGGATGGCTGCCGAAAGGCGCAGTAAACAGTTCATGCATCCAGCCGCCGAAACCTTTGATCTTGACGCTGTAGTAAAGGCAGAGAATCAGCACACCGAGCGACATGCCGAGCGTGGCATTGAGATCGGCGGTCGGCACCACGCGCAGGTAGGCATGATGCGGATCATGGCCGGCGACGCCGAACATCCAGGACCAGATATTGGGTAGCGCATCGAGCGGCAGCAGGTCCATCGCGTTCATGAGGAAGATCCAGACGAACACTGTCAATGCCAGCGGCGCGATGAAGCTGCGGTCGCCGTGGACGATCGACTTGGATTGCGATTCGACCATTTCCACCAGGATTTCGACGGCCGCCTGGAATCTGCCGGGAACGCCGGAGGTCGCTTTCGCGGCAGCGCGGGCCAGAATCAGCACCGCCAGCAGTCCGAGCGAAATGGACCAGAACAGAGTATCGAGATGGAATACCGACCAATCAACCAGGGCCGCCTGCTTGTGGCCAAGACTGTTCAGGTGGGTCAGGTGGTGAACGATGTATTCCGATGCGTTTGGAGCGTGCTCGGCTGCCATGGTCAGGCCTTAATCAATATCGCTAACAGATTTGCTTTCAGCGCAACGACGACCCCGGCCAGCAATGCCAGCCAGTGCAAGTCTCGATACGCCCCCGCCACGATCACGAGCAACGCCAGCGTCGCCGCGATCTTGATGAACTCACCAACAAAAAAAACGGCTACCGAAGTCCTGCCGCTGCGCGCTGCCGCCCATAGGCTCAGGGCAAAAAGCAGGTTCGGAATCACTACTGCCGCACCACCCAGTCCTGCCGATACCGCGCCCTGCTGTCCTACCCAGAACCATGCCAGCCCGGCGGCGACCAAAGTTGCGACGCTTTGATGAAATACAGCCCTAAACATCTATAAGACCGGGCCGCTTCCAAAAGCCCGCGAATATAGGCCATTGATCGCGGGTTGTCAATTGATTTATGTTGCAGCGCGCCATTTTCGGTGTGAAATGCTTCCAAACAGGAGACATGAAGCTGCCTAATCGAGTCGGGCGAGCAGGCCATCGAGCTGGTCCAAGCTGCCGAAGCGAATCGTCAGGCTGCCGCCGCCCTTGCGGTTGGCGCTGATCTTGACCGTGGCCCCCAGACGATCGGAAAGCTCCTCTTCAAGGCGTAGCAGGTCACGATCCGGTTTCTTCTCGCCGCCCTTCTTCACCGGCGGATTCAGTTCGCGAGCGACCAGACGTTCGGTCTCCCGCACTGAAAAGCCCTTGTCGACGACCAGAGCCGCAACGCGACCTTGCTCACTCTTGGACAGCGGCAGCAGCGCTCTGGCGTGACCCATTTCGATGTCTCCCGCCATGAGCATGTCTTGCGCCGGCTTAGCCAGTTGCAGCAGACGCAGCAGGTTCGACGCGGCAGAGCGCGAACGACCGACGGCGTCCGCGGCCTGCTGGTGGGTCATCTGGAATTCGTCGATCAGGCGCTGTATGCCTGCGGCTTCTTCCAGCGGATTGAGATCTTCGCGTTGGATGTTTTCGATCAGCGACATCGCCAGCGCGGCATCGTCGGGGATGTCGCGGATCAGCACCGGCACCTCGCCTAGACCGGCAATCTGGGCCGCGCGCCAGCGCCGCTCGCCGGCGATGATTTCGTAACGGCCACTATCCACCGGCCGCACGGAGATCGGCTGAATCAGCCCCTGGGCCTTTATCGAAGCCGCCAATTCCTCGAGCGAGCCCGGATCCATGCGGGTGCGCGGCTGGTACTTGCCGGGCTGCAAGGCGCCGACCGAAAGTGTCTCCTGGCGCTGGGTCTCCGGCGTATTGTTGGCGGCGAGGAGAGCATCCAGTCCGCGGCCAAGGCCTTTTTGTTTTGGTGGATTCACAACATTTCCTTCCAGGAATTGACACGATCGATCATTTCGACGGCGAAGGCCATATAGGCCTGCGCGCCTTTGGCCGCCTTATCGAAGAGGACGCCGGGCACGCCGTAACTGGGCGCTTCGGCGAGACGCACGTTGCGCGGCACCAGGGTCTTGAACACCTTGTCGCCAAAATGCTGTTCGAGCTGCGCTGAAACCTGGGTCGATAGGGTATTTCGCGGGTCGTACATGACTCGCAGCAGACCGATGATCTTGAGGTCGCGATTCAGGTTGGCGTGCACTTTCTTGATCGTGTTGACCAAGTCGGAGAGGCCTTCCAGCGCGTAGTACTCGCACTGCATCGGGATGATGACCCCATGCGCCGCGCACAGCCCGTTCAAGGTCAGCATCGAGAGCGACGGCGGGCAGTCGATCAGGACGAAGTCGTAATCCTCCTGGTGCGCCGCCAATGCAACCTTGAGACGCATCTCGCGCAGTTCAAGATCCACCAACTCGACCTCGGCGCCCGCCAAATCGCGGTTGGCCGGCAAGACGTCGAACCTGCCGGACGGCGACATCACCCGCGCATCGCTAAGGCTCGCCAGTTGCAGCAATACCTGATAGACGGAGGATTCGAGGCTGCGCTTTTCCACCCCGCAACCCATGGTGGCATTGCCCTGCGGGTCGAGATCCACCAGCAGGGTGCGCTGGCCGCTGGCGGCCAGCGCTGCAGCCAGATTGACGGCGGTAGTGGTCTTACCCACGCCACCCTTTTGATTGGCTATTGCAAATATATGCATCGTCGTCAGACTTTCTCTAGAACAATCAGGTGGCGCTCCGCATCCAGCCCGGGAACGCTCAGCCGGATGCAATCAAGCATCCTCCAGCCGAGCGGCAAGCGGTTTATTTCGTCTTCGGGCGCGAGACCCTTCATCGCATAAAGCCGGCCGCCGGCCGTCAGCAGATGCCCGGCAAGGTCGACGAAGCTCGCCAGTTCGGCGAAGGCGCGCGACACGACGGCGTCGAACGACCCGCCCGGGACGTCCTCAACGCGGGTGTTGAGGACCGTGATATTGGGCAACCCGAGCTCGATCTTCGCCTGGCGCTGGAATGCGGATTTCTTTTCGACGGCCTCGATCAACGTCATCTCGATATCCGGTCGGGCGATCGCCAACGGAATTCCCGGCAACCCGGCGCCGCTGCCGACATCCGCCCAACGCCGTCCCGGACTCTGTCTGCCGGGAATTCCGCTTCGCGGGCCGGCAAGCGCCGACTCTTGCAGGACCGGTAGTACCGACAGCGAATCGAGCAGATGCTGGGTAAGCATCTCGCTTTCTTCGCGGATGGCCGTCAGGTTGTAGGTGCGGTTCCATTTCTTCAACAGCGCGACATAGGCCAGTAGACTGGTCTGCATTTTTTCAGGCAGATCGAGACCGAGGGCAGCGAGGCCCGCTTGCAGCTGCTCCGCCAGACTCATGCCGCCTTGCGCCGCTTCAGATGCACCAGCAGGAGAGAGATCGCCGCTGGGGTCATTCCCTGCAGGCGCGATGCCTGACCCAGGGTTTGCGGACGTATCTGGGTGAGCTTCTGTCGCACCTCGAAGGACAAGCCATGCACCTGTGTGTAATCGATGTCACCGGGTATGGGCAGGGATTCGTGGGCCAGACTCTTTGCGACCTCGTCTTGTTGTCGTTCGATATAACCTTGATACTTGGCCTGTATCTCGACCTGTTCGATCACCTCGGGCGACACCAGGGCTTCGCCCGCTCCAGGCAGGGTCAACAGACTGGCGTAGCTGACTTCGGGTCGGCGCAACAAGTCGAACAAACGATATTCACGTTCCATCGGCTGACCCAGCACGCGCATCGCGTCGGCCTCAGGCAATTGGCGCGGATTGACCCAGGTCGTCTTCAGGCGTTCGGCTTCAAGCGCGACGGCATCGCGCTTGCGATTGAAGGCGTCCCAGCGCAAATCATCCACCAGACCCAATTCGCGACCGACGTCGGTCAGACGCAGATCGGCGTTGTCCTCACGCAAGGACAAGCGGTATTCGGCACGACTGGTGAACATCCGATAAGGCTCGGAAACCCCGCGCGTAATAAGGTCATCCACCAGCACGCCGAGATAGGCCTGATCCCTTCGCGGCGCCCACGCCGGCAGCTGCATCGCGTGGCGCGCGGCATTGATCCCGGCCAGGAGGCCTTGCGCTGCAGCCTCCTCGTAGCCCGTCGTACCGTTGATCTGACCGGCAAAAAACAAACCGCCGACCGACTTGGTTTCCAGGCTGTCCTTGAGATTGCGCGGATCAAAATAGTCGTATTCGATGGCGTAACCGGGACGCGTGATGTGCACCTGCTCAAGCCCGCAGATGGAACGCACCAGAGCCAGCTGGACATCGAACGGCAGGCTGGTTGAAACGCCCTGCGGATAGATTTCGTGAGTATCGAGGCCTTCCGGCTCAAGGAATATCTGATGACTGTCCTTGCCGGCAAAGCGATGAATCTTGTCCTCGATCGACGGGCAATAGCGCGGCCCGACGCCTTCGATAACGCCGGTAAACATCGGCGACCGATCCAGCCCCGAGCGAATGATGTCGTGGGTGCGACTGTTGGTCTGCGTGATCCAGCAGGGCACCTGGCGCGGATGCTGGGCGCACGTACCCATATAGGAGAACACCGGTACTGGATCATCTCCCGGCTGGACTTGAAGTGCGGAAAAATCAATACTGCGCCCGTCGAGACGGGGTGGCGTGCCAGTCTTCAGGCGCCCGACCGGCAATTGAATTTCCTTCAGTCGCTTAGCCAAAGAAATGGCTGGCGGGTCGCCGAAACGGCCGGCGCGGTAGTTCGTCAGCCCGACATGGACCAGGCCGTTGAGAAAAGTGCCGGCGGTCAGCACCACGGCAGGTGCCTCAAAGCGCACCCCCAACTGCGTCACCACGCCGCAAACACGGTCGCCACTGATGATCAGGTCGTCAGCCGCCTGTTGGAACAAGGTCAAGTTCGACTGGTTCTCGAGGCGGCCACGGATCGCCTGCTTGTAGAGCTGGCGATCGGTCTGGGCGCGGGTGGCGCGCACCGCCGGCCCCTTCGAGGCATTGAGAATACGGAACTGAATGCCAGCCTCGTCGGTCGCCGCCGCCATCGCACCGCCCAGCGCGTCGACCTCCTTGACCAGATGCCCCTTGCCGATTCCACCGATCGACGGATTGCAGGACATGGCGCCCAGGGTCTCGATGTTGTGTGTAAGCAGCAGCGTCCGCGCGCCCGAGCGGGCAGCCGCCAGCGCCGCCTCCGTACCAGCGTGACCGCCACCAACCACAATTACATCAAAACAAGCCGGGAATTGCACGTTACGAGACCAAGGGAAAGCGAGGGTTCAAGGAAAGCCTATCCCGCAAGCAGGATTTTCCGAAATCAAAAGAGGCGCAATCATACGCCTCCCGCTTCAAAAACGCAGCTTTGGGGAAAGCGGACTACCAGATCGCACGCACTGTTTCACGTGAAACCGACCTACTTAGTTTCACGTGAAACATGTGTCGAGCTTGCCCGTCTCTCGCACCCAACCCCAATCTGGTCAGGCAAAAGTATCGTAGCCCAAACGGGCGATCAGCAAGGATGCCACCACGACAAAGACCCCCCGCACGAATCCGCTACCGTGGCGCAACGCCAGGCGGGCACCGAGCAAGGCTCCGGCAATATTGAATACCGCCATGGCCAATCCGGTACTCCACAGCACATACCCGCTCGGAACAAAGTAGGCGAGCGCTGCGGCGTTGGTGGCGAAATTCACCACCTTGGCGGCGCTCGACGCATAAAGGAAGTCAAGCCGGAAAAACCGCACGAAAGCGAAAATCAGGAAGCTGCCGGCGCCGGGTCCAAAGAATCCATCATAAAAGCCCAGCACCGCACCCGCAATCAAGGCCCGCCTGCGCTCGTGTCCGGACGCCAACCGAGCGCCCGCTATCGCCCCGAAATTCGGCTTGACCACCGTATACACCATGACCAGCACCAGCAAAACGAGCACCAAGGGTCGCACCACCGCCTTCGGCAGCCATGCCACCGCCGCCGCGCCGGCAAAGGCGCACACGAAAGCGGCGGCGGCCGCCGGTAGCGCGATTTCCCAAGGCAGGGCAATACGCCGCGCATAGCGCAGCGCCGCATTCCCGGTGCCGAAAATACTCGCCAGCTTATTGGTGCCGAACACGGTTGCCGGCGATTCCGTCGGCAGTGCCATCAACAATGCCGGAACCTGAATCAATCCGCCGCCCCCCGCCACCGCATCGACGAAGCCAGCAAACAAAGCAGCCGCCAGCAGCAACATCAGGTCGAATTCGGCCACGCCGCGAGACCTATTTGCCGATACAGAAGCGGGAGAAAATTTCACCCAGCAGATCGTCGGCGCCGAATTCCCCGGTAATGCGCGAAAGCGCTTCCTGGGCCAGGCGCAGCTCTTCCGCACAGAACTCGATCTGGCCCAGGTGCCGTGCCGCCAGCGCCGACTTTTCGGCTGCCGCCGCCAACGCTTCAAGATGCCGCTCGCGTGCCAGCACCACATCCTCGCCATGCCCGCTCCAACCGGCTACCCGCAACAGCTCCTCATGCAGCAGTTCGATCCCCGCGCCGCTTTTAGCCGACAGGCGCAGATGTACCCGCCCCACTTCCAGGGTCCGTGCCGCCGCCTGTCCGGCGAGGTCGCATTTGTTCTCCACCACGATGCGTTCAACAGCCGCCGGCAGCCGCACCGCTATGGCATGGTCGGCGGGTGTTTCGCCGCTGCGCGCATCGACCAGCTGCAAGACGACATCGGCGCCTTCGATCTCGCGCCAAGTCCGCTCGATGCCGACCTTTTCCACCAGATCGTCCGTTTCCCGCAAGCCGGCGGTATCGATGATATGCAGCGGTATGCCCTCTATCTGGATGGTTTCGCGCACCGCGTCGCGCGTCGTGCCGGCGACCTCGGTAACAATCGCCCGCTCCTCCCCGGCCAGACGATTCAGCAACGAAGACTTGCCGACATTGGGCAAGCCGACCAGCACCACATGCAAACCGGAGCGCAGCAAGCGGCCGGCACGGGCTCTTGCCAGCAAGGACTCGAGATCGTTACGAAAGCCGGACAATCGATCCGCCGCATCGGTATCCCGCAGGATGTCGATTTCCTCTTCCGGGAAATCCAGCGTTGCTTCCACCAGAATGCGCAACTCGGTCAGCCGCGCCACCAGCGCATGCACCTCGCGCGAAAACTCGCCAGACAACGAGCGCAAGGCCGAGCGCGCCGCAGCCGAGGTACCGGCTTCGATCAAATCAGCGATAGCTTCAGCCTGAACCAGATCCAGCTTGTCGTTGAGAAAGGCACGCTGCGAAAATTCTCCCGGCTCGGCAACGCGGGCACCCAGCTCGAGGCAGCGCGCCAACAACATCTGCAGCACGACCGGGCCGCCATGGCCCTGTAGTTCCAGCACGTCCTCGCCGGTAAAGGAATGTGGCGCCGGAAAATACAACAGAATTCCCTGGTCGATCGGCGATCCGTCCGCCGCCAGGAAGCGACAAAGAGTAGCACGACGGGGCAGCGGTGACTTGCCGCTCAACGCCTCCGCGAAAGCCGGCAGAGCGGCGCCGGAAACTCGTACCACGCCGATGCCGCCGCGACCGGTAGCAGTGGCGATGGCAGCGATGATCTCGGTGCGCGGCAATCCCATCCGCCCTCCCTAACGCTCATGGCAGCCAGAGCCACCCGCCGATGATGAAACACGCGAAAGGCGAATAAAGGCCCACCCCTCCCATCCCCCCCTCACGGGGAGGCTTCTCGTCCGCTCGCTTCGCTCGACCATCACCCGTCGCTCCGAACGAGTTATTTCACGTTAATGCCGGAGCGATGCACCCCGGCAGACTATTCCATCCCCGCGGGATGGAAGCTTGGCCTATTTCTTTTCCCCGGCCTCGACCAGACGGGTGATCTGCCATTGCTGCGCGATAGACAAAACGTTGTTCACCGTCCAGTAGAGCACCAGGCCCGCAGGAAAGAACAGAAACATGCCAGTGAACATGATGGGCATGAACAACATAACTTTGGCCTGGATCGGATCCGGCGGCGTCGGGTTGAGCTTGGTCTGGATAAACATCGTGGCGCCCATGATCAGCGGCAGCACATAGTATGGATCCTTGACAGACAAATCGGTGATCCAGCCCAACCAAGGTGCATTGCGCATCTCGACGGTACCCAGCAGTACCCAGTACAGCGCGATGAATACCGGAATCTGCACCAGCACCGGCAGGCAACCACCCAGGGGATTCACCTTCTCCTTCTTGTAGAGCGCCATCATTTCCTGATTCAGGCGCTGTTTGTCGTCGCCGTAGACTTCCTTGAGCTTGACCAGCTTGGGAGTGAGCACCCGCATCTTCGCCATCGACTTGTAGCTCGCGGCCGAAAGCGGGAAGAACGCCAGCTTGAGCAACAAAGTCAAGCCCATGATGGCCCAACCCCAGTTACCGACCATTTTGTAAATAGCCCCCAAAACCCAGAACAGCGGTGCAGCGATCACCGTCAGCCAGCCATAGTCGACAACCAGATCGAGTCCCGGAGCAATCTTTTCCAGCTTATCCTGCTCCTGCGGGCCAGCGTACAGCGACACCGTACTCTTGCCGTCGGCAGCCACCGGCAGGATCACGCCGGCCGAATACAGATCGTCCCCGACCTTGCGCATGTAGAACTCGCGCGCGACACCCGCAGCCGGCAACCAGGCCGAGACAAAGTAGTGCTGCACCATTGCCAGCCAGCCGTTGTCGGCTTTCTGCGCAAACTTGGCCTTGTTCTTGAGGATATCCGCGAACTCGACCTTCTGATACTTTTCAGCGTCAGTAAAGATCGCGGGTCCGGTGAAGGTCACCACACCCATCATCATCGAACTGCCCTGTTCCTCGGCAGGCTTTCCATCGCGCGTGATCTGGTAATAGGCATGCGCGCCAGCCGCCGCTCCCTCGTGACGAACTTCGATCTGGTAGCTGCCGCGATGGAAGACATAGGTCTTGACTACCTTGCCACCATTCGCGGCATCTGCCTCCAGGCGAACCTCAAGCTGGCTCTCGCCATCCTTCAGCACATGATCGCCGGCACTCAGCTTCCATTCGGTCTTGTGATTCGGCAAGCCGTCGCCGATCAGTCCGGATTGCGCCAAATAAATGTGCTTACCGCCATTGTCGAACAGCACGAAATGCTTTGATTTGTCTTCGGTGTCGGGATGGCGAGCCAGTTCAAGCCGGGTAATATCCCCGCCCTGCGACGAAATTTCCGCGACGTACAAGTCGGTCTTGATCCTCGCGGTCGCCGCTCCCGGTACCACCGCTAACCCGGCGGCAGGTACCGTTGCAGGTACCGCGCCAACACCCGCAGCCGGCAAAGTCGGCGTTGGCACCACGCCGGCCGCCGGAGCAGCGGCGGAAGAAACGGCCGCGACTGGCGACGTCGCCGACTTGGGCAGACTTTGCTTTTGCCAGGCATCCCAAAGCATGATCAGCGAAAAACTGAACACCAATAGCAGGATCAATCGTCTGTTATCCATTACCGTCTCGGCAGTGACTCAAGTGTAAGAAATGCAAAACCAGGTTCCTGTGGAGGCCAACTCTGTATTTGTGGCATTAAATGCAGCGACTGCAACCAGGAAATCAGGGAACCGGATCATACCCGCCAGGATGCCACGGATGGCAACGCCCGATTCTACGCACTGCCAACCATAGTCCTTTGATTAACCCGTAGCGGCGCAGCGCATCCAAGGAATATTCAGAACAGCTTGGGTGAAAACGACATCGGCTACCCAACATCGGACTGATGGTCAGTTGGTAGGCGCGGATCAGCAGCAGCAAGGGGTAGACCAGCAAGGACTTCATCGCGCCATCGTCGGCAAGCGCCGCAGGAGCGTCTCTATTTCCCCGCGCCAGACCTTTCGTTGCGCTTCATCCGCTGCCTTCACGCCCGCGACTGGCCGCCTCAGTCGCAGCACCACGTCGCACGGCGGAATTTCAACGGCCATCAGGCGGAAGGCTTCTCGCCCCTGCCGCTTTATCGCATTGCGCAGCGAAGCCGCTCGCGCCAGCCGTTTCGGTACGATCAAGCCGAGACGAGCTTTGCTATCCATTCCGGCCTGGCCGTAGTGCAGATCAAAACACTCGCCGCGCACTACCTTTCTGGCTGCCATAACGGCTGAAAATTCTTCCGGCCGATGCAGGCGCTGCTCAGAACGAAATGACGCTGCGCGTTTAAACGCCGAGACGATGACGGCCCTTGGCACGACGTGCGCGTATCACGGCACGACCGCCCCGGGTGCGCATGCGCACTAGGAAGCCGTGGGTGCGTTTACGGCGCACAACCGAAGGCTGGTAGGTGCGTTTCATGGCAATATCCCCTGAATTAAGAAAAACGGCGGATTACAGCGTTTTACGGCTGTTTTGTCAAGGGCGCCAATTGCGACGGCTGTGGATAACTTTTGATGAAACGGCTAGAATGCGTCTCCACATGTCGTAAGCAGGCATCAATAAAAACACCAGATTTGTGGTTACCGTCCCGCCATCCCTTCGCCCCGAGTCTATCCAATCGCAATGAGTGAATTCTGGTCCGTCTGTTTGAACCGCTTCGAGCAGGAGCTTCCTGCGCAGCAGTTCAACACCTGGATAAAGAATCTGCGCCTGGAAAGCGATGAATCCGGCTCCACCCATTTTCGACTGATTGCCCCCAACCGCTTCGTCATGCAATGGGTGCGAGAACGCTATCTGGCGCAGATTGAAGCCCTCGGACTTGAATTCTTCTCCACCCCGATTGCGGTCGATCTTGGTGTCGCCGACACCGTTGCCGAGCTCGCTGTTGCAAGCGCCGAACCCGAACCCGCGGCCGCGCCGGAAACTGCTGCATCCGCCGCTCCGGCAAACTTCAGCAGAACCGGGGATTCCGCCTACGAAAAAACCAGGCTCAATGCCGACTTCACTTTCGATACGCTGGTTACCGGCCGCGCCAACGATCTAGCGCGCGCCGCCGCCCAGCAAGTAGCCATGAACCCCGGGGTTTCCTATAACCCTCTGTTTATTTATGGCGGCGTTGGCCTCGGTAAGACCCACCTGATTCACGCCATCGGCAACTCGATCTATGCTTCCAATCCGGCCATGGAAGTGCGTTACGTCCATGCGGAAGACTATTTTTCGGACGTTGTACGAGCCTTCCAGCAGAATTCCCGTGAAGCGTTCAAACGTTATTACCGTTCCCTAGACTTGCTGCTGATCGACGATATCCAGTTCTTCAATCGCAAGGACCGAACGCAGGAAGAGTTCTTCTATGCCTTCAACGCCCTGGTCGAAGCCAAGAAACAAATCATCATCACCTGCGATACCTATCCAAAGGACGTTCAAGGCCTCGAGGAACGTCTCGTATCGCGTTTCGACTGGGGCCTAACGGTTGCAATTGAACCACCTGAACTTGAAATGCGCATCGCCATTCTGAAGAAAAAGGCTGAAGCGGAACATATCAATGTCTCCGACGAAGTTTCCTTTCTTATTGCAAAGAACCTGCGCTCCAATGTACGTGAACTCGAGGGTGCGCTAAATCGCGTGGTCGCCTACGCCCGTTTCCATGGGCGCGAAATTAATCTTGATGTTGCCAAGGAAGCCTTGCGCGACATCATCGGCGCGACCAACCGCCAGATTTCGCTCGAACTGGTGCAGAAAACCGTATCCGACTTCTACAAAATCAAAGTCGCCGACATGTATTCCCAGAAACGCACACGCGCCATTGCCAGACCGCGCCAGATTGCCATGTGGCTTACCCGCGAGCTCACCTCGCACAGTCTTCCGGAAATCGGCGAAGCCTTCGGCGGGCGCGACCACACCACCGTAATGCACGCCTGTCGCACCATCGTCGACCTGCGCGGCAAGGACACCCGTCTCAACAATGATTTACATGTCTTGATGCAGACCATCAAAGGCTGACCTGTGCACAAACCAGCCGAACAGAACCTTGAAGAATTGTGGATAAACCTTCCGAACATCACATACGCCAAAATTCATCCACAACCATCCACAAGCAGCGCAAGAGCTTCTCAACGGGCTTATCCACGTTATAATTTGTTGTATTTACAAGAAAATAAACGTTTATCCACAGTAAGAAGTCTCCCTTATTACTTATAAGAGATCTATATATGCTCCTATTTAAAGGGCCACGCGATCAGCTTCTTGTCCCACTGCAGTCGGTTTGTGGCATTGTCGAAAAACGCCATACCTTGCCCATTCTGTCAAACGTGTTGATGGAAAAAGAAGGTGAAAAACTTACCCTGCTGGCGACGGATATCGAGATTCAGATCACCACCCAGACCCCAACGGTTGGTGTTGAAAAAGCGGCCATGACCGTCGGCGCGCGAAAACTGCAGGACATCTTGCGTTCCTTGCCGGAATCTGCCGAAGTCAGCCTGGCCCTGGACGACAAACGTCTGCAATTGAAAGCTGGCAAAAGTCGCTTCAACCTGCAGACACTGCCGGCCGAAGATTTTCCACGAATGAGTATGGCCGACGGCCAGCCTTCCCGTCTCTCGATCACCCAGAAGCAAATGAAACGCCTGCTGGCGCTGGTTCAGTATTCGATGGCGCAGCAGGACATCCGCTATTACCTCAATGGCTTGCTGCTGGTCGCCAAAGGCAACGAACTGCGCATGGTGGCGACCGATGGCCACCGCCTCGCCTACGCTGCGGAAACGCTACCCGATGCACCCGCTCCGATCGAGGTGATTCTCCCGCGCAAGACAGTCCTCGAACTGTCGCGACAACTGGCGGACAACGACGATCTGCTTGAAATAACCCTGACGCCAACCCAGGCCCGCTTTAGTTTCGGCAGCATCGAACTTGTCTCCAAACTGATCGATGGCAAGTTTCCGGATTATGAAAGGGTCATACCACAGCATCACAGCAAGCTGATCAAGCTTACGCGCGACGTGCTGTTGCACTCGCTGTTGCGTGCCGCGATTCTGACCAATGAAAAGTTCCGCGGCGTGCGCCTGGTGCTGGGAGCCGGCAGTCTCAAGATCATTTCCAGCAACGCGGAGCAGGAAGAAGCCCAGGAAGAGATCGAGATCGACTACAACGGCGATGCGCTGGATGTCGGCTTCAACGTCACCTATCTGCTTGACGTGCTCAACAACGTCAACAACGAAACCATCGAGCTGCATCTCGCCGATGCCAACTCCAGCGCGCTGTTCGTATTGCCCGGCAACGAGACTTTCAAGTACGTCGTGATGCCGATGCGCATCTAATTTCAACCCGAAAAGAACACCATGACCTCAAGCAACACCGTACCTGCCTATGACGAATCCAGCATCCAGCAGCTTGAAGGACTGGAGGCCGTAAGAAAGCGTCCCGGCATGTACATCGGCGACACCTCTGATGGCACCGGTTTGCATCACATGGTGTTCGAGGTCGTAGATAATGCCATCGACGAAGCGTTGGCCGGGCACTGTGATGACATCGTAATCACAATTCACACCGACAACTCGATTTCGGTCACCGACAATGGTCGCGGCATTCCCACCGGAATCAAGTTCGACGACAAACACGAACCGAAGCGTTCCGCCGCGGAAATCGTCATGTGCGTGTTGCATGCCGGCGGCAAGTTCAATCAGAACTCCTACAAGGTCTCCGGCGGCTTGCATGGTGTCGGTGTGTCCTGCGTCAATGCCCTGTCGAAATGGTTGCGTCTCATCATTCGTCGCGATGGCAAGAAGTACCTCATGGAATTCAATCGCGGCCACGCCGTCGATCGTTTGATCGAGATCCAGAACGGGGTCGAGGTGTCGCCACTGAAGATTCTCGGCGATACGGAAAAAAGGGGCACCGAAGTCCATTTCATGGCCGACGACGAAATCTTCGGCCATGTCGAGTTCCACTACGACATCCTCGCCAAACGCCTGCGTGAATTGTCTTTCCTCAACAATGGCGTCAAGATCAAGTTGATCGACCAGCGCAACGTCAAGGAAGAGGACTTCGCTTTCTCAGGCGGCGTCAAGGGCTTCGTCGAGTACATCAATCGGACCAAGACCGTGCTGCATCCGGCGGTGTTCCACTCGTCGGGGGTTTCGGTACAGAACGGCGTCAACATCGATGTCGAAGTGGCGATGCAGTGGAACGACTCCTACGCCGAACAGGTATTGTGCTTTACCAACAACATCCCACAATCGGATGGCGGTACCCACCTCACAGGTCTGCGCGCGGCGATGACCCGAGTCATCAACAAATATATTGAAGAGCACGAGATCGCAAAGAAGGCAAAAGTTGAAATCACCGGCGACGACATGCGCGAAGGTCTTGCTTGCGTGCTTTCAGTAAAAATGCCGGATCCCAAGTTCGCCTCGCAGACCAAGATGAAACTGGTGTCTTCCGAAGCGCGCCCCGCGATCGAGGAAGTTGTCGCGCAGAAACTGGCCGATTACCTCCTGGAACGTCCGCTTGATGCCAAGATTATTACGGGAAAGATTGTCGAAGCCGCGCGCGCCCGCGAAGCCGCGCGCAAGGCACGCGACATGACGCGTCGCAAGGGCGTGCTTGACGGCCTTGGCCTGCCAGGCAAGCTGGCTGACTGCCAGGAAAAGGATCCCGCGTTGTGCGAGATGTACATCGTCGAGGGCGATTCCGCCGGCGGTTCCGCCAAACAGGGTCGCGACCGGAAATTCCAGGCCATCCTGCCGTTGCGCGGCAAGGTGCTCAACGTCGAAAAAGCCCGCTACGACAAGCTGATTTCCAGCGAGCAGATCGTGACCCTGGTGACGGCGCTCGGCTGCGGCATCGGAACGGAAGACTTCGACATTGCCAAGTTGCGCTACCACCGCATCATCATCATGACCGACGCCGACGTTGACGGCGCCCATATCCGCACGCTGCTGCTCACCTTCTTCTACCGGCAGATGCCGGAACTGGTCGAGCGCGGCTACATCTACATCGCCCAGCCGCCGCTGTACAAGATCAAGCACGGCAAGAGCGAGACCTACATCAAGGACGACCACGAACTCAACCAGCATCTGCTGCGCCTTGCCCTGGAAGGCACACAACTTACGCCGCGGGTTGGCGCCGCTGTGGTTGAAGGCGAAGCCTTGGGTGCTCTGGCTCGAGCCTACCTGCTGTCCGAGGCCGTGATCCACCGCGTTACCGATTTCATCGACAGCGAAGTCCTGCATGCCTTGTTGGCCCACGACATTGCCGTCGATACCTCGAACGAAGTCGCCACGCGCGACAGCGCGGAACGGATCAGTGCGCATCTTTCCCGGGAAGTCCGTATCGAAGCGCGTTTCGACGACAAGTACGAACGCTGGATGCTGGCGGTTATCCGCATGCGCCACGGCAACCTGCGCATCGGGCGCATCGATGAGGATTTCATTTTGTCGGGCGACTATCAGCAAATTCGCCGGACCGCCCAGATGATCGCCGGCCTCATGGGCGACGGCGCAACGATTCGTCGCGGCGACAAATCGCTGGCGGTGACCAGTTTTGCCGATGCCATGAAGTGGATGCTCAACGAAGTCGAACGCGGCTTGGCCAAGCAACGTTACAAAGGCTTGGGAGAAATGAATCCCGGGCAACTGTGGGAGACGACCATGGATCCTGCGGTGCGTCGCCTGCTGCGCGTCCAGATCGACGATGCCATTGCGGCGGACGAGATCTTCACCACCCTGATGGGTGACGATGTCGAGCCGCGCCGCGCCTTCATTGAATCGAACGCGTTATACGCCAGGAATATCGACGTCTAAGTTTGCCGGCAGTCCGGGAGCGTCTTTTCGACCCCGGGATGTGCCGAGAATGAATGGCCGAGCCTTCCCGCTCGGCCATTTTTCTGCAAGCCTTTGTTTTGTCGATGGATCGTTGTTGCTCCGCAGCAATTTTTCTTGACAAGCCCGGTTTACTCCCTAAAATGCTTGCACTGGTGCAGTGCACCAATGTAGTTTCGACGTTTGACAGGCCCGTTCGGGCCGCTGCCGGTGCCGCCGGCGACACAGTCAAACTTTCAGTGTTTCTTCCTCAGGCCCCGCAAAGGGTCGGCCTCATTCCCAGCAGCGTGGATGGTCTATAGGCAACAGTAAAGGAGAAATCTTGTCCTCGATAATTTCTCAGCGATATTTGATGGCACGTGGCGCCAGTGCCTTCCTGAATTACCTGCACCTCGATGTCGTCATTACCGGCCTGGTCCTCGCTTTCGTTTTCCTTGGCGGCTTGGCGAGCGACATCGATATCTTTCGAACGGCGAGATCGGCGCTGCCGAATAGCACGCAGGCCGGCGAAGTACCCACCCGGCCCCTCGGCGCGGAGCAGTTCGGGCAAAACCTGACGCCGACCCTCAGAGCGGCTCTTGCTCAAGTTGTACAGCGCTACCGCGTCTCAGCGGAGGCATTGTTGCCGGTCTTCGAAGCAGTTCAGACAGTCGGTCGCGAGCGCAACCTGGACCCATTGCTGCTGATTGCGGTGATCGCCATCGAATCCCGATTCAATCCCTTCTCTCAAAGCCCCATGGGGGCGCAAGGTCTGATGCAGATCATTCCGCGCTATCACTACGACAAGGTTCCCATGACAGCCGGGGAACAGCCCTTCCTCGACCCGATTACCAATGTTCAAATCGGCGCCCAAATCCTGCAAGAGGCCATTCGTCGGCATGGCGGGCTGGTGGCGGGCTTGCAGTATTACGGAGGCGCGACGGATGACGACGAGCAAACGTATGCCAACAAGGTGCTCGCGGAAAAGTTGCGTCTCGAACAGGCTTCTCGCCGTAGGGACGGATCGACTGCCTGAGTCCGCCGGTTAAATCGGCTGGACAGCGCCCCGCCGCCATATATTTGACCACGTCAATTTATTGGCTATAGTGGAAGAAACTAAGATTCGTAATTTAGCTTCGTAAGGGGATGAAAATGTTGACGCCAAGAAGTGGCGGCGGGCCTGTATCCGTCGATTCCACGGGTCTTTCCGCGGCTGTGGGCACCCCATTGAGCAAAGCCGTGCAGAACATTCGTCACGAGCTCGTCGATGCTCAAGTCGATGTACTGCGGACCTACCTCGAAAAAAGATCCCAAGACAGCTTGCTGGCGGCGTTGGACAGGCTTATCGAATGCACCCGGATAAGCTTCCGGGAAGAGGAGGAATTGATGGAACGCCTCACGTCCACTCTGGATGCGGGGCACCGTGAAATGCACGACAAGGTTCTGGCGCAACTGGAGTTGCTGCGTCACGATATGGAGGAATTCGACAGGGCCAGGCTGCTGGCGCAATTGATTCTCGTCGACCGCCAACTCACATCCCATATCTCGTTTGTTGCGACGGTGCCGGAGCGGTGGGAGGGGGTGTATCTCGCGGAATGCGATTCCCTGTCGCAGGAAAGCGGTGGCCGGCCCCCGCATTGAGTGTCGGCGTAGGGCCGGCTGGAGTAGAGGCCAGCGTACGGATGCTTGCGCTCCGGCTAACGCGAAAGCAAATCCCCGGTGAGCTCAAGGCTGTCCAACATCGATATCGGCGACGCCATGCCGCGTGCGTGTTGGTTAATTTCCTTGCCAGGCGCAGGCGAACGGAAGCTGCCCTGATTTTCCCGCAAACGATAGAGGCGCGGCGGGCTGCCGAAAGCTTCCCTGAACGCTTTGCTGAAGTGCGTTGAGCTGTTGAAGCCCCAGGAAAAAGCGATTTCGGTAATCGACTTCCAGGCGCAGGACGGCGACAGCAGGTCGTCCCGGCAGCGTTCCAGTCGCAATCGCCAGATGTACTCGCTGATCGTGGCGCCATCGTGGCTGAATGCCTTGTGCAGGTTGCGCTTGCTGCAGCGGAAAGTAGTCGCGATCTGGTCGATCGACAGGCCGGGGTCGCGCAGGTTGCGTACGATGTAGGCCTTGATGCGGTCGCGCAAGGCTTCGCGGTGCGACAGGTCGGTCGCTATTCCGGAGCGCTCCAGCAGCGAATGCCGCAGTAGCTGGGTGATCGCATCGCCGATCGCTTCCGCCGACTGCGGAGTACTGCCCGGGATTTCGTCGAACGCCGCGCCCATCAGATCGCAGGCCAGGCGCCCGATGCCGGCGCGCGCCGAATAGCGCTGCACCATCAGTTCGTCAGCCTTCATCCTCTCCGTCAATACCTTTTCCCGCGGCACCAGCAGCACCAGTTGCTCGATCGGGCTGGTATTCGACACGCTGTAGGCCTTCATCGTGTCGTAGATGCTCCACTCGCCCGGCGCGAGCAGAGTCTTGCGGCCGTTCTGCTCGAACCAGGTGCTGCCCTCCAGCTGCACCACCAGCTTGAGGTAGCCGCGGTCGTCCTGCCTGATCAGGTCGGGAGTGCGTACCACGCGATGCCGGCCGGCGGAAAGCCGGCACATCTTCACGCTGCCGACCTCGCCGTGCACCATGCGGCCGTGGAAGTTTTCGTCGCCGAAGGTCTCGGAGCGCAAGCGCCCGAGCATGTGCCAGATCAGCTCCGTCCAGAATGCCGTCCGCTCCTGCGGCCTGACCTGGTCCGTGGAAACCGTCGCCAAAGCGCCCATGGGGTGTTCTCCTCCGTCGGCCTAATTGATTGACTGGCCAACTGTTTATTGCTCAACAACATAGCAGACAAAGCAGCCTTGCGCAAACGGCAAAGCCGCGCCAGGAGCGCCATGCCGTTCGCTGTCGGACAAGAAAGCGTTCCCTGCCAATGCAGCGGCAGGCGATCCGGCGCCCTACCCTGTGGCTTGTTGCAAGCGGTGCCACGA
>Ga0209211_10004039_pt1 | contig 23279 bp, 21 predicted proteins | sample RifGroA2_FD_183992 | JGI IMG/M metagenome (GOLD analysis project Ga0209211, IMG submission 183992) | Groundwater microbial communities from Rifle, Colorado, USA - Groundwater A2 (SPAdes) (version 2) | ecosystem: Environmental > Aquatic > Deep subsurface > Groundwater | place: Rifle, Colorado...
AAGCCTTTGGCCACCGCATCGAACACCGAGTCGTCGGCATCCAGTACCGGCTCCTGATTGACGAAGCAGATGCGCGCGGTCGGTGCGCGCCACACCAGCCCATCGTCCAGAGTCCCCTGCCCGGCCAGCACGCGCATCATGCTCGACTTGCCGCCGCCGTTGCGCCCGATCAGGCCGACGCGTTCGCCCTCGTCGAGCTGAAAATCGGCATGATCCAGCAGCGCGACATGCCCGAAGGCAAGAGAGGCTTTATCCAGTGTGACGAGCGGCATTTACTTGGCTTCCTGCGGCATCGAGGATTGATAGAGGAACGAGAAACCCACTGCCCAGCAAGCCATCACCCAGTAACCAAACGCCGTGGTGAACTGGTTCAGCACCAGGTGGGTGTTGTAATCGCTGATCGACGACGCGAAGAACTGGAACATGAACAGCGACGCCGCCAGCACATTGCCCAGCAACACAGCGCGATGGCCGAAACGGTAACCGTTACCCTCTGGCTTCCCTTCCGGCGGCAATGAGCCGCGGAAGTGCAACACCAGATAGACTGTCATCAGCAGCAGCAACGCGCCGACGATACGGCCCGGAATATCGCCCTCGAACGTCGATATGCCCAGCGCTTCCAGCAGCATGCGCCCAACCGCCGCCACCCAGCCCATCGCCAGCGTCTGCGGAATAAAGAACCACGCCAAAAAAATGTTGATGCGAGCCTGCATGAGATTTCCTCTATACGATATTTTTCGAATGGCGCGCATGATACCAGCCAACACGGGTTCTGATTGCGGCGCATTTCCGCTAGAATGCGCGCCTGCATCAAAAAGTCCTCGTAGTTAAATGGATATAACCGGCCCCTCCTAAGGGTCAATTAGTGGTTCGATTCCACTCGAGGACACCACATTCAAAACCGCCTTGTTCCATAAGGAGGTTTTTAACTTACGCACCGTCCTCGCTTTCATGGCCTGACGATTTAACGAGTTCCGCCATCTCGCAATGACCGCGGTTGAGCAGTCCATTTGCGACCGCTAACCGATCCTGAGCCGATCGATTCTGGCTTACCTTCCACTTCCCCTTGAGATCCGTGATAACAATCTCAATCCCGACAATTGCCTCCAGCAGCTTGCTCGTGAACTCTTGCGGGGCATCCGAGACCGCCCACGGCTGATCAAACCCTGCCTCATTGTGTGCCGTGAGTGATTCCAGTTGTGCGCGTATCCAGTTGGCATCATGAATGACCCGCAACTTGCCTTTGGCCTGGACACTCACGTAATTCCAGGTCGGCACAACCTTGCCGGATTCGGCCTTGGATGCATACCACGACGGCGTGATATAACTTTCTGCCCCATGAAAAATCACCAGCACATCGGTATCCGCTGGATGCTCCTGCCAGAGCGGATTCGATCTGGCAATGTGTCCGCTCAATACACCATACGGCGCAGGCTCAGCCGATAACACCAGCGGAATGTGATTTGCTTCCATGCCGCCGGCATTAAGTGTAACGAGTGTCGCCAGCGGCTTTGCACGAATCAGTTCGTGCGTGACAGCAATGTTTGGTTCTTCAAATTGTTTGGGGAGATACATGGTCTTCTTATCCGTTAACAGTGCCGCTGCTATTCCAGCTGACGGCAGCGGTCATTCCTGGCTCTTCAACATCTGGAAGGTTTTCATAAACCTCTTCTACCGTCGCATTGTGTGTCAATGCTGAAATCACCGCAGGCAGCGGATCAGCCCATATTCCCGGAAAATCCTTTTCCAGCACGGACACAATCGGGAAAGCCAGTTTTTCAACCGGAGGGATAAACTCCGCGGCCACACCGGACTTATTGCCGCGCGCATCAATTCTGTACCAGCCATGTTGCCCGAGGTGCACCGCGTTTAACCCGTGCAGGCAATATGGCGCCCCCTCCACACCGGCCGACAAGCGCTGGTAACACAGACCGGCGGGGATACCATTTGCTCTGAGCAGTGCGGCCAGTAAATGACTTTTCGCATAGCAATAACCCGTGCCGTGCAGCAAAACCTCCGAAGCTTTACAGGTAACCGGGTTCATCCGATAGTCCCAACTATGCTTGATGAAGTCGCAGACAAACTCAAAACAGCGTCTGGCGATTGCTTCATCGCCCGATGCGCCAGCGGCAAGTTCTGATGCTTTCGCTGTGACCAACGGATGTCTCCAGTCGATGTACTCGCTATCCGCCAAGTAAGACGCCATGTTCGGTTGCATAGTGTCAGCAGTTGTCATTGCAACTCCTTCAATATTTGCCGCAACAAGCCCAGCCCCTCGTCTACCTCCGCAGGCGTAATGTTCAGTGCAGGCATAAAACGCAGGCAATGCGGCCGGGGGGCATTTAACAGCAATCCATTTTCTCTGGCTGCGGTGACTATTTCCGGTCCGGTGTTACTGCCAAGTTCCAGTGCAAGCAGGACACCTTTTCCGCGCACTTCCCCCAGATTGAACTCCTTCGATATTGCGATCAATCCAGCACCCAGATGATCGCCGACATAGCGGCTTGCCTCTAAAAATCCATCGGACAACAGAGTCCGTATCACCGCAACACCTGCAGAAGAGGCTAGCGGGTTGCCGGAAAAGGTGCCTCCCTGATCGCCGTACTCGAAGCAGGAGCATGACTGTTTGGACAGCAATGCCGAAATCGGCACGCCACCACCCAACCCTTTGCCCAGCGTCATGATGTCCGGCTCGATGTCATGTTGCTCATATGCAAAGAGCGTACCTGTACGACCGCACCCCGTTTGTACTTCATCGACAATCAGCAACAGGTCGTGGTCATCACAAAGCCGCCTCAGCGCTTTAATGAATTCCGGGTTAGCAGGTATGACGCCCGCCTCACCCTGTATCGGCTCCAGCATGATGGCCACGGTTTGAGCGGTAATGAGCGCCCTGACCGATTCGATGTCGTTCAGCGTCGCTTTGGGAAAACCACTGACCTGCGGAGCAAAAATCTTGTCCCAGCCGGCCTTCCCGCTTGCCGACATGGTCGCGAGTGTCCGTCCGTGAAAACTGTTCGTGAACGTAATGATCTCGAAGGCTCCGCTCTTGAATTTCTGCCCCCACTTTCTTGCCAGCTTGATTGCCCCCTCATTGGCCTCTGCGCCAGAACTGCCGAAAAACACCTGATCAAAGCAGCTGTTCGATGTCAGAAAACCGGCGAGCTCAATCGCAGGCTCGTTGTAAAAGGCTGGCCCGACGTTAATCAATTTCGAGGCCTGGGAACACAATGCTTGCACGACCACATCGGGTGAGTGGCCCAGGCAATTCACCGCCCATCCCTGCACCCAGTCAAGATAGCGGCGATTGTTTTGATCGAACAAATACGATCCTTCCCCGCGTACGAACGCGATGTCCGGGCGAGGCGTAGTCGCCATCAAGCAATCTTTGGTATGCGCAAGCTCTGTATTCATCGGATCTCTTTCGTGAAGTAAAAACAAAAAGGCCACGGGGATTAGCCGTGGCCTTGTCGGTGAATCTTTCTATGTCAGTTTGGTAGAGTCACCATTCCTCCGCTTGAAATATCGCGAACGCAGCACGGCATGCCCAATTCGTGTCGGGCACTGGCGCTACGTCGCATATTTCTGCAAGAAGTTTTCATGGCGGTGGATGATGATTGCCATGACCTGCTTTGTCAACGGCGTCGTTAGCTGCCGGCCACGGCAGCACGCCTCTCACCTGCCGGGGCCCGGTCCCTTCCGGTTAAGCACAGCACGAACATCATCCGCTTGCACCACCACACAATAGCCATGCTAGTATCGCGTCCATAAAGAATCCTAAGAATTTTCAGGGGGCGGCATGCGCAATATCGTCTTATATAGTGATGAGAATCACAAATTCGTACTGTTGAACGAGAGTGAGCCCGGCGAAGAGGATGGTGTCAGATCCAACCAGTATCTGGTGAGTCACGGCGATTGCGGCGTGCTGCTCGATCCGGGCGGTTTCGGCGTAATGCCGCGCGTGCTGGCCGAGATGCTGCGTTATATCGCGCCGGACAAGCTGAAGGGCATCGTACTGTCCCACCAGGACCCGGACATCGTCGGCGGCATTTCAACCTGGCTGGAGATCACCGACGCGGAAGTCTACGTATCGCGTATCTGGACGCGCTTCCTGCCGCACTACGGCATCAGCGAAATGCATCGTTTTATCGGCGTGCCGGACGAGGGCATGCCCTACCCGGTCTGCCCGGGCTTCGACCTGCAACTGCTGCCCGCGCACTTTTTGCATTCCGAAGGACAGATCAACGTCTACGATCCGGTTTCGAAGATACTGTTCACCGGCGACATCGGCGCGGCGATGCTGCCGATGGACAAGGATTTCGCCTATGTCGACGACTTCGCCGCACACCTGCCCTACATAGAGGAATTCCACCGCCGTTACATGTGCTCCAACAAGGCTGCGCGACTATGGGTCGATGCCGTCTCCGAACTGGACATTCAGATGATCGCACCGCAGCATGGCCCGGTTTATCGCGGCCAGGCAGTGCGCGACTTCCTCGCCTGGTTCAGGGAGCTGCGTTGCGGCGTCGACCTGATGGTCAGCAGCGGACACTTCGAACAAGGCGCCTGAAGCCATGACGCTTCCGACCGCCGTGCTCCCTGCCGGGCTGGAGGACTTCCGCTACCAGGGGCTGGTGCGTTTTGCCGCCCTGCTGGAAAGCCAGACACGCTCGCGGCTGTTCGCCAAAAACATCGGCGACCTAGTACGCGGCATCAACACCGAGATCGGCGAGAATCTCGACAAGAGCATCCGGCAGCTGCAGCAAACCAATCTTTCTGCCGATGAAAAATCCAGCCTGATCGACCTGCTACGCAATAGCTCCACCCGCTCGTCCCGCCTTAACCTGACGATGGAATTGCTGCTGAAGGAACGCAACCGCCAGTGGCAGCAGAGCGAAAACAACCTGAAACAGATCATGCTCGACTTCCGCGGCATGGTGGACGACCTGTCGCACACCCTGATCGAGAAGGACCTGTTCGAGCGGCAAAGCCACGTGCTGGAGAGCATCATCCTGTCGCACGAGAAGGTCGCGCAGTGGAAACTGTTCGTGCAGGAAATCCTGTCCGGCTTCCATGCGATCTTTCCATTCAATTTCTTTTTCATCGCCTTTGCCGAAGAGCATGGCCTGTCGCTGTTCGTGTATTTCCTCGGCGACTACAGCGAAGAGGTCAAGGCCCAGGTGCGCGATCAGCTGGCGCAGGACATGCTGGCCAAGCTCAAGCTACCGGAAGATGCACCACTGGACATCGAAGAATTCCAGATACCCGCGGACGGCAAATACGACTCCATCGAAGACGTCAAGATGATCACGGTTCCGGTGCCGGAACTGGAGATGCTCAACCTGGCCGGCCTGCTCGGCGTGGCCTACGGTTCGCTGCACAAACTCAGCCCCCAGGAAGCCAGCGTGATCCGCTCCATCCTCGCGGTGATGGTTATGGTGGTCGGCTCGAGCAAGGCGCTGAACCGCACCTTGTCCGAGCTGGAATACTATTCGACCCACGATCCGCTGACCGGCCTGTATAACCGGCGTTATTTCAACGAGATGCTCGACTACGAGGTGGGCCGCTCGGAACGTCACGATCACGAGTTCTCGATCCTGATGCTCGACCTCGACGATTTCAAGGACATCAACGACACCTACGGCCATCCCTGCGGCGATGCGGCGCTGATCGGCGTCGCCGACTCGTTGCGCGAGGTGGTGCGCAAGGGCGATCTGGCCACGCGCATCGGCGGCGACGAATTCGCGATCATCCTGACCGAGACCAACAAGGCCGGCGGCATGGTCGTCGCCGAGAAGCTGCGCGCGCAATTGCGCGAAGCGACCTTCTCTGCGCCGAACGGCAAGACCTTCCATATCACCACCTCGATCGGCCTCGTCTCCTATCCGCAGGATGCCCAGAACATCTCCGACCTGATGACCGGTGTCGACATCGGCCTGTACCGCGCCAAGAAACTCGGCAAGGACACCGTCTGCTCCATTGATAAAATCGAAACGCAGATCCAGGAAAATCGCGTTATCCGCGATCACGCCGAATCCTTGCGCAACTCATTGCGCGAAGATCGCATCGTGCCGTTCTTCCAGCCCATCATCGACTGCAGGACCGGCAAGGTGTTCGCCTACGAGACGCTGGCGCGCTTGTGCGAGCCGGACGGTCGAACCGTATCTGCCGGCATGTTCATCGAGACCATCGAGAAATACGGACTGGGCCGCGAACTGGATCGCATCATCATCAGCAAGGGCTTGCAGGCGATGAAGCAGAAGATCGACGGCGGCGATCCCGACATCAAGCTGTTCATCAACCTGTCGGCGCAGGAAATTCAGGGCCGCGGCATTCTGGGTTACGCGGAACAGATGTGTCAGGAAGTCGGCATTCCGCCAAAGAACATCGTATTCGAACTGCTGGAACGCGATGCGGTCGGCGACATGACCCACATGCGCAAATTTCTCACCGACCTGCGCAAAAAGGGATTCTCATTTGCGCTGGACGACTTCGGCAGCGGCTACAACTCGTTCCACTATCTGCGCGAACTGCACTTCGATTTCGTCAAACTCGACGGCGACTTCGTCCGCAACATCCTGAACTCGAAGATCGATCTTGCGCTGGTCAGCAACCTTAGTCGTTTGTGCCAGGATCTGGGCATCCTGATGGTCGCCGAATACATCGAATCCAAAGAGATCATGGAAGCGATTCAGGCGATGGGCGTGGACTACGCGCAGGGCTACTATCTAGGACTGCCGGCATCGAGCATGCCCTGAACGTAGCTTGCGCATTCACCATTTCCGGAAAACTCACTCGCCGATCCCGAACATGGAAACAACTTATTTGCATACAAATCCGCGTCGAACTCAGGGTAATCGTGCATGAAAACGCTTATCAGAACAATTCTGCGTATAGTCGCGCGACTGGTATTTCGTGTGCAGGTGCGCGGAGACCAGTCTGCATTCCAGGCTGAGCGACTGCTCATCATCGCCAATCACGAATCCTTTCTCGACGGCCTGCTGCTAGGCCTGTTTCTTCCGACCAATCCCGTGTTCGTGGTGCACACCGGCATTTCCAGGCAATGGTTCTTTCGCTTGATCCTGACACTGGTCGATTATCTTGCCGTCGACCCAACCAGCCCGATGGCAATGAAGAAAGTCATCAAGCTGATCGATGCGGGCCGCCCAGTGGTGATCTTTCCGGAGGGGCGTATTACCGTCACCGGCAACCTGATGAAGGTCTATGAGGGGCCCGCATTCGTGGCCGCAAAAACGGCGGCGACCATTATCCCGGTCCGGCTGGATGGCGCCGCACGCAGTTATTTCTCGCGCGTATCCGGCAAGATGCCCAAACGCATATTTCCGAAAATTTCCATATCGATCCTGTCTGCGACGCGCATCGACATGCCGGATGCGCCTTCGGCCAAACTGCGCCGCCACAAGGCCGGCGAAGCGATGCGCCGCCTGATGCAGGAAATTATTTTTGCGTCTCACCCCAAGCAGACGCTGTATTCGGGGTTGATTGATGCCTGCGAAATATTCGGACGCGGCCGCCGCTTGCTGGAGGACATGAAGCAGATCGAATATTCCTACAACGACCTGCTCAAAATGACGCTGATGCTGGGGCGTTTGGTTGCGCGCGAAACCGCGGCGGATGAGCGCGTCGGCCTGTTGCTTCCCAATGTCATTCCGACGATAGGCCTGATCTTCGGCCTGGGCGCGTTGCGCCGGGTGCCCGCGATGCTCAATTACACGGCGGGAACCGATGGCCTGCAAGCGGCTTGCGTCGCCGCCCGGATTCGCACCATCGTCGCCTCGCGCGCGTTCGTGGAACAGGCCAAGCTGGCGGACAAACTGTCTGCGCTGAAGGATGTGCACATCGTCTACCTGGAAGACTTGCGCGAGCAGATCGGCCTGATGGACAAACTATGGCTGGTCACTTACGCCTTACGCTTCCCGCGTTCGATCGAACAGCCCACCTCGCCGGAAGATGCTGCCATCGTATTGTTCACCTCGGGTTCGGAAGGCAAACCCAAGGGCGTGGTGCTGTCGCATCGCGCGCTGCTGTCCAACATCGCCCAGATACGCGCGGTGATCGACTTCTCGGTGGACGACAAGCTGCTGAACGCCCTGCCCATCTTCCATTCCTTCGGGCTCACCGCGGGCGCGCTGCTGCCGGTGCTGACCGGCGCGAACCTGTTCCTCTACCCGACCCCGCTGCATTATCGCGTCATCCCGGAACTCGCTTACGACCGCGGCTGCACGGTGCTGTTCGGCACCAGCACCTTCCTCGGCAACTACGCCAAATTCGCCCATCCCTACGACTTCTACCGCTTGCGCTATGTCATCGCGGGGGCGGAGAAATTATCCGAGGCGGTGCGCAGCCTGTGGTTCGAGAAGTTCGGCATCCGCATTTTCGAAGGCTATGGCGCAACCGAGACCGCACCGGTGCTGGCGGTTAACACCCCGATGACCTATCGCACCGGCACCGTGGGGCACTTGCTGCCGGGCATAGAATACCGTCTCGAAAGCGTGCCGGGCATAGATAACGGCGGCTTGCTGCATGTGCGCGGGCCGAACGTGATGTCCGGCTACCTGCGTTTCGAGAATCCGGGCGAACTGGAGCCGCCTGTATCCAGCATGGGCGAAGGCTGGTACAGCACCGGCGACATCGTCAGCTTCGACGAAGACGGCTTCCTGAAAATCGTGGGCCGCGTAAAACGCTTTGCCAAGGTCGCCGGCGAGATGGTCTCGCTGGAAGTGGTGGAAAAAATGGCGGTGCTCGCCTCGCCGACCGGCGCGCACGCCGCCTCCACCCAAGCCGATCCGCAGCGCGGCGAAACCATCGTGTTGTTCACCACCGATGCCGCGCTCACCCGCGATGCGTTGCAAAGCGCGGCGCGCGACAACGGCTGGCCGGAACTCGCGGTGCCGCGCAAGATCCAGCGCGTCGATGCGCTGCCGCTGCTGGGCACCGGCAAACTGGATTATGTGACATTGAAAACCTGGGCCGAGACAGCATAAGCGATGCCGAACATGAATCCGCAGCGCCGCCGTTTCCTTCAGCAACTGATAGTCGGAGCCGCCTCACTTGCTGCAATACCCCGCGTCAACGCCGCACTCTTGAACGGCCGCATCTTCAACCCTTGCGAAACCTCACTCCCGCAACATCTGACAAATCACCCCATCGTGACCGCCGCATGGGCCGGCATAGACCCGGCGCGATACTGGGATTGCCATGCGCATATCGCCGGCACCGGCGATTCCAGCGGCGGGATTTACACCTCGCCGGACATGAAAAGCCTGTGGCATCCCGTGCAGTTTGCACAGCATGGGTTTTACATGAATGCCGCCTGCGCCAGCAGCGACGACGTCGACCGGAGCTATGTAACCCGGATGCTGCATCTGATCGACGAGCTCAGGCCCGGCGCGAAACTGATGCTGTTCGCTTTCGAGCAGGCGCACGACGAAGCGGGCAAGGCGATGCCGGAGCGCACCGCATTCCATGTGCCTAACGCATACGCGCTCGATCTCGTTCGCAACCATCCCAAATACTTCGAGTGGGTATGCTCCATCCACCCATACCGGCCCGACGCGATCGACGCGCTGCAGGCCGCGGTTGCCGACGGCGCGCGCGCCGTCAAGTGGCTGCCCTCCGCGATGGGCATAGACCCCGCCTCGCCCAGATGCGATGCGTTTTATCGCATGCTCGCGCAACTGGATATGCCGCTGATTTGCCATGCCGGCGAAGAGAAAGCCGTGCATGGCGCAGGCTTCAAGGATGCGGGGAATCCGCTCAAGCTGCGGCGCGCGCTGGACGCGGGGGTGCGGGTAGTCATCGCCCATTGCGCATCCATAGGCGAAGACATCGATATGGACAAGGGCGCACATGGCCCGCGCGTGCCCAGCTTCGAACTGTTCACCCGGATGATGGCGGAATCGCGCCACCGGCAACACCTGTTCGCGGACATTTCGGCGATCACCCAGCGCAACCGTTCGATCGCGGTTCTGCGCGCCATAATCGAACATGACGAATGGCATGAACGCCTGCTCAACGGCTCCGACTATCCGCTGCCCGGCGTATTGCCGCTGTTCTCGCCGCGCGGCCTGTCCCGGGCGGGATTGCTCGACGCTGCGACAGCCCCCGTACTGGACGAAATCCAGAAACACAACCCGCTGCTGTTCGACTTCGTGCTCAAGCGCCACCTGCGCGCCGGAACCCGACAGCTGCCGGCCGGCATATTCCACACTCGCGACTTTTTCCTGCGGAGACCCACATGAGCGGACAGTTCCACTTGCTGAAGTCGCGCCGTTTCCTGCCGTTTTTCGGCACCCAGTTCCTCGGCGCATTCAACGACAACCTGTTCAAGAATGCACTGGTGGTGCTGCTCACTTTCCAGACCGCAAGCTGGACCACCATGAAGCCGGAACTGCTGGCGAATCTCGCCGCCGGACTGTTCATCCTGCCGTTTTTCCTGTTCTCCGCGACCGCCGGTCAACTCGCCGACAAGTACGACAAGGCCAGACTCGCGCGACTGGTGAAATTGCTGGAAATCGGCATCATGCTGGTCGCCGGCGCAGGGTTCGCGCTGCACAGCCTGCCCCTGCTGCTGGCCGCGCTGTTCCTGTTCGGCGTGCATTCGGCCATGTTCGGTCCGGTGAAATACGCCATCCTGCCGCAACACCTGAAGGAAAACGAGCTGATAGGCGGCAATGCGCTGGTGGAAGCCGGAACCTTCGTCGCGATCCTCGCCGGCACGCTGGTCGGCGGCATCCTCGCCGGGCTGGATAGCGGCACGCTGTGGATAGTCGTCGGCGGACTACTGGTGGCGACGGCCGGTTACCTGAGCAGCCGGCAGATCCCCCCCGCCCCGCCGCCGGCCCCGGAACTGCGCGTCAACCCCAATCCCTTCACCGAAACCTGGCGCACCATAGGCTACGCCCGCGAGAACCGCACGGTGTTCCTGTCGATACTGGGCATTTCCTGGTTCTGGCTGTACGGCGCGATGTTTCTGGCGCAATTCCCCGCCTACGCCAGAAACGTGCTGGGCGGCTCGGAGAGCGCCGTCACCCTGTTGCTGGCGACCTTCACCATAGGCATAGGCGCGGGCTCGATGCTGTGCGAAAGGATGTCCGGCAAGATGGTCGAAATCGGGCTGGTGCCGTTCGGCTCCATCGGCCTGACCGTGTTCGGGCTGGATCTGGCCTGGGCTTCCCCCGCCGCACCGTACGCCGAACCGCTGTCCGCAATGGCGATGATCGCCGAGCCTGCCATGTGGCGGGTGCTGTTCGATCTGGGCGCGCTGGGACTGTTCGGCGGATTCTTCATCGTCCCGCTGTATGCGCTGGTGCAATTGCGCAGCAGCACGGAATTCCGGGCCCGTATCATCGCCGGCAACAACATCATGAACGCGCTGTTCATGGTCGTCGGCGCACTGGCCGCCAGCGCCATGCTCAGCGCAGGGCTCTCCATCCCGGCGCTGTTCGGCGTGGCCGCCGTATGCAATGCCGCCGTGGCGATCTACATCTACCAGCAGGTGCCGGAATTCCTGCTGCGCTTCATCGTCTGGCTGCTCATCCACACGGTCTACCGCCTGGACAAACGCGGACTCGACAACATCCCCGAACAAGGCCCCGCGGTGCTGGTATGCAACCATCCCAGCATGGTGGATGCGCTGGTCGTCATGGCCGCCTGCCGCCGCCCGATCCGCTTCGTCATCGACCATCGCATCTCTCGCTGGCCGCTGCTGTCGTTCGTGTTCAAGGCCAGCCGCGCCATCCCCATTGCATCGGCCAAAGAAAACGAAGCACTGAAGGCGCAAGCGTTCGAGGAAATTTCGCAGGCCCTCGCGGCAGGCGAACTGGTCGGCATCTTCCCCGAAGGCAGCATGTCGCCGGACGGCGAACTGGCCCCCTTCCGCCCCGGCATCCTGCAAATCGTCGCGCGCAATCCGGTTCCCGTCGTACCCATGGCGCTCTCCGGCCTGTGGGGCAGCATCTTCTCGCAGGCGCACGGCAAGGTCATGAGCCGGCCATGGAAGGCCAGGCCGTTCCGCAAGGTCGTGCTGCAAACCGGAACGTCCGCGACAGCCGACGACATGACGCTCGCCGGCCTGCGGGAAGTGGTGGCGAAACTGCAGGCGGAATCCGGGCTGCAAAACGCCCCCGCCCAGGCCTGATGAGCACGGCCCGGCCCATCCCGCAAAACCTGGCCGAAATCGCCGCCCTGCCGGTGGCGGACTACCGCGATATTCGCGCAGAGCTGCGCACCGGCGACCTGCTATTCTGCATAGGCGCAAAGCCGGTTTCGCGGGCGGTGCAGCGCATCACCCACAGCCCGTACAGCCATGTCGCGCTGGTCGTGCGCATGCTGTCCATCGACCGCATCCTGCTGCTGGGCGCGGAATGGCCCTACGGCGTGCGCGTAGTATCGCTGAGCAGCTATCTTTCGGACTGGAACGGCAGCGGCAAACCCTACCCCGGCCATCTCGTCGTGGGCCGGCACAGCGGCCTCGACCTGAAATGCGACGAAGTCCTGAAGATATTCCTGTCCGAACTCATCGACGTGCTGGGACAGAGATACAGCCTGCGCCGGGTGCTGCGCATGGGACTGCGCGAACTCGCCGCCCGCATCGGACTGCGCTTCCGGCGGCTGCGCATCAAGAAAGCGACGGTGTGCTCGGAATACGTGCATCACGCCATGTCCCGACTGGGAATAAAAATCCGCTGGAATCACAAGGGCTACATCCTGCCCACGGATATCGCCGCCGACCCGGAAGTGGTGCTGGTATGCAGGTTGTTGTGAGGGGCGCTCCCTTTGCTGCCATTCGCCAAGTATCACTATCGACCCACAACGGCCCGCCATGATGCTTGCAGTGATAGACCGCTTTTCGGCCTAGGCGAACTTCGCGGCCCTACAAAGCGCCGGGTTATTCGGATTTTTTGTGGGAGTTCAACGAAATTTTGGCATTGACCGGAGCACGGCGGTCATGAATACTCTTACTTATGCGCTTGAATTTCCTATCCTTATGACGACCTTCTGGACATGGGCCTCCATCGTCGGGCTGTCGATGACCCCCAACCTGGTGCTGGGGCCATCGGCGGCGGTCGGCGTGGGCATCGCGGCGCACGTCAGCCCGTGGGTACTTTTGCCGGTGGTCGCGGTGGCTGGCTACCTCGAGGGGCTCGTCGTCGCCTGGCTCGCAGGCCAGAGCACACACATCGGTTTCGTCGGTCGGTGGGTCGCGCGGATGCGCACGCCGAGGAGCACGGCGTTGGCCGACAAGTGGGGAGTCTGGGGCGGCCTCACTCTCGGCTGCGCCGTGGTCGGCCAGGAGCCGATCCTGGTGGCGCTCCGCTGGCTGGGTGTCGACATGCGCCGGATCTGGTTGCCGCTGGCGGTCAGCAACGCGGTCTTCGCGGTCATCTACTACGCGGTCGTGTGGTTCGGTCTCGGCCAGGTCGCGAATCTCTGAGCCCACTCTGCGCTATCGCGGCGTGACCGTTGCGCCAATGCCATCCGCGTTTGGCAGTCTACGAGACTGCATACACTTAGCTAACCTGTTCACTGACGGCTCTTGGCACAGAGCACTCATAACGTAAGGATATTCCAAAGCGGACACCGACAGTAGCGAAGCCAAACAGCAGACTCAGATTCCGTTCAATCAACAAGCGTTGCTCACGGCAACCAGATGTTGACGCGGGCGATGGTCATTCAACGAAAGACGCAGAGGCCAAATAAAATTGCACCTGCCGTTGCGCTGAGGGTAAATTTGAAAAAGCGATTTTCTCCAAGCATGGTTAACTCCTTTTTTGGTTAGTGGCCGACGAGCAAAGCGGACATCGCAACTCCCCGAAAGCAGACAATCCACGATCATTTATTGCCAGATCGAATACCCGGATCGTTGTTGCGCTCAAGTGCTGCGCGATCCCACTTGCCCAGCGTGGCCGCTGCCTCGTACGTCGTCTGCAGGAATTCGAGCAGGGTATCGTCCGGAGATAGCGCCTGTCGCACAGCCTCGTAGGGCAAGATGAATTCGCGGAAATCGGTGCTATAGAAGGCAGCGGAGGGTTTGATCGGCGCCTCGGCAAAACCAGCCGGTTCGGGATACGCGTAGGAATAAAACGCCGGATAGGGAATCGGCCCGCCTCCAGGCCAGAACCCGCAGCTGCTGACTTCATGCGAGTAAGCATCACGCGTCACCCAGTCAGCCAGCCCAGGAATTCCACCGGGATGCTGAGGTGCCGCACGTCCGGAAAACCGCGTCACAGCCAAATCCGGTGCGCCCCAGAAAAAGTGCACGGGACTGCACTTGCCGATGAAGCGGGCGCGAAACTGCTTGAAGATCCGGTCAGCCTGAACCAGGATTTGCCAGAACCGGGCGGCGTACTCCTTATCATAGGCATAGTGCGTTTCGTCCAGATCAAACGGCAGGGGATCGGCGATTTCGCAGGGCGTTACGCGCAACTTGATGTGAAGCTGGAGTCGGTCCATTTCCTTCATCAGCTGCGTATAGAACGCTGCCACCGATTGAGGCCGGAGTGGAAAACCTCCGCCGCTGCCGTCGCTGGCCTGTATCGTCAACTGATGGGCGATGAAGTCGAAATCGATCTGGAAGGTCCGCGTGCCATACGGGATAGGCGTTGTGGTAAGGCCTCTAGCTGTGACATATAGCGCGACATGCCAGGAATGATTGATCCATGGACTTTGAACCAGCCGAACCTTGCCGACGATTTGTGTCCACAGGTGCAAGGTCGCACAGGTTGCGCTCCAGGCCTCAAGCGGCAGACTTGGCCATGTTTCAGTGCGGGGTGCTGTCTGAAAATCCATAATCCCTCCTGCAAGCACAATGCGCCTTCAGTATTCGGCGAAGGCATCGTCCGGATAGCAATAAAGCCAACGTTCACCCGGCTCGGCCGAGGCAATCACGGGATGACCGCTTGCCTGCGCATGACGGCTGGCGTGGCGGTTGGGCGAACTGTCGCAACACAACGTTGCGCCGCAGGTCTGGCAGGTGCGCAAATGAACCCACTCGTCGCCGGTCTTGATACATTCCTCACACGCATGGCGCTTCGCGTGCTTGACGGATGTAATCGTTTTGAGATGTTCGCAGGATGAACTTGATGTCATGGTGTCTCCAATATCTGTGGGGTACTTTGCACGAAGGTAATCGCGACGGATCGCCCCAGCGGATTTCAACACTACCGGTGAATGGTACGTGGGGGAGCAAAGCCCCTCAATTCAGTGAACTTGGTATTTCTCCGTGAACGTTTTCGATGGGCAATCCACTCTGGATTCTGTTCAGCGCCTCGTATTGGCGCTCCAAGAAGTGCAGCTTCCAGCAAGCTGCACCGACCGCCTTTTCATAAAATCGCCACAGCCCGCTTAGGCCGAGAAGCGAAAGTCTGGGATTGTTCGGTCGAATGACCGTTTACACGGAAATTATTACCCCTTCTCCATTCGACTTTTACCCGCAGTGGCGGTAGCATCGCCGCCCGTTTTTATCGGCCCGGTTTTGGGCCATCTCCCGCCCATGTCTGTTGAAACTCCCGCCCGCGCCTGCGGCATCGATTTCGGTACATCTAATTCCACGGCGGGCTGGCTGCGTCCTGGCCGGTCGCCCTTGCTGGCCCTGGAAGACGGCAAGGTCACCTTGCCCTCCGTGATTTTTTTCAATGCCGACGAAAACACCGTAAGCGTCGGCCGGGCCGGTCTCAACGAATATCTGGAAGGCTACGAAGGCCGTCTGATGCGCGCCTTGAAGAGCCTCTTGGGCAGCAGCCTGATGGAAGGAAAAACCGAGGTTCAAGGGCGCTCGCGGACCTACAAGGAATTGCTGGCCCAGTTCATCGCCGAACTCAAGTGCCGGGCCGAAGCGGCGGCGGATAGATCTTTCGACCAGGCCGTGTTCGGTCGGCCGGTGTTTTTCGTGGATGACGATACGGTGGCCGACCGCAAAGCCGAGGCAACCCTAGCCGCCATCGCCCGCGCCACCGGCTTCCGCGAGGTGAGTTTTCAGTATGAGCCCATCGCCGCGGCCTATCACTACGAACGCCAGATCGACCGCGAGGAACTGGTGCTGATTGCCGACATCGGCGGCGGCACCTCGGACTTTTCCCTGATCCGGCTCTCGCCGCAACGGGCTCGGGTCGCGGATCGGCGCGACGATCTGTTGGCCAACGGCGGCGTGCACATCGGCGGCACCAACTTCGACCAGCAACTGAGTCTGGCCGGGGTCATGCCCCTGCTGGGCTATCGCAGCAAGCTCAAGCGCGGCCTGGAAATGCCCTCCAGCTGTTACATGAACCTGGCCACCTGGCACACCATCAATCAAGCCTATACCCGCCGGACTTGGGCCGAGCTGCAGGAGCTGTATCTGGACACCCAGGCGCCTGAAGCCATGGACCGGCTGTTCAAGCTGATCCGCGAGCGCGCCGGCCATTGGCTGGCAATGCAGGTGGAGGAAGCCAAGATCGCCTTGTCCGCTGGCGATAGCGCCATCCTGCATCTGGATCGGCTGGCGCCGGACCTGCGCCACACGCTAACCCGGATCGAGTTCGAACAGGCTTCGACGCAGTTGGTGGAGCGAATCGGGGCCACCCTGAGCGCTTTGCTGGCACAGGCCGGCGTGCGTTGCGAAGCAGTGGATACGGTGTTTTTCACCGGCGGCGCCAGTGGCGTGCCGCTGCTGCGCGAACGCATCGCTGCCCTGCTGCCCCAGGCCCGGCGCATAGAAGGCGACTTGTTCGGCAGCATCGGCGCAGGCCTCGCGGTAGAGGCGCAACGCCGCTTCGGCTGACGATACCTGCCGAGGCGCGCCACCCAAATCCCCTGAAAGTGCCCACATTCATCGCGTCCGCCCGGAAATAATAAGGGCTTCTCTATAAATTCGTCACACCGGCCCTTCGACGAGCTCAGGATAAACTGACCTGCGGTCAGGCCGGTGTCCAGTTAGTAGAACAGACAGTGCAACGCACTGGCATAAATGCATTTTAATTAAAACCGCTGGATTCCGGCCTTCGCCGGAATGACGGAATTTGAAGATGCCCATAAGGCTCATTTGCGAGCGTGTGCGGAATTCTGTGGAATTGCTATGACCCTTAAAAAGCTGTTGTCCGCAGATTACGCAGCTCTCTCCTGCAAGCCCGAGAAGGACCATGTCTCGCTACGCGGGTTTCACGTCAGTGCCGCAAACAACAATGCGGAATACCATGAAGACTGTATTTCCCCCATCGCATGACTTGAGTTGCAATAGCTGTCCAGACACGCCTACCCTGCTTATTGAGACAAGCATCAGTCCACGCAAGGCACGAAATGGGTTAAGCAGGCATTTCGCCGTCAGGCGGAAGCTCGCAAAAATCACGAAAACATTCCGATGCATGCAATGGCTTTGGGCATCACCAAGTATGTGAGTTGCCTAGCCGAGTAACCAGCAGATTTTTTCGTGGCTTGCGTGTTTTTCGTGGATGAAATAAGGGGTTGTCGAAATCGGCGGTTGGCTCGACATTGACGGAGGACGCATGGTGGATGAAACGCTCAAGCGTTTGCTGGATGCGGAAGCGAAAGCCGAACAGGTCGTCGCGCGCGCGGACGAAGAACGCCAGTCCATCGTCGAACAGGCCAGGCGCGATGCAAGCGCGGCGGAACAGCAACATGCCGCGCGCATGGCCGAGATTCATGCCGATTTCCTCGCGCAGGCCGAACAGCGGGCGCAGCAGACCATCGCCGAACTGCAACGCCGGCATGCCGAACAGGCGCTCGCCTTGCGCGCCTCCGCGGAACGAAATGAATTGCAGGCGCTGGCCGAAGCCGTCGCGCTGCTCACCGGGGAAAGCCGTCCATGAGCGTCGCGCAATATGCCTACCTGAACACCCGCGTCAGCCTCTATGCCGGGCAGCTGCTGGGCATGGACCGGCTCGACGCGCTGATCGACCGCGCGTACGACGAAGTAAGGCCTGATGCAGCCCAGCCGACCGGTTCAATCCAATACGCCGGCGATCTGGACCAGAGCAACGTGACGTTATTGCTCAAGGAACTGGCCGTGCTGATCCGCCCGCTGTCGGGTGCGCCACGCGAATTGCTCGGCTACTGGGCGCACCGCTTCGAGCTCGGCAACCTCAAGACCATCATCCGCGGCAAGATGGCCGGCCAGCCGCAAGCGGCCATCGAGGAGCAGCTGCAGGACATGGGCGCGTTCACCAGCCTGCCCATCGCCGGGCTGCTGCAGAGCGACACGCCCGCGGAATTGCTGCGCCGCCTGGAGCAGACGCCCTACGCCGAGATCGCGCGTCAGGCGCGCCACCTGCTGGAACAGGGCGAAGCGCTGTTCGCGCTGGATGCCGCGCTCGACCGGCGCTATTTCGCCGGACTGGCGCGGCGCGGTGCGGCCATCGAAGGCAGCGCGGGCCAGCTGCTGCGCACGATAGTCGGCAGCATCGTCGACCGCGTGAATCTGGTTTGGCTGCTGCGCTACCGCTACGCCTACAACCTGCCCCCGGCGCAGGCCTATTACCTGCTGATTCCCGCCAGCCACCGTTTGCTGCCGCAACAGCTGCAACAACTCGCGCAATGCGCGAACTTCGAAGAGGCCATCGCCAGCCTGCCGCCGCCCTTCGACCGGATACTGGCGGATGCGCGCAACACCACCGAAGTGACGCTGAAACTGGAACGGGAAACCTGGCGCTACGCCAACCATGCACTGCGCCACAGCAGCTTCAACGCCGCGCGCGCCTTCGCCTGCATGGTGCTGCGCGAACGCGACCTGCGGCGACTGCGCGCCATCGTCCGCGGACGCAACATGCACATGGAGCCGGCAATGATACGCACCGCGCTGGGCCTGGTTAACGGGCATGGCAAGTGTGCCGCCCCTGATGATGAAACTTGCCATGCCCGTTCCCCTCACCTCAATCCTCTCCCGCAAGCGGGCGAGGAGGCAAACGAATCGCTACGCGAGTTTCACGTTAAGAATGGACCGGAGGCACACTGAATGTTCAGGCCCCTGCCCATGCAACGCATCGCATTGAGCCTGCTCAGGGACGACGCTCCGCAGGCGGCCCTGCTGCTCGCCAACTACGGCAACTTCGATCCGGAATTCAGCGAAACGACACCCGAACAATTCCCCGAACTGCCGGGGGCGACCTGGCATCAGGCCTATACCGAAACCCGCGCCCACCTCGACAAGATACTGGCCCACTACGAAATCGCCGCACCGGAGAACATTGTCGAACCGATGCAAGCGGTCGATCCGCCGCAACTGGCCGAGGCCGGCGCATGGCTGAAAACGGTATGGGATCACTGTTCGGAAGCGCAGGAACGCATGCGCCGGCTACGCGACGAATACCGCCGCACCGCCCAGCTATACCGGGCGCTCGACCAGTTCATGGACATCAGCATCGACCTCGCGCTGCTGCAGAAAAAGAGTTCGCTGCTCGATGTCCGCGTCGGCACGCTGCCGCGCGCAAACCTTCAGCGTTTCGGGGAGGCGCTAGGCCTCGCCGGCTATATCGCCATCCGTTTCTTCGGCAATGAAGAACAGGTGCACCTGATACTCGCCGGCGCCGGCGGACAGGCGCAGGAGATCGACCGCATGCTGCAGGCCGCGGGCTGGCGGACGATGGACATTCCCGCCGAATTCCACGGTCGCCCGGACGAAGTGCGCCGCGAACTGGGCGAGCGCATGGCGCAGTTGAAAAAACAGCAGGCGCAGGAAGATACGCACCGCCGCGAGGAACTGGCGCAGGATCAGCTAAGCGAGCGACTGCTCGCTACGGCCGGCATCCTCGCACGCGCCGCCCCCTACGCCGAACTGGCCGGACTGATGCATGGACGCGGCAGCCTCGCCACGGTGAGCGGCTGGGTGCCGGAAGAACAGTTGCCGCAACTGAAACGGATGCTCGCGCAAAACTTCGGCGACCGCTACGCGCTGCATGCGCGCGATCCGCGTTTCGACGAACAGGCGCCCTCGGCGATTCGCCATCACCGCTGGCTGCAGCCGTTCGCCCGCCTCGTGCTGAACTACGGCGTGCCGCGTTACGGCGAGATCGATCCCACCGTGCCGTTCGCCGTTTCCTTCGTGCTGATGTTCGGCATGATGTTCGGCGACGTCGGCCACGGCATCGTCATCGCGCTCGCCGGCGTCCTGCTGCGCCGCAGGATAAAGAAATACGCGCCGCTCGTCGTCACCATTGGCGCAAGCTCGACGCTGTTCGGCCTGCTCTACGGCAGCGTGTTCGGATTCGAACACCTGTTCCCCGCGCTGTGGATGTCGCCGCTGACCGACCCGATGCGCATGCTGGGTGTGGCGCTGGGCTGGGGCATAGGCTTCATCCTGCTGGCCACGCTGCTGACCATACGCAACCGCATCGCCGACGGCCGAATGCGCGAAGCGCTGCTCGGCAGCCACGGCGCAGCCGGACTGCTGCTATATCTGGGACTGCTGATCGGCGCATGGCGCTACGCGAGCGCGGGCATACTGGATGCAGCCACCGTGCTGACGGTATGCGCCGCCCTCGCCGCGATGTTCTTCCATATCTGGCAACAAAACGGCAACAGCGCTGTCGGCGAAAGACTGCTGATAGCCCTGATGGAAAGTTTCGAGGCGGTCATGGCCTACATCTCCAACACGCTGTCCTTCCTGCGGCTCGCAGCCTTCAGCCTCAACCATGTGGCGCTGTCCATCGCCGTCTTCACCGTGGCGGACATGCTGCATACCACGGGATACTGGCTGACCGTGGTGCTGGGCAATATCTTCATATTGGTGCTGGAGGGCGGCATCGTCGCGATCCAGACGTTGCGACTGGAATACTACGAAGGCTTCTCGCGCTTCTTCGGCGGCGACGGGCGTCCGTTCCGCCCGCTGACGCTGGGCATCAGAAAGGAATTGGTGTTTTAACCATGGAGGACACCACGGTGTAGGGTGGCACTTTGTAGGGCGGAAAAGCGCAGCGCCTTCCGCCGAATGAAATAACGACATACCGTTTTAGGCGGATAACGCTACGCTGTGACAACTCCACGTCCAGCTTGCTGGACAGTGGATTACCTGACTTTGTTGCATCCGCCCTACCTGAATAATTTTTGGATTGTTCATCGAGAAAGGACCAACCATGAACTGGCTTATCGCACTCATCGTCCTGAACCTGCTGCTCACGCTGGGTCTGGGCGCCTGGCTGGAATTTCGTCCCATTCCGGATGGAGCGCGCGCGCAGCGCTGGTGGAAAGCCTCGCTGGGAACGAACCTGCTGGTGTTCGTGGCTGCGAGCGCCGCCGCACTGCTGCTGGGCATGCAGGACGTGCTGGCTCAGGAAACGGCAGCTCCCCGCGGCGAAATTTCGGTCGGTCTGGGGCTGGCGCTGCTGGGCGCGGGCCTGCCGACGGCGCTCGCGGCCTTCGGCGCAGGGCTCGCGGTCGGCCCGGTCGGCGCCGCATCGCTCGCGGTCATCGCCGAGAAGCCGGAGATGTTCGGCCGCACGTTGATCTATCTCGGGCTGGCCGAGGGGATCGCCATCTACGGTCTGGTGGTGACCATCCTGCTGCTGGGGCGGATCGCATGAACGGCGGCCTCGCGCCGGCGCGCATGATCGCGCTGGGCAGCGCCGCACTGATGGAGGGCTTCGCGCTGATCGGCTTCGAGACCCATGCCGATCCCGCGCCCGAGGCCGTCGAAGCGCTGATGCGGGAATTGATCAGCAACCAGCAATCCGCGCTGGTCGTCATCGAGCAAAGCCTGGCATTGCATCCCGGCCGACACCTGCAACACGCTCAGCGCGAAGGCGGCCGCATCGTGATCACCGAGATTCCAGAGATCCACCTGTCGGGCGACTATCACTCTCGCGTGGAAAGCCTGGTGCTGGGCATACTCGGCCCAGCGGCGCTGGAAGCGCAGCAATGAGCAAGGCGAGCGACATCTCCGGACTAGAATCCGCATTGGCGGAACGCGCCCGCAAACTGGCCGAGGAGCATCTCGCCAACGGCAGCCTGGAACGCGAACGCATGCTCGCGGAAACCCGGCAGCGGCTGGGCATAGCGAAAGAACGCGAAGTGGTCGCCGCCAAATCGCATGCCGAGCATGCCTACCAGCAACGGGTGCAGGCGGCGGAACTCGAACTGCGCGCCGCACTGGACCGCCTGCTCCGCGAACTGTCCGATGCCGCGCTAGCCAGGCTCCCCGCTCACCTGTCCGCGCTGGCAGAGGACGAAAAACGCTATTTGCCGTTGCTGCAGGATTATCTGAGCGAAGCGGCGCAGGCCATAGAACGCGACGAACTCGTCGCGCGGTTCAACGTGCGCGACCTGCAGCGCCTGCAGGAAGGCTGGACGCAGTACGCCGACGACGCCGCGCCCGGCAAGCGGTTGCTGCTGTCGCAGGAACCGCTGGGCTGCATCGGCGGCGTGCTCATGACCAGCGCGGACGGCAACATCCGTTACGACAATACCTTCGAGGGCCGCATGGAAAGGCTGGGTGAAGCACTGCAGGGCGCGGTCGCCGAACGGCTGATGCCGCAGGAGGTGGCGCATGGCTAAGGTCGTCGAGGTCAACGGACCGTTGGTCACCATCGAACTAGCCGACGTGCGCACCGGCGAGCAGGTCAGGATTGGCCGTCTCGAACTGATGGGCGAGGTCATCGCCCGCCACGGCGAACGCGCGCTGGTGCAGATGTATGAGCCCACCGAATCGCTGCGTCCCGGCGAACCGGTCGAGGCGCTCGGCCATCCGCTTTCGGTGGAGCTGGGGCCGGGATTGCTGGGCGGCATCTTCGACGGCGTGCAGCGCCCCTTGCTGGAACACGCGAAACGACACGGCGATTTCATCCCGCGCGGCGTGCACATCCCGCCGCTGGATCGCGGCAAGCTGTGGCGCTTCGAACCTTCCCCCGAACTGAAAACCGGCATGCGCATCGAGGACGGTGCGGTGCTGGGCAGCGTGCAGGAAACGACTACCATCGCCCACCGCATCCTGGTTCCTCCCGGCATGGGCGGCGAATTGGTCGAGTTCGTTTCCGCCTGCGACATCACCGTGGAAGCCGTGGTGGCGTGCGTCAAACAAGCGGACGGCGGCATGGTCGAACTCAAGCTATATCACCGCTGGCCGGTGCGCAGCCCGCGCCCCTACCGCCAACGCGACGATGCGGTCGCGCCGCTGCTCACCGGGCAGCGCATCCTCGACACCTTCTTCCCGCTGGTGAAGGGCGGGCGCGCCGCCGTGCCCGGCCCGTTCGGCGCGGGCAAGACCATGGTGCAGCAGCAGATCGCGCGCTGGGCCGACGCCGACATCGTGATCTACGTCGGCTGCGGCGAGCGCG
>Ga0209211_10004040_pt1 | contig 23277 bp, 24 predicted proteins | sample RifGroA2_FD_183992 | JGI IMG/M metagenome (GOLD analysis project Ga0209211, IMG submission 183992) | Groundwater microbial communities from Rifle, Colorado, USA - Groundwater A2 (SPAdes) (version 2) | ecosystem: Environmental > Aquatic > Deep subsurface > Groundwater | place: Rifle, Colorado...
TTGATTTCCTCGCGTAGAGAAAATATTTTGGTTTAAGGTCTTTCATGATTTCAATTGGGGGGAACTTTGGGAATTCACCGCTTCCGCCGTAGGCGGAAAGGGTTTTGAAAAAATTGATAGCGCGATTTTGGCTTCCGCAAAATCGCTCCATTTTCTTAATTCCGAACAAGTTTCGTTTGGTGGTGTTATTTTAGCATTTGCTCGAACTTTTTTTGAAAGAAATGCGGACGAGGCAGGGCGAAACATTTGACTGGGGATATGGATTCGCCCTGCCTCGGCTTCTGTCCCGCCCGCAGGAGGGGTCTGGGGAGGAATGCGGGCGGGTTTCGGATTCGCCAAGAAAATTTTTGAATCGCCAATATTCATATGTATCATTATAGTACAACATTTACCTATAATGCAACAAATGCTAAAATGTGGATAATCAATATGACAGAAATATCGCCAAAACTAGGTCAAAATCTCAAGCGTATTAGAACCAAGAAAAAAATGTCGCAAGGAGATATTGCACGCGCCTTAGAGGTACATAGGGCTTATGTAAGCGGTATAGAAACCGGCAAACGCAATCCCACTCTTGCGACAATAGAAAAATTGGCTAATGCGCTTGGAATATCGGCTAGTGAATTGCTAAAATAATATCTATGAACAAGATTTTAGAAACAACAAAATTCGTAGTGGAAAATTCTGATTTTGTAAAAATCAATCATGAACGCCTTGTAGAATTTTCCAACGGCTTTGACCATGGAAAAACCGAACATTGGCTAAGCGCCGTGCCTTTTGATTTTTCACATTTCGGTGAAGAGGAAAAACTACACTTTGTCATAATTTTCAACGCACTTAGTTTCTGCTATTGGGGCGAGCCGAAATGGACTATCGAATATAAAGACAAAAAACATGACGGCGCGTGGGGAATGATTCTCGCGCTTGGTCGTGAAATTGAAGAAGGTTCGGCACTTCTCGATTTCAAGTTTTGCTCGCAAATCTCCAAAGAGGATTTTTCAAAAGTTTTGCGAGGCAATACTGAAATTCCTCTTTTTGAGGAAAGATGGAAAATTTTGAAAGAAATTGGAACGAGCATGGTCGCAAAATATGATGGCAAAGCAAAAAATCTTATCGCTGAGGCGAACGGAGACGCACAAAAATTGGTGGAACTCATTGTGCAAATTTTTCCATCTTTTTCAGATACTTCCCCGTACAAGGAAAAGGAAATTTATTTCTACAAACGAGCACAATTGCTTGTGGCAGACATATATCAAATCTTTGACGGAAAGGGTTTTGGCGCTCTAAAAAATGCAGACCAACTTACCGCGTGTGCTGACTACAAACTACCTCAAATTTTGAGAAAATTAGGAATTTTGGAATATACAACTGCGCTCGCTGAAAAAGTTGATACCAAAACCGAAATGGCTCACGATTCGTCGGAAGAAATTGAGATGCGAGCAAATACCATTTGGGCGGTCGAATTTATCAAAGAAGAAGTCAAAAAGCGCAGTCCGCAAATCCTGTCGTTTGAAGTGAACGACCACTTATGGCTCGCCACGCAAGAAAAATTTGACGGCGACAAACCATATCATCGGACGCGGACAACCGCTTACTAAATTTATGAACGAACAACAAAGACCAAAAGTTGGTGTGGGCGTAATGATTCTCAAAAATGGGAAAGTTTTGCTCGGCAAACGCAAAGGTTCGCATGGTGAGGGAGAATTTGCGTTTCCGGGCGGACATTTGGAATACATGGAAGGATTTGCGGACTGCGCTCGGCGCGAAGTTTTAGAAGAATGTGGCATAGAAATTGAAAACATTCGTTTTCAATTTCTAGCAAATGTAACTAAATACGCGCCGAAGCGTTATGTCCATATCGGTTTAGTCGCCGATTGGAAAAGTGGCGAGCCAAAAGTGCTTGAGCCGGAAAAATCAGAGTCATGGCTTTGGTACGATTTAGACAACTTGCCCAACCCCATTTTTGAGATGTGCAAGTTGTCCTTCCAAAGCCACAAATCTGGAACGAATTATTTAGATGTAGGGGACATCTAAATGGATTGGCGATTCAAAAATTTTCTTGGCGAATCCGAAACCCGCCCGCATTCCTCCCCAGACCCCTCCTGCGGGCGGGACAGAAGCCGAGGCAGGGCGAATCCATATCCCCAGTCAAATGTTTCGCCCTGCCTCGTCCGCATTTCTTTCAAAAAAAGTTCGAGCAAATGCTAAAATAACACCGCTTTCTTACGGGATTGAAAAACTGGCAACTCATGCGACAAAAAATTTAAAGGTGATATAAAGAAGAACAATGCCAGTTCCAACTCCAAGAGCAATCGGAATTGTATTTTTTGGAGTTTCTTCTATCGGCAAGGCATTGACTGCCGCCGCCGTAAGCGCGCCAGAAACTATTTCTTCCGTATCTGCCGAAAGGTTTTTTGGAACGGTTGTCGGTTTTTTAGTTTCTGAAATCGGGGTTGTTTTTTTATCAATGACGGGAGTAATGACAGGAGTATTAACGGCGACAAAAGTTGACACTTTTTTAGTTTCTGGATTTGTCTGTGGTGAGTTTGTTGAAGTTTTATAAACAGTAGACGTGTTAGTCGATGTTGACGTGTTAGAAGAATTATTTGAATTATTTTGGGTTGCGGGTTTTGGAAAACTTTCCATAATTTCACTCCACGGCTTTAAAGAATTTCCAGCAATAGCATAACTTGTCGCCCAAATGCGATTAGAAAGAGTTTCTGACGAGGGGAGCGCCGCGCCGTCTTCCGCTTGCTGTCCGCCGAGATAAAAGCTGGCCGTATAACCGTCTTTTGTCCAAGATTCGCCAAGAGCGCCCATTGCTTGCATTGCCCAGCTTGTGGAATAAACTGAGCTTGCGCTGTCGCCAAAACCGCCATCATTGTTTTGTTTGCTTATAATATAATTGGTCGCTTTGGAAAGAGATTCGGCAACACTGGCAATTGACTCAAAAGATTTAAGCGCCTGAATTGCCGCCGCGGTAATATCCACACTTTCTTCCCAAGAACCGTTGGTTTTTTGTTTTGAAATTATAAAAGCGATATCTTTAGCAATAATGTCATCGTTTTTTGTATAGCCGGAATTTCCAAGCGGAATAAGAGCAAAAATATCGTCGTTTACGAGGTTAGCATCACCAAATTGTATGTTGTCAAAACTATTTACAATGGCGTTAATATAGTTCACTCCATTAAACGAGTACGGATTTTGCCCGAGCGCGAGCAAAGCCATCGCGTGTCTCTCGTTGTCTGTCAGAAGGGAACTTATACTATTATGAGAGTTCAAATAAGAGAGAAGCAAGTCGCGGGAACTGTCGGTTACATTTAGAGCTCCAAAAGCGATTCCTGCCCAATCTGTGTATAAATCAGCTCCGCCGAATGATCCGTCTGCGGCTTGCGCGCTTTTTAAATAGTTCAGGGCGTTGGTAACGTCGAAAGAGGTAGCGGTAATAGATCCACCATCTCCGCCGCTTGGAACTGCCGAAACGATTATAGTGAGATTGGCTGATGGAACATATAAAGTTTTACTACCAATGGCATTTAATGAGCCTGCGGTGCTTAAAATGATAGAACAGGTTCCATCAGCAATAGTGGTGCAAGATTGAATTCCTAATGTAATTAGGACTCCTAACGATGGTGTCCAAATTATATTATATGGGGGATTCGGGTTAAATGTACTTTCTTCTTCGGCTGTAAAGATTATTTGATCACCAATTACACCAGAATTTTTGGAAGCCGAAATACGAAGAGGATAAGAATTATAAGTTAAAAGAAGCTCTTCCCCAGCAGAAAGAGAATGTTGATTAAGTCCCACAGTTCCAAATTCTAAATTACTAAAATAACCCCAAAATTTTGAAAAATCGGGAGTAGTAGTATAACTGCCAAGTTCATCTAACCAGCCACTTGGTGCATAATTCCATGTCCAAGTATTTGATAATCCGGATTGTTCAATAGCGCATTTACCATTCACGGTAATAGAGGTATTAACTGCTGGCGATTCAGCGCAAGCCATGACAGTTTTTGGTCCATTGAATAAAACGATATCCCCGGCATAAATTTTTAAATTTATGGATACAGGGTCAGGTATATTACTAATTGATACTACGTTTACAACAACTGTTCGTGTAACTTGTGTTGCAGGATTTCCCGCGAGATCTGCAACATTATAAGTAACAGTATAAGTTCCAGTAGTATGAACATCAACAGGATTAACTGTAACAATAGACGAAGTTAAATCAGTAACACCATCATCTAAAGCAATTGCTCCAGCATCTGTGTAAGTATCTCCCACATTTAAATTAACGGTACTTGAACCAGTTAAAGTAATAACGGGGGGAGTAGTATCAGTAGTATCAGTTGGAGTGCTAAAGGTTATAGACAATCCCATGAAATCATGTTTTGTTGTAGTACCACTTGCCGTTGGTGTCTCTCGATAAGCTAGAAAACGAATTTTTATGTTGTTTATTTTATCTGGAGTGTTTAAAATTGGAGTTGCATTAACAATATCTGTGTGATCTTCTCCTATCGTACCTAAAGTTGTACCGTTTAGGTTCACAAAACTTTGCCCATCCCAAACCTCAATTTTTGCCCCTGCTAAAGCGGCCGAGCGTTGAAACTCATTTGTTATTTTAACTTCACTAATTAAAGCATTTTGAGGAATATTTGGATTGAATAAAAATTCTATATATCTGCTTTCATCATAAGAGTTTTGATCAGACCATTTATCGCTTCCCATTCGATCAATTCCATTACCTGGTTCGGAATCAGATGCCTGCAGTTTCGAAATATCATTTTGAGTAAAGATTTTCTGGGCATCTGAACTAGCATCTGTGCCTCCTGTTACGGTATAGCTTATCGTATCAGCATGAACGACTGTAAATAAACTTAAAACAAAAACTACTATCAATGCAAAACTTATTTTAAATATTTTTTTACTCATATATTTTTAATTATTATAATATATTTTATTTTAATTTCCACTCAATAATATCGCCATTCTTAAGTCTGTAGGAAGAGACGCCGACGGTCGCTTCTTTCCCGTTAACATAATAAAGCAGATATTTTCCATTACCCGCGTGCAGTGAGCCAATATCTGTCACAAAAAATCCAAGCCCCGGGTAATTTTTCCCAGCAAATTCTATTTTTCCCTGACTTTTCCAATCTATCAGCGCGTCGTAAAAAAACATATTTGGGGTAAATGATAAATTTACTATTTCTTTTCCCAATAATAAAATAATGTCTTCAGTATTTTTTATTTCAAGGTTTTCTTTTTCGGGGACAGGATTTTTTTCTAGATTAGATGTTTGAGTTTTTATGGCAGATTTTATAAGAGGAGAGGGGATTACTGATTCTTGAATTATATTTTCAACAATTTCTTTTTTTTCTTTTGCGAATATAAAAAATGCAAGAAAAATAGAAAAAACTATTAAAATAAATATTCTTATATATAATTTCTTATTGTGTTTTGTCATGAGGATTTTTATAAAAGTAAGACGACCCGATACAGCAAAGCTGAAATCAGGCCATCGGTTGTTCAGAAACACTCTGAACTTGCGGGATTGAGTCCGTAACACACTCAATCCGTTTAAACTTCTGCGGTTACGGCGCGTCAGACTAGCAAATGCTAGTTGTTGCGGTTTTCAAGACGCCATTCAATTTCGTCGCCTATCTTCGGAACGTACTGCGAACTTCCCACGGTCGCTTCTTTTCCGTTGATGTCCAAGGTCCAATGAGAACCTCCTGCTTCTGTTTCTCCATTAACGCCTAGAATAAATTCACCCAGTGTAGGATGTTTCGGCGCCTTTTTAACAAAGGTGAACAAGGGAACAGACAACATTAGGTTTTCCATAGCCATAAACAACGTTTCTCCGCTCGCAGGAACGGGGTAATTGTTGGTTGTGACTGTTATGTTGGCGTTTGTAACCAGCACCGATCTTACGAATAGCGAATTTGTTGAAGTTGGGATATCAAATCGGACGAAGCCTAAGCCCTGACTTTGACCCCGAACAATATTCGTAGCATTGATGGACCTAGCCCACGAATTTGTTTTACTGAGGTCAGAGGAAGTTTCAATCCTCCAAAGTGTGTTTAGGGGAGAGTATCTCATCAGAACTCTTGTAGCATTTGTGCCGTTCGATACGACCTTACTAACCTCGAGGTGAGCCTGCTCCGCAATTCCTCGGCGCACTGCAAGAACTGTTGTTACCAGGACGATGAAAAATCCTCGCCTGCTGACCACTTGATTTTTAAAGAACACGGGGTTTTCCTTTCTCTTTGGTTTTGGTTTTTTACAACAAAAAAAATCCTGCTACGAGCAGAATTTTGGAGTCTTTTTCGCCATAGACCACAGCGAAAGAGAATATCCTGCTCGGGACTAATAAAGTAATTGGTATTCGGACTTGTTCCCTTTGCGATTACGCAAATCGGGACTTACCGTAGCGGCACTGTACTGGAATCTAACCAGTTTCCCCAATCACTTCTTTTAATTGTAAATGTAAATAACTTTCTCGGACTCTTGTATTTTATTCTATTCACTCAGTCTGTCAATTTTTGTTGTGGATAACTTTAATGATATAATATATTTGTGTCGATATAATTATTATTTAATTTACTTATTAAAAATATGCAAGACGGAAATTGTACTTGTGGCACTTCAACACCATGTGTTGTGCACCCAGCAAAGTAAGAAACTTAAAAATAGTCCCAGTCGGGACTATTTTTATTTCGTGTGTATATAAAGATAAATATCTTCAAGTGCGCGGATGGCGTCGCCGGCAGCTATATTGTTTTGGTGATATAAGACATTGGTGCAGTCGCCAGCGGCCCAAATGCCCAGAATTTCTGTTTTTTGCGTCCACGCATCAATTTTTACTCTTCCTATTTCATCCAGTGGAACCACTTCTTTAGCAAAACCAGTATTTGGAATTTGTCCGATTTCCACAAAAATTCCTGTCGCCTTTAATTCCATTTTTTTGCCTGTGGCTTTTTCCTTATAAACTATTCCTTCCACAAATTTATCGCCTTTTACCTCCAAAATATCTATATTTTTTATAGCTTTCATCTTTGGATTTTTTAAAACTTTAAGAACAGTAATTTCATCGGCGCGAAAAGTATCGCTGCGATTAAGGAGTGTTACAGATTTACAATAAGCCAAAAGTTGGGCGGCAGTTTCAAACCCAGCATTACCTCCGCCGACAACGGCGACATCCATTCCGGAAAATAGAGGTCCATCGCAAGAAGCGCAATAGGTGAGTCCTTTGTGTTCAAGCCTGTCTGCATTTTTTGCAACGAGCTTTCTTCTGCCACTACCGCTTGTTATTAAAATTGTTTTTGTTAAAAATTCCTCGCTTGTTTCAGTTTTTACCTTAAAGCCCGCATCATTTTTCTCTATAGCATTTACTTTTTCACCTTCTTTTATTTTCAAAGTAGAACTTTTATTTTCCCCACTTTCAGCATTAGCCAAAACATGCTTCTTAAAATTTTCCGCAAGTTCATTGCCAGAAAGGGAAGTTGTCCCAATCCAGTTATAAATCTTCTCGGACACGACAGATTGCCCGCCCCATTCGGCAGTTATAAAAAGTGTTTGAAGTCTTTTACGAGAAGCATACACGGCGGCCGCAGCGCCAGCCGGCCCGCCTCCGATTATTATTAAATCATACACCATACAGCTAGTATACACTATATAATAGAATTTTTGAAAAAGTTTATTTTTTTCGTCTCAAAAATGCTGGAACAGCGCTCCAATCATCACCATCATCTTCTATGATTTCCTCTTTAACCTCTTTTTTATCTGTTTTTTTAATGAAATCGCTATTGCTTATATTTCCATTCTGGATGCTGTTGTGTATTTCTTTTTTAACCACAGCCGGATTTTCATCTTTGAGAAGAGTTTGGCCTCCTGCCCCGCCGCTAAAAAGGCTTTTGCGAGGCATGTCAGCCGGGAAATTGGTAGCAATAACTGTAACTTTTATTTCACCCTTTTTCAATTTTTCATCGCGAATTGTGCCAAAGATTACTTTTGCGTCTTTGTCAATTGATTCTGTAATTATCTTTGCCGCTTCTTGAATTTCGTGAATAGTCAAATCGTCTCCGCCAGAAATTGCAAAAAGCACTCCTTTAGCGCCGTGAATTGAAATCTCCAAAAGCGGAGAGTTGATTGCCGCAATAGCCGCTTTTTCAGAGCGTTTTTCGCCTGATGCAATGCCGATACCCATCAAAGCGCTCCCTGCTTCTCTCATCACAGCTTGAATGTCTGCAAAGTCCACATTAATGATGCCAGGAGTAGTAATAAGGTCTGAAATGCCTTCTACAGCTTGACGTAAAACGTTATCACAACGGGCAAAAGCTTCTTTGAAATTAGTGTTTTTATCTGATAATTGGATCAATTTATCATTTGGAATTATGATAATCGCATCTACCTCTTTAGATAATTCCTCAATTCCTTTTTCAGCGATTTTCATTCGGTGATTGCCTTCAAAGAAAAAAGGTTTAGTTGTAACAGCAACGGTGAGTATGCCTTGCTCTTTGGCTGCGCGGGCAATAATCGGAGCGGCGCCAGTGCCCGTGCCTCCTCCCATTCCACAAGCGATGAAAATCATATCAGCTCCCTTGATAACATCTTGAATTTCAGATTTTGTTTCTTCAGCCGCTTTTTTGCCAACCTCTGGATTCATTCCGGCGCCCAAACCTTTAGTTAAATTCTTGCCGATGTGAATCTTTTTTTCAGCTAGAGAATGATGCAGATCTTGCGTGTCAGTATTCATACAAATGAAAGAAACTCCCTTAACTTTAGAATTTATCATATGGTTAACAGTATTTTTACCAGACCCTCCTATTCCGATAACCATAATGCGAGCGAAACTTTCTATTACTTGGTTTATTTTTGGCATAATCTTGTTTGTGTTAATTTTTAAATTGTATAGAATACACACTATCACTCACATAAAGAAAAGTAAAGTCACTTGGAGGCAAGGCCTCCAAGTGACTCAAAGTGACGTATGTTCGAGTCTGTTTATTAATAGTTGCAATTTATTGTTGAAGTAGACTGTAATAATGATTGAGACTTTACTAAACGCACAAGAAAAGGAAGTAATTAGAAAATTATTTTTTGAAGATAAAAATTTAGTTGAGATTGGCAAGGAAATAGGATTATCACCAACACGTATAAGGACGATTAAAGAAGTTGCTTTGAGAAAATTAAGACATTCTAAAAGTTTAAAGTATACAGAAAGAGTTGAATTAAATAGTCGAGATAAGACTACCTACGAAGACAGATTGAGTAGTATTGTTAATATTATATACACTTCAAAAGTGGAAGAAAATGAAAAAATAAAAAAAATCTTGTATAAAATTGATGCTTTCACTTGGATAAAGCGAGGTCGTCTAAGGAAGCTCAATTCCTCAGTTTTCAATGAAATATGTGATGAAATAAAAGCGATAGTTTCTAAAGAAAAATATAATGACCAAAATATTTTAGCTTTAAATAGAATTGTGAAAAGATTGGAACAGGAGGTAGATAAAGCGAATCAAAACTTGGAGGCAAGGCCTCCAAGTTAGAAGTTAGACAAATTCAAGATTATCAACTTCATCTTTTTTTTCACAAGTGTTTTTCCAAGTTTTTAGCGCAAATTCTTCATATTCTTTTTTGGATTTAAACTGACTAAGTATTATAGATTTTTCACAAAAATTAAAATTAGTTGATTGTGTATATTCAATCCAACTTGACGCACTTAAAGATTTTTTAATTACTCCATTTTTATCATAATTATTTAAGTTTACATAAGAGCTTACTTGTAGTAAGTATTCGTTTGAATTTATATGTTTGCTTTTAAATTTTCCTTGGAAAAGTGAACCAGATCTTTTATTTTTCTCATTAAAGTACATGGTATAACCGGTTCCAATTCGTTGCATGAATTTTTCTATTCCTTTTTCTACAAGAGGAGTAAGGATAAAATGATAATGATTAGAATTCAAGCAATAAGCAATAAACTTCACTAACTTGGAGGCCTTGCCTCCAAGTTCCTTCTTTTTTATAAAACTATTTTCATACAAACTGCCAATAGGATCTTTAGTATTAAATTCTTTCATGCTTTGAAAGAATCTTCCTAAATCTGATTTGTTAGAAAATATATTTCTCTTATCTACACCTCTATTATAAATATGGTAATACTCACCCTCTACAAAATTTGTTTTTCTTAGTGACATAAGGTTATTATATTAAAACAATCATTTGGAGGCAAGGCCTCCAAAGAGGTCTCCTAAGAACTCCAAAGAAGTTACGGCATGAGTTGCTTTATGCTTGATTTTAAGGTGTTTTTTAGATCTTTTAAGAGATTAATAAATAAACCTTCAGAGTAACCATTAGCATCTCTGCTGGATATTATGAGACCTAGAGCAGTAAACCAAGAAGAGTCGCGAAGTTTAGTTTTTAGGTTGCCGAAAATATCAGTTGTTCCGAGGATTGAGGGAAGTTTAAGCACAGATTTTGAAAGTTCTTCAAGTCTTGCGATGTTTGCGCTTCCGCCCACGAACACTATGCCCGCCGGCAAAAGCTCATTTCGCTTTATTTTTTTAAAATGATTTTCTATTAGTTCAAAAATATCAGAAAGGCGCGCTTCAGTAATTTCGTCCAATTTTTTCTTTGAAAAATTCTCTTCAATATTCCCTAGTTTAAAACGTTCCGCCATTTCAAGAGGAATTTTGAATCCTAACGCGATATCATTTGTAATATCTGTTCCACCTATGGAAAAAGTTTGAAGCGATATCGGCAATCCATTTTCAAAAACGCAAAGCGATGTCGTTTGATGTCCTATATTAACTAATGCCACTCCCACAATTTTTTGCTTTTCGGACAATGTAATTTGACTGAGAGCTACAGGGGAGGCGATGACATCTATAGTTTCCACTCCCGCCTTCGCTACAACTTCTATCAAGTCTTCCAAATGCTGTATAGAATAAGTCACAAAAAAGGCTTTTACTTCAAGCTTAGTTCCGCGCATGCCTTCCAATCGTCCTAGCACTTCTTTTCCATCAAGCCGGGAAGAAATATGAAATACCTGAATAATTTTTTTATTGCTCAAATTTAAATTATCTTCGCAGTCTTGCAGCGCTTTATTTATATCCAGACTCGTAACTTCGCCGTCAGCTTTGGAAATAATCGCTGAACCGGAACTTAGTTCTCCGCGCAGACTTATGCCGCCGACTGAAATAAATGCGCGTTTTATTTTTACGCCAGAAGATTTTTCAGCCATTGCTATGGCATTTTTTACTGAAATTACCGCGGGCAAGGTTTCAACGACGTATCCGCGCCGCATACCCTGTGTTTCACTTTCACCGCCACCAATAATTTTAGGATTTTTCTCTCCTTTTAGAAACTCCCCCACCACGACTCTTGTCATTGAGGAGCCTACGTCTATTCCCACTGAAATATTTCTTATCATATTTTTTGCTATAAAATTTTTCTGCTCTCTCCATTGTACTACTATGTTTCATTCCTTTCAAATGAAGCATTCCGTGGATAACTAAGAAACTCAAGAATTGATTGAAAGTTTTTGAAAAACTTTTTGCCTCCCTTTTTATTACAGCTGGACACAGTATTATTTCTCCTTCATCTTTACGCAAAGAGAAAGAAAGAACATTAGTTGCTTTATCTTTTTTCCTATACTTTTTATTTATTTCTCTAGATTGCTTTTCAGAAACACAGGTCATGGACAAAGAATATTGTTTACCCAAAATATCATTTTTTAATTTTTCAAAACACATATTCTTACTTAGTTACCATCTTGCCAAGCTTTTTGAGTTTCTCTATTTCTTTTCTGCGAGCCATTCTCTTTAGCGCGCTTTTTTTCACTTTTAGCTTAGATTCTTTTCGAATGTTATAGCGAGCACCCTTTACTTTTCGTATTATGCCTGATTCTTGAATTCTGCGCGAAAAACGGCGCAAAATACTAGAATTATTTTCATTTGGATTTTTTCTAACCTCTATTACAGTTCTTGCCATCCCGATATGAGAAATTAAAAAATTATAATATGACCTTCAAACTTACCCCGCAGATTTTCATACGGAATAAGTACTCCAACAGACTATCATATAATTAATTTTTTGTAAAACTTAATTGACTTTTTTATAAAAAAATATAAAATGACTAGATTATGCAACAGACAGGAGATTACATAACTAAAGAAAAAAGAAAAGCCCTGGAAATTGAATTGAAAGATTTGAAAGGACCAAAAAGAAAAGAAATTTTAGCGAGCTTAGAATATGCCAAGTCATTAGGCGACTTATCAGAAAATGCGGAATATCACCAAACCCGCGAAGAGCAAGGCAAGCTCGAAGAACGTATTGCTAAAATAGAAAAAATATTGCAGTTTTCGCAGAATGTTTTGAAGAGCGGGGGAGATATAATTGAAGTTGGCTCTACGGTGATTGTACAAAAACAAAACAGTGGTGAAAATAAAACTTATACCATAGTGGGATTTGAAGAGGCAGATATGGTAAAAGGAAAAATTTCCAACAGATCTCCTTTTGGCGAAGCGCTTTTTGGCAAAAAGAAGGGTGACAATATTTCGTTTAAGACTCCGAATGGAACAGTTCATTATAAGATAATTAATGTATCTTAATCACCGCTTCAGCGGGATAAAATGTCTTCAATTGACGAAATTAGAGATGCTAGAATAAAAAAACTTGAACTCTTGAAAAGCAAGAGCATAAATCCTTATCCAACTTCTTCCAGTAGGGAAATTTCTTTAAAAGAAGCAATAGAAAATTTTAATGCCCTGGAAAATAAAAAGGACACAAAATGGATAGGAGGCAGAATTATGTCTATCCGCGGTCAGGGCGCAATTGTTTTTTTAACTTTTAATGACGGCACGGGAACTTTTCAAGGTTTGCTGAAAAAAGATGTTGTCGGCGCCGAAAAATTTGATTTTTTTAATAAAGTGGTGGACATCGGGGATTTTGTGGAAATTCAAGGTATTTTTTTTACAACCAAAAGAGGGGAAAAAACGCTCGAAATAAAAGATTGGCATATGCTTTCTAAAAGTTTGAGACCTCTGCCCGAAAAATGGCACGGCTTGGTGGATGTAGAAGAAAGATTTCGTAAAAGATATTTGGATATCCTGATGAATGGAGAGGTAAAGGAACGACTTGTTTTACGCTCCAAAATTGTCAGTCTCGTGCGTAAATTTTATGACGATAATGGTTATATAGAGGTGGAAACTCCAAGATTGCAAATGATAGCCGGTGGCGCTACAGCTAAACCTTTTATAACTCATCACAATGCGCTTGGCGTTGATTTTTTTCTAACGATTGCGCAAGAGTTATATTTAAAAATGCTTTTAGTGGGAGGTTTTACGAAAGTCTACGAGATTGGAAGAAAATTTAGAAATGAAGGAATTGATGCGACACACAATCCGGAATTTACAATGCTTGAGTCGCAGGAAGTATACGGAGATGCAAAAACGGGACGTGATTTTGTTGAAAAATTATTTAAATATCTCATCAAGGAAATTTTTAGTTCATATAAAGTGACCATAGATACTGCAAAGCTTGATTTTGAGAAACCTTTTGAGATTATTGCTTTTTATGATTTGATTAAAAAATATACGGAAATAAAAAATCCTGTTTACGCAGATCAGAAAGAATTAACAGCATATGCAAAGAAAATGGGCGCAGTTATTACGCCGAATGAATCAAAAGAAAATATTTTGGATTTTATTTATAAAAAACTCTGCCGTCCTAACTTAATTCAGCCGACATTTATCATAGATTATCCTGTTGCTTTCAATCCATTTGCCAAAAGAAGAGAAGATGATCCTTCCATTATTGATCGTTTTCAGCTTGTAATTTCCGGTATTGAACTGGTTAATGCTTTTTCTGAATTAAACGATCCGATAGATCAAAAAGAACGTTATCTTGAACAAGACAAAAAAGGAAAAAAAGGGGAGCAAGAAATTTCTCCTACCGATGCGGCGTATCTAGAGGCGATGGAGTATGGTATGCCGCCAAATAGCGGCATTGGTATTGGAATAGATAGACTTGCCATGTTTTTGTCTGGAGCAAAAAATATAAAAGAGGTTATTCTTTTCCCGACATTAAAACCGAAAGATAATAAGTAAAATATTGCCTCATAAACAGCGATGCCTCAAAACCATAGGTTCCGAGGCGTCTTTTTGGCGTTTTTAGACGCCAGATATGTCTACGAGTCGTCCGGAAAGGGAGGTGTGTAGCAACCAAGGGAGAAGCCTCCGTTTTTCCCGAACCAACTCGTAGACAATATGTATGGTATTACAAGTTCTTAATTTGTCCATTAAAGTTATCCACAGATAGAGCTTTGTGTTATTTTTTAGGTGGAATACAATATATATCAAGTGGGAAAAAGTGGGAAACTTGTGGATAAATAATTTTCAACAAAAATTTATGCTCATCGGCGAATACATACACACAATAGATGCAAAGAATAGAATTTCAATGCCGGCAAAGTTTCGCCAAGAGCTCGGCAAAAAAATTATTATCACGCCTGGACTCGGACAATGTTTGTTTATTTTCACAATTAAAGAATGGGGAAAAGTCAGCAATAAGCTTTCCAGTTCAGATTCCGACTTGTCATTCTTAAAAGCCGACCAAAGAAATTTTAATAGATATATGTTCGGACGCGCGGCGGAAGTGGAAATAGATTCAATAGGCAGGGTTTTAATTCCCGAATATCTTCAGAAAAGAATAGGTTTAAAAAATTCAGCGGCAATAGTTGGAGTGAAGGATAGAATTGAAGTTTGGGGTGAAAAGGCATGGTCGGAACAAAAAGAAATTGGGGAAAAACAAGCGGAACAATTGGCGGAAAGGCTTGGAAATGAGGAAAAATAAGCATGCACAGGACAGTTCTTTTAAATGAAACAATAGAAGGTCTGAATTTAAATCCGAAATCATTAGTGGTTGATTGCACATTCGGCGGCGGAGGGCATAGCCTTGAAATTTGCAAAAAATATCCTGGCGTAAAAATAATTGCGTTAGACCAAGATTCAAGCGCTTTTAAAAATAAGAAAACCGACTATAAAATAATTTTTCATAACGAGAATTTCAGAAGTATAGAAAGAGTTTTAGAAAAAGAGGGAATAGAGCAAGCTGATGGGATTATTTTCGATTTAGGTTTAAGTTCTGATCAATTGGAAAATTCTGGACGAGGTTTTTCTTTTCTTAAAAATGAGCCGTTGCTTATGACCCTGAAAGCAAATCCAACTTCTTCAGATTTAACCGCGCAGGATGTCGTAAATACCTGGAGTGAAAAAAATTTATCTGACATTATCTATGGCTATGGCGAAGAAAAATTTTCAAGAAAAATAGCTAAAGGAATGGTGGATGCCAGGCAAAAAGCAAAGATTGAAACCACTTTTGATTTAGTAAAAATAATTAGCGGCGCAGTGCCTGGATTATATAAAAGGGGAAGGATTCATTTTGCGACAAGAACTTTTCAAGCGATACGCATAGCGGTGAATGACGAACTGGGGGCTCTCGCCGAGGGTTTGGATAAAGGGTTCAAGTTATTAAAAATAGGCGGAAGAATGTCAGTAATTTCCTTTCATAGCTTGGAAGACAGAATTATAAAAAGATTTTTTAGAGAAAAAGTGGCAGTGGGTGAAGCAAGATTGATAAATAAAAAAGTAATTTTAGCGAGCGACAATGAAGTTAAAAATAATCCCAGATCAAGAAGCGCGAAATTAAGAATTTTAGAAAAAATATGAGAGAAATAAATTTAAAATCAAATAATATGTACGCAAAAAGCGCCAGCATATTAAATAATAGTACTGAAAAATATATTTTGAATATTATCTTTTTCTCTTTCGGCGCGTTTGCGCTTCTATATATCTTATTTTTAGGAAATATGGTTAAGAATATTATAGATCGTCGAAGTTTTGAGATAGATGCGCGATCTCTTTCTAGCGAAGTTCAAAATCTAGAGGTCACTTATTTGTCTATGTCTAATAATATTGATCTTGCTTTTTCATATTCTATGGGTTTTAAGAGTTTTGAAGAAACAAAGACAACATTTGCAACCCGAAAATCTCTCAGTTATGTATCTAAAGACAAACCTTTAAGTTTTGAACAAAGCGAACCTTTTGGCAATATAAAAATAGTTCAAAATGACCTTTAGTTTTATTTCCAGATCTAAAATTGTCCTTTTTTGTGTCGTAATTTTCTCTTTGATTTTAATAACCAAGCTTTTTTTAGTACAAGTTATTAATGGTGAAAATTATTCAGAATCTGCCGACCGCCAATATTTTACGCCCATAGGCGACATTTATGAGCGCGGAGATATTTTCTTGGAAAGCAAAGATGGACAGCTTATTTTGGCTGCTACGCAGGCTACCGGATTTAAAATTGCCATAAATCCCAGCAAGATTGTTGACCCAGAATTAGCTTATCAAAAATTAGCTGAAATAATAACTCTTGATTATGACAATTTTATCGAAAAAGCGTCAAAAAAAGATGATCCTTATGAAGAAGTAGCAAACCGTTTTTCAAAAGAACAGGCGGATACTATATCTGCTCTTAAAATTCCCGGTGTAAATATTTTTAAAGAAAAATGGCGTTTTTATCCGGGAGGGATCCTCGCTTCCCATACGCTTGGTCTTGTAGGGTATAAAGATACGGAGCTTGGCGGACGTTATGGCTTGGAGAGACAGTACAATAAAGAGCTCACGAGATATGGTAAAAATCCTTATGTGAATTTCTTCGCTGAAGTTTTTTCCAATATAAATAAAACTTTTTTTAATACCGAATCAGGAGAAGGAAACATAGTAACTACTATTGAGCCCCAGGTACAGAGTTTTTTAGAGAAAAAATTAACGGAAGTAAAAGAAAGATACAAAGTTGATTCTATTGGCGGGATAATTATGAATCCGCAGGACGGATCTATTTATGCTATGGGTGTTAAGCCCGATTTTGACCCAAATGATTTCTCCAAGGTTAAAAATGTATCTCTTTTTTCCAACCCTTTGGTGGAAAATGTTTTGGAATTTGGATCTGTTGTAAAGCCTTTAGTTATGGCCTCTGCATTGGATGTGGGAGTTGTTAATGCTGAAACAACATACAATGATAAAGGTTCCGTGGTAGTTGAAAAAAAAGAGATTTTTAATTTTGACAAAAAAGCCCGCGGAGTGGTCAATATGCAGGAAGTTTTAAATCAGTCTCTTAATACCGGTATGGTTTTTATTGAGCAAAAATTAGGCAAAGAAAAATTGCGCGAGTATTTGCTTTCATTTGGCATCAAAAATAAAACTGGAATTGATCTGCCGAATGAAACAAGCGGATTAATATCTAACCTAAATAGTCCCAGAGAAATTGAATATGCCAACGCCGCTTTTGGTCAAGGCATAGCCCTTACTCCAATCGAGATGGCGCGAGCATTAGCTTCGCTTTCAAATGGCGGTAATTTAGTTGTGCCTCATATTGTCAAAGAAATAAAATATGATAACGGCATTTCCAAAGTTATGAATTATCCCATTACCCGTACCAAAATTGCAAAACAAACTTCAGAAGAAATAACTAGAATGCTGGTAGAGGTAATGGATAAAGCAATCAAGGGAGGTTTGGCAAAATTAGATCATTTCAGCGTAGCAGTAAAAACTGGTACGGCGCAGGTTGCGGACAATGTCACTGGAGGATATTATGAAGATAGAAGTACGCATTCTTTTATCGGTTATTTTCCGGCCTATGATCCGAAATTTGTAGTTTTTCTTTATGCCGTAAATCCAAAAGGCGTATCTTATGCCGCAACCACTTGGACCGATCCATTTTTAGATATTACTAAATTTTTATTAAATTATTATGAAGTTCCTCCAGATCGGTGAAAACAGCAAAAAAGAGGTTTAATTTCTATAAATTTTAATTTATGAAAACAACTTTCAAAAAAATAATAATCTATATACTGCAAATAGAATCACGCTTGGTTCTTTCTAAATATAAGCCAAAAATTATTGCCATTACCGGCTCGGTTGGCAAAACTTCCACAAAAGATGCAATTTTTGCGGTTTTATCAAAAATTTCCTATGTTCGTAAAAGCGAAAAAAGTTACAACAGTGAAATAGGATTGCCTCTTACTATTTTAGGCGTTCCAAATGGGTGGAATAATCCTTTGATATGGCTTAAAAATATTTTAAAGGGTTTATGGCTTCTTTTGATGTATCATAAATATCCTAAATGGCTTGTTCTTGAAGTGGGCGTGAGTCATCCTGATGATATGCATTGTACCGCTTCTTGGCTTAAAACAGATGTGGTTATTATTACGGCGATAGGAGAAACTCCGGCTCATATTGAATTTTTTAATTCACGCAAACACCTTATAGAAGAAAAAAGCAAACTTATAAAAACTTTAAAACAAGACGGCCTTTTAATATTAAATGCTGACGATGAAGATGTGCTAAAAATGAAGGCAAACAACAAGCACCGCGCCATAACTTATGGATTCCAAAAAGGAGCAAATATTTTAGGTTCCGGAGACAATATTTTTTATGGTGATAAAGAAATCCCCCTGGGCGACGCAGTGGGCGAGCCAAAAGGAATTATTTTTAGAGTAGATGAAAATGGAAATAGTTTACCCGTGATTATAGAAGGAGTATTTGGCAAAAATCACGTTTATGCGTCTTTGGCCGCGCTGACGCTTTCTTCTGGTTTAAAATTGAATGTGTTAGATACAATAAATGCTCTTAAAAATTATGATGTTCCTTTGGGGCGTATGCGATTATTAAAAGGAATAAATGGTTCAATGATTATTGATGATACCTATAATTCTTCTCCTTTTGCTTGCGAATCTGCGCTGAAAACTTTAAAAGAAGTAAAAGTTAAGGGCAGAAAAATCGCTATATTAGGCGATATGCTTGAATTAGGCAAACACACAGAAGAAGCTCATAAAGATATTGGCAAAATTGCAAGAGAAAATTGCGACATATTGACAGTGGTTGGACAAAGAGCGCAGGCCATCAAAGAAGGCGCGCTTCTTGCAAGTATGAATAAAGAAAATATTTTTGAATTTTTTAATTCTTATGAAGCAGGGGATTTTATAAAAACTTTTGCGCAAACAGGGGATTTAATACTTATAAAAGGTTCTCAAGGAATGCGTATGGAGCGCGCGGTAGAGACAATACTTCTAAACAAAGAAAATAAAAATAAACTGTTAGTCAGGCAGGACGAAGAGTGGTTGAAAAGGTGAAAGAAAGTAATGTTTTTAGAGCACGGATATTTTTTTGCTAAAAAATTCCTCGTGCTCGCGCCGTCGCGCTCCCAAGTCTCTAAAAACATTACTTTCTTTCACCTTATATTTCTCCGATAAATTTTCTGATCCATACTTCAATCTTTTTTATTTTTCTAGACAAACGAGGATATTTTTCTGTATGTTTTTCTATCCATAAATAAACTTTTGGGAAATAAAGAGACGTAAGAAAAAGACCAATAGCCAAAAAAATAATTCCTTGCAGAAAGGGCAATACTAGACCAAGCAATCCGAATATTATGAAAATAATTCCAATTGTCAGCACTAGAATTTTTTTTATCTTTTTTTGCATAACAAAAACAAAACAACAATCTTAATTAAATGATGATTAGAATTCTTGAAATCTAGGATCAATTTTTACATTTACCGTGCTCTCACAATGAGAATTTCCTATATCATCAACATCCACTTCAGCGCGATAAACACCGGGTGAAAGATAGTTTTTCACGATTGATTTTCCACCACCGCTTAAACCATCGTCGCCGGACCAAGTATAGATATAATCACCGTCCGGATTAGGTATGGCTGTCCAAGTTACCTCCTGGTTGACCATAACGGTTTTTGGCGACGGTTCGCAGGTTATATTGGTTAAATTATTAGGATTAACCTCTACCGTGGAGATTGTGTAAACAGTCTCGCAGCCGTTTTTAGAAGCTTTCACTTGCATAGAATAAGATCCAGGGTCGTAATATTTGTGAGTTAGAATTCCCGAAGAACCGTTTTCTTCATCAATATTATCATCGCCGTTAAAACGAAAAGAAAAACCGCTTAAACCGCAAGAACCGCCAGAAGGAGTAGCTGTCCAAGTAACAATATCCTTATTAGCTGTCGCCGGGTTAGGGTCGGCAACTAAGGAAACTGACGGCGGTGTTGAGCATTTAGTGGCAGAAACAGTGTTGGAATTAGACGAACGTTGAGAATCGGCAACAGCTACAATATAATAATTGTGCAAACCGGCGGTAGCGAAAGAATCAGTATAGGTGGTATTTGGACTGAAAATCTCAGCTATTATTGTTCCGTCTCGATAAACTTCGTACTTAAGCGCGCCTATTGATGAACTCCAATTCAACTTAATATCGCTCAAACAACCATCACCGCCATCGCCACCACCGGGACCTTCGGTTGGGTCATCCAAAACAGGCGCATCAGGCGACGACTCATCAACAACAATTTCTATGTAACCTTTTGTCCAATGATGGTCGCCGTAGAAATAGTTATCAACCTTAATGTCAATCCGGTATGTTCCGGGTGTGGAAGGAGTCACCAGAGGGAAAGAATATGTCATGTTGATAACATTGCCGCCAAATCCAGTTTGCGATTCATAGTTTTTGGTAACGCCATTTAGGGTAATCGTCCACGTGGTTACGCCATTAAGGCCTACATTTAAGCAGTAATTGTATATCTGTCTTACCTCTAAATTAAAATTATTGCCCGGCGCAAAATGACTGCCATTAATAGGATTGTTGACAAACACATCGGGTTCTCTATGGTAAATATTACTACAACCAGTCAGCGTGCCTCCGGTAAATGTACACCACGCTTGGGCAACTTCCGGTGAGAGTCCCCATGAGACCGCCAACGTTGCGCCGACCAAAAGCGCAATGGCCAGATTAGAAATACCGTTTGACGTTGTTGCCGATGGAGGTGAGTTCGGCGGAGAGTTCCTATTTTTCTTAATTAATTTCAGAAGAAAAGCGCCGAGAATCAAAATAACAATCGCTATTACAACTACTATTGACGTTGCGCTCAAGCCACCGACATCATCCTTTGCGCCGGTTTCAGCGGAAGGCGTCAGTTTCGTGCTGTATGTGGAAAGTTCAGTCCCGTTTTTAGAAATCACGGCGGTGACACCGATGGCGTGGGCTTTGGTAGTAACCATTAGCGGCAAAACAGCGGAAGTTTCGTCCAAGTCAAGATTAATTTTCTTGGTCGCGGCGCCAATGAGCGCATTGTTTTCATCATACAGCGTAACAGCTACATCCGCCTCGCCGACCCGCGGTCTGTCGCTAGTAGGGCTAAATTGGTCAAAGGGCGGCGGTTGGTAGAAAACCGTCACATTAACAGTCTCACCTTTCGCTAAAGTGTCTTTATCAATCGCTACCGACTGAATCGTCGCCATATCGCCGAGAATCATATAACGACCAGTAACACTAGGAGCACGCACCTCACCGGCGGCATCAATAAATTCCAGTTCAACGGCGTAGACCAACGACTTGTAATCAAAAGTTGGCAAATTGATTATTGTTTGAGAGGTGCCTTTGGCGGTAATGGTAACGCTTTCCCCGGAAAATTTTTGGAGTAATTCGCCGGTTGACATTCGGTTAAAAATTTTAACGCGTGGCAAGAAAGTAATAACTTCGGTAGTCGGGTTAGAAAACTTTATTCGATATTCTATTCCCTTGCTTTTTGGCACGACTGGTCCGGTTTCAGGCACAAACTCCTTACCGGCAATTATCAGCTTGGCATCAATAATTTTAGCGATTGCGGGCGTGCCGACAACGATAATCTTGGCGTCTCTCCAGCCCATATAAAGACCGGCAAATACGCTCTGGACTCTGATTCCCAACTCGTTACCGGCAATGGTTTTCGGCAACTGATACGTAAAACTAATATTTTTCTTTTCCCCGGCGGCCAAAAAAGTCTTACCAATATCTCGTTTACCGTAGACAACAGTTGGCACATTGTCCTTAAAATCGCCTACCAACGCCGCTAGGTAAAAAACATCGGGGGCGTTGGTCTGACTATTATTAAAAAGAGTGAAAGTTCCTTTAACCTCATCGCCAGCTTTCATTTGTCTCTGCGGAATTGATAAATCAGTGACATAAATTTGAGGCAAACCTTGAACCAAAGATGTTTGTTGGGCGTTAATTGATGAAATCGGCAAAAGAGTCAACACCACTAATGTCGCGAGAAAAAATTTGTAGTTTAATTTCATACAAAAAATAAAGATTAAATAATAAACCGTTCAGTATATTATATCACTTTTTAGTTAAAAAGACCGCTTGTTGGGGATAACTTCACGCATATCCCCTCACGGCAGTAATGCATGTTAAAATGTATTTATGCGCAGAAAACACAAGTATGGTATCCCCAGTCTAAAAAAGGATTTTCCTAACAATGATACCTGTCTTGAATATATCTTTGATACTCTACACACAAGAAAATGTTCTTGTGGTGGTAAATATTCTTTAATGAAAGAAGGTTTGAAAACAAAAAGGAAGTTTCAATGCAGTAAATGTCGTTTCCAAATATCACCAACCGCAGGAACAATCTTTCACAAATCTTCCACTCCTCTCACTTTGTGGTTTCATGCCATCCTTGTATTTTCGAATGCCAAGAGTGGAATATCTTCTCAACAGATGCAAAGAAATTTGGAAGTTACCTACAAATGCGCGTATCGCATACTCGGAAGAATCAGGAAATCTTTAAAGCAAGACAATATTAAATTAAGAGGTGATGTAGAAATCGATACCGGGTATTTTGGAGGCAAGGGTAATGCAGGCAGAAACAACGAGCAATTAAGCCGTGTAATGGCCAAAAAGTCTGTTGTAATCGTCGCAATAGAGAGAGGTGGACGTGTCAGAGCTGAAATCGTTCCTGATTCAACATCAAACACCATGGCATCATTCATCAAAAGAAATGTTCAATCAAAGACAACAATTGTTTTGACTGACAGCAGTAAGACATACATGAAATCCGATAAAACCCACGATCGATATTCTGTTGACCATCACAAAGGAGAATATGTTCGTGAGGATATACACATCAATACAGTTGAGACATTCTTTTCTCACCTAAAGACAAGTATTAAAGGAACGCACAAAGTCATTTCAAGACAACATCTACAGTCTTACCTTGACGGTTTTGTTTTCCATTACAACAACCGATACAGCGACAGGGAACGGTTCTCTTCGCTGATCAACTCTGAATTACGAAACTCCCCATTTCCCCTAAAATGAGTTAAAATACAAAAAGCACCATGAGGCGCTTTTTGTTATGAATCACACGATTCAAAAATA
>Ga0209211_10004041_pt1 | contig 23276 bp, 20 predicted proteins | sample RifGroA2_FD_183992 | JGI IMG/M metagenome (GOLD analysis project Ga0209211, IMG submission 183992) | Groundwater microbial communities from Rifle, Colorado, USA - Groundwater A2 (SPAdes) (version 2) | ecosystem: Environmental > Aquatic > Deep subsurface > Groundwater | place: Rifle, Colorado...
CACCGCCCGATCGCCCTCGTCGGCGGCGCCACCGGCATGATCGGCGACCCGAGCTTCAAGGCCACCGAGCGCAAGCTGAACACTCCGGACGTGATCGCCGGCTGGGTCGACAAGATCCGCGGCCAGGTGTCGCCGTTCCTGAGCTTTGAAGGCGACAACGCCGCGATCATGGCCAACAACTACGACTGGTTTGGCGGCATGGGCGCACTGGAGTTCCTGCGCGACATCGGCAAGCACTTCTCGGTCAACCAGATGATCAAGAAGGAATCGGTGCAGCAGCGCATCAGCCGCGAAGACCAGGGCATCAGCTACACCGAATTCAGCTACAGCCTGCTGCAGGGCTACGACTTTACCGAGCTGAACCGTCGCCACGGCTGCAGACTGCAGATCGGCGGCTCCGACCAGTGGGGCAACATCACCGCCGGCACCGACCTCACCCGCCGCATCAACCAGCAACACGTATTCGGCCTGACCCTGCCGCTGGTGACCAAGGCCGACGGCACCAAGTTCGGCAAGACCGAAGGCGGCGCCATCTGGCTGGACGCCAGCAAGACCTCGCCGTACGCGTTCTACCAGTTCTGGCTGAATACCGCCGACGCCGACGTGTACAAGTTCCTGCGCTACTTCAGCTTCCTGTCGGTGGCCGAGATCGCCGCCATCGAAGAGCAGGACAAGGCCAGCGGCAGCAAGCCGCAAGCGCAGCGCATCCTGGCGGAACAGGTCACCGCGCTGGTGCACGGCCAGGATGCCGTGGCCGCCGCGCAGCGCATCAGCGCCAGCCTGTTCTCCGGCAGCCTGCACGAGCTGACCGCGTCCGACTTCGCGCAGTTGGCACAGGACGGCATGCCCAGCCTGCAACTGCCACGCGACAGCAGCGGCCTGATCGACGCGCTGGTGGCCGGCGGCCTGGCCAAGTCGAAATCGGAAGCGCGCACCTTCATCCAGAGCGGTGCCGTCAGCGTCAACGGCAACAAGATCGACAGCCTCGAGCACCAGATCAGCGACGGCGAGCGCCTGTTCGGCCACTACAGCCTGCTCAAGCGCGGCAAGAAGCACCACACCCTGCTCTGCTGGCAATAAACACTGCGGCCAACGTTGGCCGCAACTTGCCGCCGACAGCCATGCCTTTGCATGGCTGTTTTCATTTCTGCCACCGAATCGGGAAAATTAACTATTCAGCGTAGGCAAGGCTATCTATTATCCGTAATGACATCAGCAAAACAATAATTGCCGCGCCGGCGCCGCCGCCACTGGCCACCGCAGCACCCGGGACAACACCGCACGACAAGGCCTGACCTGAACCACCGCGGGCAGCGACAACGCCGTCCGCCATTTGCCGGGGTGAGCAAGGGCATGACACAACACCGCAATCGCAATACCACGCAGCTACCCGGCCTGGTCTGGCCGTTCATTGCCGTTGCCCTGCTGCTGGCGGCACTGGGCGGCGTCAGTCTGGAGATCCAGTCCGCGGTGCGCGCCTACGTCAGCGGCGAGAGCCTGTGGTCCAAAGGGCAAAAAGATGCCATCTACTATCTCAATCTGTACGCCGACAGCCACGACGAACGCCACTTCCACCAGTACCAGACCGCCATCGCCATCCCGCTCGGCGACCACGCCGCGCGCATGGCGCTGGAACAGCCGGTGCCGGACCTGGCGCTGGCCCGCGCCGGCTTCCTGCAGGGCGGCAACCACCCGCAGGACATTGCCGGCCTGATCTGGCTGTACCAGAACTTCCGCCAGTTCAGCTACCTGCAGCAGGCGATTGCGCACTGGGAATTCGGCGACCGCAACCTGCAGGCGCTGACCGGGCTGGCCGAGCAGATGCACTTCCAGATCAGCGGCGGGCTGGCCAGCCCGCGCGACATCGCCGAGTGGAAGGCAGAAATCTACGTCATCAACGACCGCCTCACCCCGATGGAGAAAGCCTTTTCCGACACCCTCGGCCAAGGCTCGCGCATCATCCAGCGGCTATTGCTGGCCGCCAACCTGGCCAGCGCCGCACTGCTGATCCTGCTGGCGCTGTTCCGCACCCGCAAGCTGCTGGGCCAGCGCCAGTCCTTCGAAAGCGCGCTGCAGGCGGAAAAGGAACGCGCGCAGGTCACCCTCGCCTCCATCGGCGACGCGGTGATCACCACCGACGCCGACGGCCTGACCGCCTACATGAACCCGGCGGCGGAACAGCTGACCGCGTGGACGGTGGCGCAGGCGCAGGGGCTGCCGCTCGGCTCGCTGTTCCGCATCGTCGACGAGGACTCCCAGCAGGAAGGGCTGGCGCTGATCGAGCAGATCCTGGCCGGCGGCCACAGCCACGGCAGCAGCAGCCACTCCCAGCTGATGGTGCGCCTGGACGGCAGCGCGGTGTCGGTGGCACTGGTGGCGGCGCCGATCCACACCGATGGCCAGATCAGCGGGGCGGTGCTGGTACTGCACGACATGACGCGGGAGCGGCAGTACATCGCCAGCCTGTCGTGGCAGGCCTCGCATGATGCGCTGACCGGCCTGGCCAACCGCCGCGAGTTCGAATACCGGCTGGAGCAGGCGCTGGCCAATCTCGACCGCCAGCACGAAGGCCACCAGCAGCACGCACTGATGTTCCTCGACCTTGACCAGTTCAAGGTGGTCAACGACACCTGCGGCCACGCCGCCGGCGACGAGCTGCTGCGCCAGATCTGCCTGCTGCTGCAGCAGCGGCTGCGCGACAGCGACACCCTCGCCCGCCTCGGCGGCGACGAGTTCGGCATCCTGCTGGAGCAATGCCCGGTCGATGCCGCACTGCAGATTGCCGAAAGCCTGCGCCAGACGGTACAGGACCTGCATTTCGTGTGGGGCGGCCGCCCGTTCAACGTCAGTGTCAGCATCGGCCTGGTGCACATCACCGGCGCACTGACCACGCTGGCCGAGGCGCTGCGCGCCGCCGACGTTGCCTGCTACATGGCCAAGGAAAAGGGGCGCAACCGGGTGCAGCTCTACCATCCGGACGATTCGGAACTGTCGCTGCGCTTTGGCGAGATGGCCTGGGTGCAGCGCATCCACCTGGCGCTGGAAGAGCGGCGGCTGTGCCTGTACGCGCAGGAAATCGCGCCGCTGGGCAGCAACAGCGACGGTGGCAGCCATGTCGAGCTGCTGCTGCGCCTGCACGACGAGGTTGGCCGCCTGGTGCCGCCGATCAGCTTCATCCCGGCGGCAGAGCGCTACGGGCTGATGCCGCTGATCGACCGCTGGGTGGTGCAGAACGCGTTCACCATCCTCGCCGCGCGGCTGCGCTGCCACAAGGCAACGCCGATCGGCACCTGCGCCATCAACCTGTCCGGCACCACCATCGGCGACCAGGCGTTTCTGGACTTCCTGCGCGAGCAGTTCCGCCTGCATGCGATCCCACCGCGCATGATCTGCTTCGAGATCACCGAGACCAGCGCCATCGCCAATCTCGCCAGCGCCATCCACTTCATCACCGAGCTGCAGACCCTCGGCTGCCGCTTCTCGCTGGACGACTTCGGCGCCGGCATGTCCTCGTTCACCTACCTGAAGCACCTGCCGGTGGACTACCTGAAGATCGATGGCGGCTTCGTCAAGGACATGCTCGACGACCCGATCGACCGCGCCATGGTCGAGGTCATCAACCACATCGGCCACGTGATGGGCAAACGCACCATTGCCGAATTCGTGGAAACACCGGCGATGCTGCAGGCGCTGGCCGACATCGGCGTCGACTACGCGCAGGGTTACGCCGTGGCCAAGCCGCAACCGTTCAACTGCGACTGCGAGCTGCAGCACGACTTCCGCCGCGTCTGCGCGGCACCGGCGGGGGTTGCGCCCGCCAGTGCGCAGCCCACCGTGCCGCCTCAGCCGGCCAACAGCAGCCAGGGCGCGACGCCGTGAACCGCGAGTTTGTGCGCAGCGGCGCATTGCGCTGCCCGCACAGTTATCCGGAATGGGCGCAGCAGCTGCTTGCCGACTGCGCCGCCGCCAGGCAGCGCGTGGTGCGGCACGAGTTCTACCAGCGGCTGCGCGATGCCGAGCTCGGCGATGACGCACTGCGGCTGTTCCTGATCGGGGTGTGGCCGGTAGTCGAGCAGTTTCCGCTGTACATGGCGCAAAACCTGCTCAAGACCCGCTATGGCCGCCATCGCGGCGAAGACATGGCGCGGCGGTTTCTGGTGCGCAACATCCGTGTCGAACAGAACCACGCCGACTACTGGCTCGCGTGGGCCGCCGCCTGCGGCATCGCGGCAACCGAGCTGCAGGCGCAGCGGGTGCCGGAGCCATTGCAGCAACTCGGCTACTGGTGCCGGCACAACAGCCGCCACCACTCGCTACTGCTGGCGCTGGCCGCCACCAATTACGCCATCGAGGGTGCCACCGGCGAGTGGACGCAACTGGTCTGCGCGCCGGGCATCTATGAAGCCTCGCTGCCCGCGACACAGCGCCAGAGCGCGATGCGCTGGCTGAAGGTGCATGCCCGCTACGACGACGATCACCCGTGGGAAGCGCTGGACATCGTCTGTACCCTGGCCGGGCGCGACGCCGACGCCGGCACGCGGCGGGCGCTGCAAACCGTCATCGGCAACAGCTATCACTACATGCAGCTGGCCCTCGACTGCGGCCTGCAGCTGGAACAGGCCGTGCCGGGCTAACCGGTGCGCCAGCCCAGGGTTGGCCGCATCAACCGACGCTGACGCGCAGGTCGCAACCGCCCTCCACCGCCACGTCGTGATAGCGCAGCAGCCCCGGCACATCGGCCGGCAACGCCTCGTCCACCGGCTTGCCCTGCAGCAGCGCCAGTGCCGGCCGCACCACCGCCGCCAGCAACGCCTCGTTGCTATCCAGCGCCGCCAGCTGCAGCGTATAGGTCCACTCCGCGCCGAAGTGGGACTCGCTCTCCTCCCACCACAGCAGGCGGTTGCCGCGGTTTTCCCACGGCTGCCACGCGCTGGCCGGGAAGCCGACAAAGGCGTCGTACTCAAAGGCAAACTCGCAGGCCCAGTGCGCCACGTGCAGCACCGCACCCACCGGCGTGCCATCCTGTTGCAGCGGCACGCCGTCACCGGCAAGGCTGATCTGGTAATTGAGCCAGCCGCCGATGAATTCCTTCCTTTTCTTGTTGCGCACGATCAGCGGCAGGCTGCTGGCCAGTGCCACCCGCCCCAGCGCCGGCACTTGCTGCACGCTTTCTTCGACACTGCCAAGCTTGTGGCACAGCTTGGCCGCACCGAGCACCTCGCCCAGCAGCGCATCCAGCTGCTGTTGCAGGGCCTTGGCGTGACGCCATTGTTCGTTACTGATGGCCGCGGGCTGGGCGTCATGGTTCATGCGATGGTGTCCTTGTATTGCGGAATCAAAAACAACAACGGCGCCCACTGGCGCCGTTGTCGGAGTGTTGCGGCCAACCTTACACGCCGGCCTCGTGGGCCTGTACGTCAGCGTGATAGCTGGAACGCACCATGGCACCGACGGCGGCGTGCTTGAAGCCCATTTCGTAGGCACGGGTTTCGTACTGCTTGAACACGTCCGGATGCACGTAGCGCAACACCGGCAGGTGACCGTCGGTCGGCTGCAGGTACTGGCCGATGGTGATCATGTCGATATCGTGGGCGCGCATGTCGGCCATCACTTCGTACACTTCTTCATCGGTTTCGCCGAGGCCGACCATGATGCCGGACTTGGTGCGCACTTCCGGATTGCGCGCCTTGTACTCTTTCAGCAGCGTCAGCGAGTGCTGGTAGTCGGAGCCGGGACGGGCCTGCTTGTACAGACGTGGCGCGGTTTCCAGGTTGTGGTTCATCACGTCCGGCGCGGTGGCGCTGAGGATGTCCAGCGCGATGTCGAGACGGCCGCGGAAGTCCGGCACCAGCACCTCGATCTGGGTGCCCGGCGACTGCTTGCGCACTTCGCTGATGCAGTCGGCAAAGTGCTGGGCACCGCCGTCGCGCAGGTCGTCGCGGTCAACCGAGGTCACCACCACGTAGCGCAGCTTGAGCGCGGCCACGGTTTCGGCGAGGTGGATCGGCTCCTGCGCGTCCAGCGGGTTCGGGCGGCCGTGGCCGACGTCACAGAACGGGCAGCGACGGGTACAGATGTCGCCCATGATCATGAAGGTGGCGGTACCCTTGCTGAAGCATTCGCCGATGTTCGGGCAGGTCGCCTCTTCACAGACGGTGTGCAGCTTCTGCTCGCGCAGGATCTGCTTGATCTCGTTGAAACGCTGGCCATTGGGCAGCTTGGCGCGAATCCACTCCGGCTTTTTGAGCTTTTCGTCGAGCGGCACGATCTTGATCGGAATGCGTGCCGTCTTGTCAGCGCCTTTGTGTTTTACGCCAACCTGGTTTTCCAGTTTCATGCTGTCTCCTTCATCACCGTCAGGTGTCGCTCCAGCTGCGGCAGCAGCCGTTCGGCGGCTTGCGCAACGGTCAGCGCAACGCCTTGTTCTTTGATTTGCGTAACCTTGAGGCCGGCATAGCCGCAAGGGTTGATCCACAGGAACGGCGTCAGGTCCATGTCCACGTTCAGGCTCAGCCCGTGGTAGACGGCACCGTTCTTGATGCGCAGGCCCAGCGACGCGATCTTCTCGCCACCGACATAGACCCCGGGGGCGTTGACATCGCCGTAGGCGGCAATGCCCAGCTCACCCAGCATGTCGATGATCGCCTGCTCGATGCGGCGCACCAGCTCGCGCACGCCGATGCCCATGCGCTTGAAATCGATCAGCAGGTAGACCACCAGCTGGCCGGGGCCGTGATAGGTGACCTGGCCGCCGCGATCGCACTTCACCACCTCGATGCTGCTGGGCATGATCAGGTGCTCCGGCTTGCCGGCCAGGCCCAGGGTGTACACCGGCGGGTGCTCGACACACCACAACTCGTCCGGCGTTGCTTGCGTGCGGCTGTCGGTGAAGGCCTGCATGGCCTGCCAGGTCGGCGTGTAGTCGACCAGACCCAGCTGTTTGACGAGGCGGCTCATCACTTACAGCGCAAACTTGACGAGGGAATGGCTGGACAGCGCGCGGTAAATGTCGTCCAGCTGCTCGCGCGACATCGCGGTCACGTTGATGGTCAGTGACACGTAACGGCCACTGGAGCTGTCACGCGCCACGATGTCGGTGATGTCCAGATCCGGCGCGTGCAGGCGCACCACTTCGAAAATGGTGGGGTGGAAGTCCGGATGCTGCTCGCCCATCACCTTGATCGGGAAGCGGCACGGAAACTCCATCAACTCTTTCTGCTCTTCACTCATGGTTCTGTACTCGAATATTCCTGATGTTCAAGGTTGGCCGCAGTCAGGTGCGGCCAACCTTGCGTGGCCGCTTACCAGCCCAGCCACAACTTGAGGCTGTCCCACAGGCGGCTGAAGAAGCCACCCTCTTCCACCGCCTTCAAGGCCTGTACCGGGCGCTCCAGCAGTACCTTGCCGTCCAGCGACACGGTCAGCTTGCCGACTTCCTGGCCCTGCTTGATCGGTGCGATCACCGGCTGCAGCGTTTTCATTTCCGCCTTCAGGCGGCTGGTTGCGCCCTTGCTGACGGTGATGTGCACGTCGCGGTCAAAGCCGATGGCCAGCGTCGAGGCGGCCCCCTTGTATACCGGCAGCGTCGAGACGGTTTGTCCGGCAGTATACAATTTGGGCGTTTCGAAAAACTGCAAGCCGTAGTTGAGCAATTTCGAACTTTCCACCGCGCGCGCTTCCGGGCTGGCGGTGCCGACCACGACCGACAGCACGCGGCGGCCGTCGCGGCGACTGGAGGCGATCAGGTTATAACCGGCGCCCTCGGTGTGACCGGTCTTCATGCCGTCCACGTTCGGGTCGCGGTACAGCAGCAGGTTGCGGTTCGGCTGGGTGATGTTGTTATAGGTGAACGACTTGATCGAATAGGTCGGGTAGTACTGCGGGAAATCATGGATGATCGCCGCCGACAGCGTCGCCAGGTCGCGCACCGAGGTAAAGTGCTCGGGGTCCGGCAGGCCGGTGGAATTCTTGAAGTTGCTGGCCTTCATGCCCAGGCGCTTGGCCTCGGCCGTCATCATCTGCGCGAACACTTCTTCGCTGCCGGCAATGGCTTCGGCCAGCGTCACGCAGGCGTCGTTGCCGGACTGCACGATCATGCCCTTGATCAGGTTGTCGACCGTGACCGGCACTTTCGGGTCGAGGAACATGCGCGAGCCTTCCTGCTTCCAGCCCACCTGCGACACGGTCAGCGTCTGCTCCAGCGTCAGGCGTTTTTCCTTCAGCGCCTTGAAGGTGAGATAGGCCGTCATCAGCTTGGTCAGCGAGGCAGGTTCGACACGCATGTCCGGATCGCGGGCCGCGATGATCTGGCCACTCTGATAGTCCATCAGAAAATACGCCTTCCCCGCGATTTCCGGAACCGGCGGCACGAAAGCGGTACTGGCCTGGGCCAGCGTGGAGAGAGACAAGGCGGCTACAAGCAGTGCAGAGGTAATCTTTTTCATCAGAGGCAAAACACGATTAGGGTGGGTTCAAGGCAAAGCAGGCGGGGATTATACACCCAAGCCCGCGCTTCATTCGCGCCGCGACGCAGGTTTTTCTTTACAAAACAAGCCTGCGCGCCGCGTCGACCGCCGCCGCAATGCAGCAATCTTTGCCTTACGGCGCTTTTCGCTGGCACTTGGTTCCTGTTAATCTGGTGATTCACAAAAAAAGACATCATCCGGACACCGATCACCATGCCGCATCCCAAGGACTATCTAGAACGCATTCTTACCTCCAACGTCTACGACGTGGCCATCGAGAGCCCGCTGGACGTGGCGGCCAACCTCAGCCGTCGCACCGGCAACACCATTCTGCTCAAGCGCGAAGACTTGCAGCCGGTGTTCTCGTTCAAGCTGCGCGGCGCCTACAACAAGATGTCCAAGCTGACGCCGGAACAGCTGGCCCGCGGCGTGATTACCGCCAGCGCCGGCAACCACGCGCAGGGCGTGGCGCTGTCGGCGCAGCGCATCGGCTGTGAAGCCACCATCGTGATGCCGGTCACCACCCCGCAGGTGAAGATCGACGGCGTCACCCGCCGCGGCGGCAAGGTGGTACTGGCCGGCGAATCGTTCAGCGACGCCTACCAGCACACCATGAAACTGGTGGCCGAAAACGGCATGACCTACATCCCGCCGTTTGACGACCCGGACGTGATCGCCGGTCAGGGCACCATCGGCATGGAAATCCTGCGCCAGCACCCCGGCCCGATCGACGCGGTGTTCGTCGCCATCGGCGGTGGCGGCCTCGCCGCCGGCGTCGCCAGCTACATCAAGCGGCTGAAGCCGGAAATCAAGATCATCGGCGTGCAGCCGGTCGATTCCGACGCCATGAAGCAGTCGATCGAGGCCGGCCACCGCGTCGAGCTGAAGGATGTCGGTCTGTTCGCCGATGGCGTGGCGGTGAAGCTGGTGGGTGAGGAAACCTTCCGAATCTGCCGCGAGCTGCTGGACGAGATCATGCTGGTCGATACCGACGCCATCTGCGCCGCGATCAAGGACATCTTCGAGGACACCCGCTCCATCACCGAACCGGCCGGCGCGCTGGCGGTGGCGGCGGTCAAGACCTATATCGAGCGCGAAGGCTGCAGCGGCAAGACCTTTGTCGCCATCAACTGCGGCGCCAACATGAACTTCGACCGCCTGCGCCACGTGTCGGAGCGCTCCGAACTTGGCGAGCGCCGTGAGGCGGTGATCGCGGTCACCATCCCGGAGAAGCCGGGCAGCTTCAAGAAGTTCTGCAGCGTGGTCGGCAACCGCAACATCACCGAATTCAACTACCGCTTTGCCGATCCGAGCATCGCCCACGTGTTTGTCGGGGTGCAGATCAGCGGCAAGGAAGACGTTGCCCGCATCGTGGCCGACCTGCAAGCCAACGAGCTGGACGGCCTCGACCTGACCGACAACGAGCTGGCCAAGCTGCACATCCGCCACCTGGTCGGCGGCCACGCGCCGCAGCTGAAGGACGAGCGCGTGTTCCGCTTCGAGTTCCCGGAGCGTCCGGGCGCGCTGATGCGCTTCCTGGAGGCGATGCACACCAACTGGAACATCAGCCTGTTCCACTACCGCAACCACGGCGCCGACTACGCCCGCGTGCTGGTCGGCATCCAGGTGCCAAGCGAGGACAATGCCGCGTTCCAGCAATTCCTCGACAGCCTCGGCTACCCGTGCGCGGAAGAAACCAACAACCCGGCGTACAAGCTGTTCCTCGGCAAGACCGTCCGCTGAACCGCCCCGCCCGCTTGCGGCCAACCTTGTCCCAAGGTTGGCCGCAAGCCATTACCGGAGACTGCAGCAATCATGATCAAGGCCGTACTGTTTGACCTTGACGGCACCCTGGCCGACACCGCCCGCGACCTGGGCGCCGCCCTCAACCGCCTGCTGGCCGAAGAAGGCCTGCCGCCGCAGCCGTATACCGCGGTGCGCCCGATCGCCAGCCACGGCGCCCGCGGCCTGGTCAGCCTCGGCTTCGGCATCGACAAGAGCCACCCGCGCTTCGAGGAATACCGGCTGCGCTTCCTTGACCTGTACGAGCACAGCTTTGCCGACGAAACGGTGCTGTTCGACGACATCAACGCGCTGCTGCGCGAGATCGACGCCCGCGGCCTGAAGTGGGGCATCGTCACCAACAAGCCGATGCGCTTTACCGACCGGCTGGTGCCGGCGCTGCCGTTTGCGGTGCCACCGGCGGTAGTGGTCAGCGGCGACACCGTCGGCGTCGCCAAGCCAGATCCGGCACCGATGCTGCACGCGGCCCAGCAGATCGACATCGCACCGGAGCACTGCCTGTATGTCGGCGATGCCGAGCGCGATATCCAGGCCGGCCGTGCGGTCGGCATGAAAACGGTGCTGGTCAACTGGGGCTATATCGCCGACAGCGACGACACCGACAGCTGGCAGGCCGACATCACCATCGACCAGCCACTGGCACTGCTGCCTCACCTGTCCTGACATGACAAGGCCGCCATGCCATCACGGCATTGCGGCCAACCTTTTGCCACGTTCACCCGCGGTACGACGCCTCAGCCGGGCAATACCTCCAGCGGCGGCGGCGACTCGCCCGGCACTTCATGCTGGTGCCAGCGCACATAGCAGTTCAGGCCACAGTAGTGCGCCACATAGTCGGTTACCTCGCACTCGCCACTATCGGGCGGCAGGCTGTCGAGACAGACGCTGCACTCCAACACGGTATCCATGACACACTCCCTGCAATCAACAACCCTGTTTTAACGCTAGGCCAACCGGCGCACCAAGGGAAATCAATTATCACAATGCCATCAATAGCTTAGCCACACACCACCAAGCAGTGATATCGCACGGCAACCATCTCCCTTGGCCAGCAAGCAGCGCGGCACACTGCGATATCCACCACGGCACGCTTCAAGCACTTATAATGCCAAGTTGATAAAAACAGCCTGCCAACCACACCCATGCGTTCTCTACCGACCCTGCTGCCACTCTTGCTGTGCCTCCCCCATCTGGCCCAGGCTGCCGACACCGATGAATGGCGCTATACCGTGCAGCGTGGCGACACGCTGTGGAGCATCGCCCATCAGCACCTGCGCTCGATTGCCCACGTCCCGGCGCTGCAGCAGAAAAACGCCATCCGCGATCCTTATGTCCTGACGCCCGGCAGCGTTGTACGCATCCCGACACAGTGGATGCGGCAACACACCGGCAAGGCCATGGTGACCGACCTGATCGGCAGTGCCAGTCTCGGCAACGGCAAGCAGCAAACGGCACTGGTCAACGGCAACAGCTATCCGCTGCAGGCCGGCCACACCATCAGCACCGGCCCCAACAGCCAGCTGAAGCTGCTGCTGGAAGACGGCAGTCTGGTCAGCATCGGCGCCAATGCGCGCTTCACGATCCAGCAGGTGGTGCACTACCCGAGCACCGGCGCCAACGCCACCTGGCTGAATATCGAACGCGGCAGCGTCGACAACCATGTCAGCAAGAACCCGCTGATGCCCAATCGCCACACCATCCAGACACCGAGCGCGATTACCGCGGTACGCGGCACCATCTTCCGCGTCAATGTCGACGACGACAGCCGTTCCGCCACCGAGGTGAGCGAGGGTCAGGTGGAGGTCAGCGCCGCCGGCTACAGCGAGCAGATCGGCGGCGGTTTCGGCAGCGTCACCCGTCGCGGCGAGGTGCCGGGCAAGAGCACGGCGCTGCCGCCACCGCCAGAGCTGGGTCAGCTGGGCGGCACGCAGGCGTTTTCTCCCGCCATCCTGCAGTGGCCAGCGGTGGCCGGCATCAACCGCTATCCCGTGCAATTGCTGCGCACCACTCCGGAACGCCGCATCGTCGGCGACACGACGACCGCCAGCAATCACAGCTATCCGGCGCTGGGCAACGGCGAGTACAGGCTGCTGGCACGCAGCGAGCTGGACAACGGCTTGCAGGGCCGCGTTGCCAGCCAGAGTTTCAGCGTGCACGCCTTCCCGACCCCGCCGCTGGTCGTCAGCCCGGCATCGGACGCCCGCCTGCGCGGCCTTGAGGTGCGTTTTGTGGTCAGCGGCGATGCCGGCAGCCGCTACCGGCTACGGCTGGCGCGGGACGCGGCGTTCAGCCAGCCGCTGCTGCATGACTTCTCGCGGCAGGACAATCGTCTCACCCTGCCGGACGGCGGTCACTGGTTCTGGCAGATCGCCCGCCTGGACGCCAGCCAGCAGCCCGGCCCCTACAGCCAGACCTACCGCCTGCAGGCCGATACCGGCTGGTGGCGGGCCAGCTACTACCGCGGCACCACGCTCAGCGCCCGCCCCTACCCGCTGGCCAACGCCCGCTACCAGCTGCGGCTGACCCAGCTCGACCAGCCTCAGCCACCGCTGCAACTGGATGGCAACAGCCCACGCTGGCAGCTGGCGGAGCGCCTGTTCCCCGGCCGCTACCGAGTCAGCTATCGCGTCACCACCCCCGATGGCTATCTGGCACAAGAGTCGGATGACATCTTGCTGCTAGACTGAACAGCATGCGCCCCCACACTCCCAAGCGCCTGCCCGCCTTCATCCTGCCGGCACTGGTGCTGCTGGTCAGCCTGCTGCCCAACCGCCTCGACCTCTGGTTTCAGGACCGGCTCGGGCAGCTGCTGGCGCAAGCGGCCAGCGACGATATCGTCATCGTGGCCATCGACGAGAAAAGCCTGGCCGAGCTGGGGCGCTGGCCGTGGCCGCGCGAACTGCTGGCCGGCGCCATCGACAAACTGGGCAATGCCCGGGCCGTCGGCCTCGATCTGGTGCTGGCCGAACCGTCGGCCAACCCCGAATCCGATCAGGCGCTGGCCGAGGCCCTGCGCCGCAACGGCAAGGTGTTCCTGCCCGCCGTCCCCGAGGTCAGCAACAACCAGCTGGTGGAAACCCTGCCGCTGCGGATGTTTGCCGATGCCGCCAAGGGCATCGGCATGATGGATTACCCGCTGGATCAGGACGGTCTGATCCGCCGCACCTATCTCGCCAGCGGCCTGGGCCAGCCACGCTGGCCGGCGTTTACCGCCCTGCTGGCCGGCCTGCCGCCCCCGGTCATGGCGCTGGACACACCGGTTCTCAACAATCGCTGGCAGCGCCGCGACGAACGGCTGTTGCCCCTCCTGGACGGCAAGCTCGGCTTTCCCAGCCTCTCCTTTGTCGACATCCTCAACCACAACGGCAACATCAAGGCGCTGGCCGGCAAGACCGTACTCATCGGTGCCACCGCCTCCGGCCTCGGCGACAGCCACCTGACACCGATGCAGGCCGACTGGCCGGCAACCAGCGGCGTCGTCATCAACGCCGCCACCACCCAGGCGCTGCAAAGCCAGAGCCTGGTCCGCCCGCTGGACGCCGCCTACCTGCCGCCGCTGCTGCTCGGGCTGACACTGCTGTGGCAATGCCTGCTGCGACGGCGCTACCGCGAAAAAAGCATCCAGGCTGCCGCCATCTACAGTGCCACCCTGCTGGCAGGCGCCGTATTGCTGCTACAACTGCAGCAGCTGTATCTGCCGCTGGCCTCGCTGATCACGCTGCTCATGCTGGCCACGGTGACCGACTACTTCCTGCAGCAGAGCCACTTCAAACGCCTCGCCCTCACCGACAAGCTGACCGGCCTCGCCAACCGTCACCACTTTGACGACCGCTTCATCTTCACCCTGCAACAGGCACAACTGACACGCAAACCGCTGGCCCTGCTCATCATCGATGTTGACTACTTCAAGCGCTACAACGACCACTACGGCCACGCCGCCGGTGACGACGTGCTGAAAAAGATCGCCACCATCGTCGAAAAAGCCGCCCGCAACAGCCATGACCTCGCCGCGCGCATCGGTGGCGAGGAGTTCGCCATCCTGCTGCCCGGCGCCACTCCCGAGCAGGCACTGGACATTGCCGCTACCCTTCGCCAGCAACTGCTGCTGCAGCAGATCCCCCACCAGCAAAGCCCGGTCGGCCGCGCCTCGTGCAGCATTGGCGTGCTGTCGCAAGTGCCGCAGGCCGACGACACCACGCGCAGCCTGTTCGAAAAGGCCGACAAGGCACTGTACGCCGCCAAGCACAACGGCCGCGACCGCGCCGAAATCGCGAATTGAATCAAGCCACTGCTAGCGCGTGGCTATACCTTCAGGTATACTGAAATTCTTCAGACTGTGGGGGCGACCTGGTTTCGACGGGGGTTGCGAAGCAGAAGAGGGCATACCGGGATCTCAGACTTCCCGTAAAACACTGAATTTATTTAGTCGCAAACGACGAAAACTACGCTCTAGCAGCCTAACGGCCGGCTAGACACTACAACGGTTCGCAGATGGGCCGGGGGCGTCAAAACCCTGTAGTGTCACTTTACATCTGCTAGTGTTGTGTCGGGTTACTTGGCACAATGCGAACCAAAAGGTAACTCGCCAAAGCTCAGCCTGTCCGTCGGCGTAGTGGAGGTTAAATCCAAATGACACGACTAAGTATGTAGAACTCTCTGTGTAGGATTTCCGGACGCGGGTTCGATTCCCGCCGCCTCCACCACCCACACGTAAACGCCTGATTTTTCGAAAGAAATTTCAGGCGTTTTTCTTTTGTGTTCGTCATTTCTTCAATCTATGACATCGACTGTGACAGTGACTGTGACAGTTGATGGGATGTAACTTCGCGCGATTTTTGTCACAGGCAACCACCCTGCTCCACCACATAATTTGCACTTGTTTTGGCATAAACCCGGCACCATCGCCGGGTTTTGCCATTGACCGTTAGAACAGCCCGCCCATTACCACCGGCTCCCAGTTCGTGATCACCAGCTCCCTGCGTTTGCGGTGTGCCCTGGGCATTGCCGGTGCTGTACTTGATATCCAGCCCTTCCATCCAGAATCCCTTGAACACCTCGCGAATGTCGGGGTGGTCGTTGATGCTGACCATCACCCTTCCCTTGCGCATCCGCATCACCTTGGCCAGCTGCAGGTATTGCTCGAAGTCGAACGGCACGCCATAGTGGAGGTTTCCGCCAGCCAGCGGTAGAGGGTTTTGGTTTCGACGCCCATCAGGTCGACCAGTACCTTCACTGGCCGGCGATGCTCGGCGGCGAACTCAATGCACAGCTCCATCGCCTCAGACAGGCTGGAGGGGCGTGCGGACTTCCTGTTTCGTTTTCTCATCATGTGTTTCCTCTTCGCGGGAAACGCAGGGCTGGTGCGCAGGCGCACACCGCACTACGCTTTAGCTCATGACAACCGCACAATTTGCAGCGACAGGAGGCACCGATGGGAAAACCGGCTTAAAATGGCGTCTTTCGTAGCGACTCGGCCAGATGGCTTCAGATGCTTCACCAATAGCAGCAACGATAATCCGCTCTGCTTTAGGCCACGAACGATCCAACGCGTTATTCAGTGCCCCCGCACTCAAACCCGCTGCTATCGACAGCCTGCGAAGTGACCAGCCTTTTTTGTGGAGTGCCGCCACGATGTCCGCCCGGTGCCAATCCTCGGCGGCCTTTTTTCAGGCATCAGATGTGTTCATCACTTAATCCAATCAATTGATTAGGTGAGTTCACTTCACGCCCAAAAGAGTTCATTGCAAACCCTAAATCATCGCTTTCAGGCTCAAATTGAACCTCGGTATTGTGATACCTCACCTATAAAGTGTCTATTTTTTATATTTTTCAATGACTTACTGCGAACCTTAAAATGAACAATGAATTTCATGTTCCGCTTTCTGGTTCAGAGAGCGAACCTGAAAGTGCACACTTTCATGCGCGGCTTCAGAAATTGCTCCCGCTTTTCAAAAGTGTTCGTGCCTTTGCTACGGCATCAGGTGTGTCACAGACTGGTTTGCAAAGGCTGATAAATGGAGGGGAGCCAACGTTGTCAACGCTGGTAGCGCTGGCAAAAGCAGCCGATGTATCAGTGGAGTGGCTGGCAACGGGCGAAGGTCCAATGCGGAAAGGCGACAAAGCTGGCGAGTCAGTGCCAATTCGCTCAGGGACTACGGCATGTCCTTGTGTCGACACCCTGCTAGGCAACCCTGTCGATCTGGAAGAGTTTGTGTTCGTACCACACTATAACTTGCAGGCAGCAGCAGGCCATGGTGCCAGTAGCGACGGCGAAAAGCCCTTGTTCAGCATGGCTTTCCGTAAGTACTGGATTGAAAACTACCTGCGCGCCAATCCAGCTGACCTATCGGTGATCTCGGTAAAAGGCGACTCCATGGAGAGCGTGTTGAACAACCGCGACGTGATCCTGCTGAACCTGGCTGACACGCATGCGAGCAGCGGTCTCTATGTGCTGCGCGTCGATAGTGACCTGATGGTGAAGCGGGTGCAGCGTCTGCCAGACTCAAAACTTCGCGTCACCAGCTCCAACGAGGCATATGAGCCATTCGAGGTTGACCTGAACAACGTGCCTGGTGACTTTGCTGTGATTGGACGGGTGGTTTGGTACGGACGCCAGATTTAACTAGCCGAAAATAACCAGCATTGTGAATGCATATTGATCTAAGTATATCATATATATTTTACGCAAACACTTCATACGTCAGATAAATTTTATCATCACGGCAGTTAGCGCTGAAAAAGAAATAAGCAATGAACCAACAAAAAAACAACCATCACTTATCATATCGCGCAGATATTGATGGACTACGAGCAGTTGCAGTACTGTTTGTCATGACATATCATGCCTTCCCAAATATTGTTAAAGGTGGATATATTGGGGTCGATGTATTTTTTGTTATATCTGGATTTCTCATAACCAGCATAATTTTAAAAAGTCTAGAAAACGATGGCTTTAGTTTTTCTGCCTTTTATTTCAACAGAATAAAAAGAATATATCCAGCACTTATAACCATACTTATTGCAACCTACACCATTGGTGCATTCAGTTTTTTTTCAGATGAATTGGCAACACTTGGCAAGCACACTGCCGCAAGCCTTTCATTTGTTCAGAATTTTGTTTTATATAGTGAATCCGGCTACTTTTCGACCAATGCCGAAAAAGTGCCACTTATGCACATATGGTCGCTTGGCATAGAAGAACAATTCTACATCATATATCCAATTTTATTTGTGATATGGTGGAGAGCCGGACTTAATTTTAATCTATTCTTCATGTTAATAATATTGACATCTCTTGCAAACAGTCAGCACCTTGTTAATAAAAATATAGTTGCCGCTTATTTTTTGCCACAATCCAGATTCTGGGAATTAGCTACTGGAGGCCTAATAGCCTACCTTACCACCTACAAGCGGAATGAAATCATACACAGCATGTGTAATTTCACATTCAGTGACTTGAATCACCATAAGATCACAGAAACTCAAAAGCATATAAAACTGGGGAACATCCTAAGCTTTATCGGATTTATATTAATAATTATTTCGGCCCTTATTTACAAAGAGAGCTCTAAATTTCCTGGCATAAGAGCAATAATTCCGGTTGCTGGCGCATCACTCATAATATTTGCAGGCGAACAATCATGGATAAACAATAAAATACTAAAACAAAAGCCACTAGTTTTCATAGGCTTAATTAGCTATCCACTGTATTTATGGCACTGGCCTATTTTTTCAATATCAAGAATATTAAATGGTGAAAACCCTGGCTACCTAACGAGAATTGCATTAATTATTATCAGCATAACTTTGGCATGGCTAACCTACAAGCTCATAGAAAAACCAATAAGAAAACTACCTGGCAATAAGCGCAAAGTCATAATATTATTTGGAATCTCACTGCTGATAATTGGCTGGGGGTGGTTAAACTTCAAAGAGCCAAGTTTAATTAACACTCCATTCAAGACAAAAAGTGCAAATCTATACAAATCAAGACTAAGACCAAACAAACCAATTGGAGATTGTTTTGATTTAAAAACAAAAATCCGTGGCGAAGTTAGATTTTGCAAGAACCCAGACAAGAACAATAGATATAACTTTGCAGTTATCGGAGATAGCCATGCATTGAGTCTTTATAATGCCTTCGATAGCACTTCAAAACAAAAAAATGTTGGCTGGCTATTTACAGGTAAATCAGGCTGCCCCCCACTGATAGGCATTGAGGCGGTGGGCGATGATGGCATTTGCGGGCAATTCAATAGGAATGCCATATCAACAATCGCAAATAGTGGCGTAAAAACTGTATTCTTAGTGGCTCGCTGGTCTTACTACACTTACGGAGACAACGAAGGGAAAGGAGTAAGAAAAATATCATTAGATGGAAAAGACTTAGATACAACCGGTTCAAAGCTGGCCCTAGAGAACGGGCTATTAAATACAGTTGAATACTTTCAAAACCGCGGAATAAATATAGTCATATTTAGCCAAGCCCCAATGCAACACTCAGAAGCATATGACCTAATCAGAAAAAGCAATTTAATTAACCATTGGAACAGCAGCACACCGTATGATTTAAGCGTTGAACACAAACAGCATTTACGCGTTCAATTTGATGCCAATCAAATAATATCCAAAATATCAAAAAAAACAAAAGCACAAATTTTTAATCCAGAAAGAATATTTTGCGATAGAAATCATTGTAAATTTTATGAAAATGGATCATTGTATTATTTCGATGATGATCATTTAAGCAATGCCGGTGCTCTAAAATTTATACCTCATATAAATTCATACATCAACACAACTATCAAGAACGAATAAAAATGACGAGCAATTAAACGCCTACCCACCTGGCAGGATAACCACCAAACAGAGACAGAAATCACGGACGTACTGCACCCGACTTGTCAGGAAGCAGTAGGTTGAGTTGGCAGCCCATTCTGTGGTTTGGTACGGATGCCAGATTTAATCTGCCCAAACAATCAGTCAACACTGACTGATCGTTGTGACAAAAAGGCCGCGAAAGATCGCGGCCTTGATGTTTCTGGAGCGCTAAACAGGTTTTGAGCGTTAAACGATGGCGCGCCCCGCAAAGCCGCGCCACGTCTGCTTTCTTCCCACATCATCCCGCTTCATCCCACCACATCCCGCTGTGCCAATACTCCCACCGCACCACACAGCCCCCTGCCCCACCACATCATTTGCGCTTGTTTCGACGCCCCTCCACCACCAGATCTTGCCATCGGCCGCCAGAGCCGTCGCCACGGTGCCCCACCACAGTGGCCCGTTTGTGCTCCATTTTCACAAACCATTAAAACCAGCCATATCACGATATTAATCGTCTAAAAATCCGCTTTTTCATGATTAGCACGGTAATTTCACGATATTTCAGGAACTTGTCAGACTGAGATAGTCAATCAATAGCCAACCCAGGTAAACCGGGCCAGCCTATATGGCCGCATCCGCGCTGGTCAACATCCCGTTTCCGGACTACGCCGGGTTAACGATCCTTGTCATTGCCTGTTCGATTCATAAAAGGAAAGCGATGCCGCACGATATCTCCCTGATCTCCACTATCGCCGCCGGGCTGGGCCTGGCCATGCTATTCGGCTATGCCGCCACCCGCCTGGCCATGCCGCCACTGGTCGGCTATCTGCTGGCCGGGGTGCTGATCGGCCCTTCCACGCCCGGTTTTGTCGCCGATGTGGCGCTGGCCAGTCAATTGTCCGAGATCGGCGTGATGTTGCTGATGTTCGGCGTCGGCCTGCACTTCTCGCTGTCGGACCTGATGGCGGTGAAACTCATTTCAGTGCCAGGGGCCATCGTGCAGATCGCGGTGGCCACCGCGCTGGGGGCGGCGACAGCCCTGTACTGGGGCTGGCCGGCGGGTGAGGCTCTGGTGTTCGGCTTGTGCCTGTCGGTGGCCAGTACCGTGGTGCTGCTGCGGGCACTGGAGGACCGGGGGGTGCTGGACAGCGTCAACGGTCGCATCGCCGTCGGCTGGCTGATCGTCGAAGACCTCGCCATGGTGCTGGTGCTGGTGCTGCTGCCGCCGCTGAGCGGCCTGCTCGGCGGCGAGACCGCAAGCGGCGCCAGCAACGGCATGGGCATGACACTGCTGATCACCCTGGCCAAGGTCGCGGCCTTCATCGCGCTGATGCTGATCGTCGGCCGCCGCCTGTTTCCGCGGCTGCTGTGGCTGGTGGCGCGCACCGGCTCGCGCGAGCTGTTCACGCTGTGCGTGATCGCCGCGGCACTGTGCGTGGCGCTGGGCTCGGCCAAGCTGTTCGACGTGTCGTTTGCACTGGGCGCCTTCTTTGCCGGCATGATGATGCGCGAGTCGGAGTTCAGCCACCGCGCCGCCGACGAATCGCTGCCGCTGCGCGATGCCTTCTCGGTGCTGTTCTTCGTGTCGGTAGGTATGCTGTTCGACCCGGCGATCCTGCTGCAGGAGCCGCTGAAGGTGCTGGCGGTTGTCGCCATCATCATGCTGGGGAAAACCATTGCCGCCATCGCGCTGGTGCTGCTGTTCCGCTATCCGCTGAATACCGCGCTGACGGTCGGCGTCAGCCTGGCGCAGATCGGTGAGTTTTCCTTCATTCTTGCCGGCCTCGGCATGAGCCTGGACCTGCTGTCGGCAGCCGGGCAAAGCCTGATCCTGGCCGGCGCACTGATCTCGATCGCGCTCAACGCCGCGCTGTTTGGCTGCATTGCCCCGCTGCAGAACTGGCTGCGCCGGCACTCGCCGCTGGCGCAGAAGCTGGAACGGCGCGACGATCCGCTGGCCGAGCTGCCGATGTCGGTCGACCAGGCGCTGCTCAGCGGCCAGGTGGTACTGGTGGGCTACGGTCAGGTGGGGCAGCGCATCGCCAGCCAGCTCGACCGGCTGGCGATCCCGTACGTGGTCGCCGACGAGAACCGCGAGCTGATCGAAGCGCTGCGCGCCAGCCACATTCCGGCGGTATGCGGCGATGCCGCCGAGGCGGCGGTGCTGATCCAGGCGCATGTCGCCCGCGCCAGCATGCTGGTGGTGACCGCGCCGGACATCTTCAAGACCCGGCAGATGATCCAGATTGCCCGCACCCTGAATCCGGCGATCGAGGTCATCCTGCGCACCGGCAACGAGGAGGAAGGCATGCTGCTGGAGAGCGAGCATCGCGGCCATGTGTTCCTGGAAAAACAGGTGCTGGCCGACGGCATGGCGCAGCACATTGCCGGACGCTTCCGGCCGGTGCTGCATTGAGGACTCAGAGCGTGTTCACGATCTCGCACGCTCACGCAAGACAAGGCAAAAACGGCTGAGGAAGTGGCTTTATCAAGATATAAACAAGCATGCCGAAGCCGTTTTCAACGCCGTATCGCCCCGTTGAGGTCAAGTCGCAGCAGATCGTAAACAGGCTCTCAGTGCTGCTGCAAGAACTGCGGCACCTTGGCTGCTGTGACAGCCTGCAGTTTGCACAGCAGCGCGTGATTCACCGGCTGGCGACAGGCGCGGGCCACGGTCTGGCCGAGGTGCAGCAGCAGGTTGGCCGCCATTTCGGCATCGGCTAGCGCGCGGTGGGCGCGGCCGGTGGCCGGCAGTCCGGCCCAGCGTGTCAGCGTGCCCAGCTTGTGATCCGGCGCCTGCGGCAGCAGCCGGCGCGACAGCAACAGGGTGCAGGCAAAGTCCTGCGTCCGCGCCAGGCCGCACTGCGCCAGCTCGAAATCCCAGAACTTGCGGTCGAAGCTGGCATTGTGCGCCACCAGCGGGGTACGGCCGACGAAGTTGGCCGCATCGCGCATCACGCTCGCCGCCGGCGGTGCCGTGCGCAGCATGGCGTTGCTGATGCCGGTCAGCTGCTCGATCATCGGCGGCACGCGCACACCGGCATTCATCAGGCTCTGGAAACGGTCGACGATGGCGCCGCCTTCCAGCATCACGATGCCGATCTCCGTGGCCCGCCCTTCCCGCCCCGGCGTGATGCCGGTGGTTTCGAAGTCGATCACGGCCACACGTTCGATCATGCCAGTGCCGCCTTGGCGGCTTCTTCCGGGCTCAGGCCGTCGTAGAACTGGTCGGTAAACCACTCGGCCTGCTCTTCAATGTGTTCCTGCGCCTGCGCCTGGGTGGCACCACCGGCGATCAGGAAGCCTTCGACTTCTTCGCACCAGGCCAGCAGTGCCAGGGTTTCGTCGTCCAGATCGTGGTCTTTTTTCTTGGCCATCGCCGTATCCTCTTGAATCGTCAACATAAAAAACAGCCGCGCATTGTACGCGGCTTTGGTGGCAGCGGCTTAACTATCTTGCGGCAGCGTGACCTGCCACGGCGCATCAGTGACCAGCAGGTGGCAGGCCAGCCGCACCGTCTGCGGCGTGTCCGGCCAGGTGTCGGCCGCCGCCTGCGCGGCATCGATCAAGCCGGCGCGCAGCAGCACGTTGCGCTCCTTGCGGCCAACCTTGACCGTGGCCGGCTGGCCGGCGTGCGCGATGTGCACCGCGCAGGTGCCACAGGTGCCCTGACCGCAGCGCCAGTGCAGCGGCACCTCGTGAAAGCGCGCCACGTCGATCAGCAGGTCGCCGGCGCTGGCGTCGACCTCGGCCAGGGGCTGTCCGTCACGCAGGAATTGCAGCGTGGTCACAGCGGATACACCGGCAACAGGTCACCCGGCTGCACGCTCTGCCCCGGCTGCAGGCGCACCAGGCCATCGGCCCAGGCGCAGGAAGTCAGCACCCCGGAACCCTGGTTGCCGAAACGCTGCAGCAGCTGGCGACCGTCCTGTGTCACGATGCGCACGCGCAGGAATTCCTCGCGCTTCTGGTCCGGCTTGAGCCAGTCGAAGGCGGCCGGCAGCAGGCGCGGCTGCGGCCAACCTTGCACCGTCTCGCCCATGCGCGCGCGCAGGAAATCACGCACCAGCACGGCAAAGGTGACGTAACCGGACACCGGGTTGCCGGGCAGGCCGATGAAGTCGGCGTCGCCGATGCGGCCACTGGCCAGCGGCTTGCCCGGCTTGATCGCGATCTTCCACAGCT
>Ga0209211_10004043_pt1 | contig 23252 bp, 18 predicted proteins | sample RifGroA2_FD_183992 | JGI IMG/M metagenome (GOLD analysis project Ga0209211, IMG submission 183992) | Groundwater microbial communities from Rifle, Colorado, USA - Groundwater A2 (SPAdes) (version 2) | ecosystem: Environmental > Aquatic > Deep subsurface > Groundwater | place: Rifle, Colorado...
CTTTGGCGGGCCGGGACCGAGCCCGGAATGTTTCGCGGCCATTCAATCCGGAGATTTCGCCAAAGCCAAAGAAGTTTGCAGCGTCCCGGCCAATCCTTACCAATATCAGCTGTCACAACCGCCTTATCAAGTTAATCCCAACTATCAACAATCTTCCATTTCCTCATACCCCAATTACGACGAGAAAGAAAAATGCTACAGAAACGGCGGTTTCTGGACGGGAAATTATTGCGATTATCAAAATAGAAGCTCTTCTTCCTACAGTTCTTATAATTACTCCTCCTATCCCTCAAGCGCATATTCCTCATATGCATATTCTTCCTATCCCTCAAGCGCTTATTCTTCGTATTCCTACAGCTCATACCCCTCTTATTCTTCCTGCACCAACGAAATGGTTTCTCTGCTTGGCGCAGGCTGTCATTTCATGTATAACGATTCTTCCAACACCGCGGTTTACTGCAACGGCGAAATGACGAAATCGGCTAAACTTGGAGATACGGCCGTTAAAGACGGCTGCCAATCCGGAAATTATTCTTCTTATCCTTCAAGCAGTTACAGTTCCTATACTTACTCCTCTTACCCCTCAAGCGCTTACAGTTCGTATTCCTATGGTTCGACATCTTCTTGTCCGACCAATTTATTAGGCTCAGGTTGCCATGACATGGGCAACGCTTACTTTAACGGACCTATGGATCAATATGTAGTTTATGGCGGCTCGGTGGCGAAAAGTTGCGCGACAGAATACCTTAATGGGTGTTCTGCCGGAGGTTCTTACAGTTCTTATTCTTACAGTTCATACCCCTCCAGCGCTTATAGCTCGTATTCCTACAGCTCATATAGTCCGGCCAGTTCGGAGGCGACCTACAGCAGTTATAGTTCAGCCTCTTACAGCAGCGTTGATTATTCAACGGCTTGCGCTCAAGCCGGAGGAACATGGAACGGTTCTTACTGCCAGATGCCGCAATCGTCAAGCGCCGCTTACAGCAGCACCGCTGCGGATCCTTCCGCCGCTTGTTCTCAAGCCGGAGGAACTTGGGACGGCGCGACTTGCGTTATGCCGAACACGGGCAGTTCAAGCAGCGCCACCCAGAACCCCGCCGCCGCCGGCTGGTTGTTCGGGAAAATAATAAATTTTTTCAGCCGATAAGGATGTCTAAAATAAAAAGCCCAGCAAACCGCTGGGCTTTTTATTTTACCGTTTTTTGCTAATATGCTTTTGTATGAACATGAAACCAAAGGCGAAAAATTTTAATTTTGGAAAATATGCTTTTGACACAAAAACCAGCAAAATCTCTTTTAATTATTGCGTAGAATTTCACAACCAAGCACCCTTGGAATTTACCGAAACGATTATTTTGCCAAAAATACCCCAAAATTTAAAAGAAGAATCCATACGCAAAATTCTTGAATCCTTGCTGATTATTTTGGGTATTAGTTATTACAAGCTATATTGCCCGCCAAAAATAACAACTTCTTTCCGTCTCTCGCGAGAACAGGCGGATTTTTGGAATACTGTCTATAAAAAAGGACTCGGAGAATTTTTATACGGAAACAAATTGGATCCAAAAAAATTAGCAAAATTCCCAAATGCTAAAATAAAAGTTTGCCCCGAGCGGATTAAAACTCGCGACCGCGTTCTTTTAGGAATCGGCGGAGGCAAGGACTCAATTGTGGCTGCTGAACTGTTAAAAGATTTTGACACTACTTCTTTCTTGGTTGAGACGCAAAGACAAGATTTAATAACCAATCGAGTTGTTGATAAAATCGGCAGGCCGTTTTTGAAAATAAGAAGAATTCTTGACCCTAAAATATTTGAAAAACATGATGGAGCGTATGACGGGCATATTCCGATCTCAGCAATTTTTGCGTTTCTAGGACTTCTCATGGCGGCTATTTACGAATATAAGTATGTGATTGTCGCAAATGAACACAGCAGCAATTTTGGCAACATAAGATATAAGGGAGAAATCATAAATCACCAGTGGAGCAAGTCTGTCGAGTTTGAGTCGCTGTTTCAAGAATATGCAAGAAAATTCATTACGCCGGATATAGTCTATTTTTCTCTTCTTCGGCAATTTTATGAAATCAGAATTGCGCAAATGTTTGCCGAGCATAAAAAATACTTTCCGCTATTTACCAGTTGCAACAGAAACTTCAGAGTTTTTAAAGATCGACCAGGCTCTTTGTGGTGCGGCGAGTGTTCAAAATGCGCTTTTGCTTTTTTGATGCTGGCTTCGTTTATTGGCAAAAAAGAAATTGCGAGCATATTCAAGAAAAATCTTTTTGCGGATAATTCGCTCATTCCGATTTTCCAAGACCTGCTTGGATTCGGGAAGATCAAGCCGTTTGATTGCGTTGGGACATTTGAAGAATCGCAAGCCGCCCTTTTTATGGCTTCAAAAAGATTTAAAGATGATATTGCGATAAGGACATTTCTTCCAAAAATCAAGAATCGTCAAAAAATTATTGAACGAGTTTTTAAAACAGTTTCCGCGCTAACAACTCCGACACCTTTTCGTTTTTTTGGAATTAAAAACTGTTGCATATTGGGTTATGGCAAAGAAGGCAAAATTACGGAAAAATACATCAAAAAAAACTATCCAAACTTAAAACTGGATATTCTCGATCAAACTACGGATAAAAAATATCTTGAACGGCAAAAAAACTGCGATTTGGCGATTAAAACACCCGGAATCGCTAAAGGAAAAGTTAAAATTCCATACACTACCGCCACAAATATTTTCTTTTCCCAAAATAAAAATTTCATTATAGGAGTTACTGGGAGCAAGGGCAAAAGCACGACAGCGAGTCTTATCTATGAAATTATCAAAGCCTCTGGCAGAAAAGTTCGCCTGATTGGCAACATTGGAAACCCGATGCTAGAAGTTCTTTTTACAAAAATTGACCCTGATGAGATTTTTGTCGCGGAATTTTCCAGTTATATGCTAGACGACATAGAATATTCTCCCAACATTGCTTTGCTTTTAAATCTTTTTCCTGACCATATGGATTATCACGGCGGAGTTGAAAATTATTACGAAGCCAAGAAAAACATTTTTAAATTTCAGAAACAAGGAGATTTTGCCGTCAAACCGCCTTTTACCGAAAAAATCCCGCTTCAAAAAAGTGAAATTCCTTTGCTTGGCGCTCATAATATTAAAAATATAAAAGCGGCTGTTAAAGTTGCGCGCATCCTTGGTATTTCTGATTCAGTTATAAAAGAAGCCATTATTAATTTTAAACCATTGCCTCACCGCTTGGAATTTGTCGGCGAGTTCAAGGGGATAAATTTTTACGATGACGCAATATCCACGACTCCGGAATCAACAATTATGGCTATTAAGGCGCTAAAAAACATCGGTACGATTTTTCTCGGTGGCGAGGATCGCGGATATGATTTTAGAGAGCTTGAAAAAACTTTGAGAAAATACAAGATAAAAAATATCGCATTGTTTCCTGAAAGCGGGAGGCACGTTTTAAAATCAAAACAAGGCTTTAATGTTTTGGAAACGCGAAGCATGGAAAAAGCGATCCGTTTCGCCTTCAAAAATACACCCAAAGGACAAATTTGCCTTCTTTCCACGGCCTCGCCAAGTTATTCTATTTGGAAAAATTTTGAGGAAAAGGGAAATTTGTTCCAACGTTTAATTAAAGCAAATGCAAAATGAAAGATTTAATTTGGATAGAAGTTTCCAAGAGCGCCATAATCAATAATTTTAGACGGCTTCGACGGATTGTTGGAGAAGGAGTTGTTTTGTCTGTGGCGGTCAAGGCCAACGCATACGGACACGGCATTAAGGAAATATCAAAACTGCTTGCCGAAAACGGAGCGGATTGGCTGGCCGTGAATTCAATAGAAGAAGCGGAAACTTTAAGGAACCATGGAATAAAAAAGCCGATTTTAATAATGGGTTTCGTGCAGAAAAAAGATTTGCCTAAAGTTGCGGACTTGGACACGCGTATTTTTTTATACGATATCTCAACCGCTAAAGAATTGTCCAAGATTGCCGTTAAAAGAGGCAAGAAAGTTTTTGTTCACATTAAGGCGGATACAGGCTTATCTCGATTGGGTGTTTTGCCCGACGGCGTTTTGTCTTTTGCGAATGAGCTAAAAAAAATGAAGGGAATTCGCATTGAGGGCGTCGCCACTCATTTTGCCACGAATGATGACGGAGATGATGAAGGACATTTCAAGGCGCAGTTGGCGTCTTTTAGAAATATCGCAAATGTTTTGAGCGAAAGTGGCATTAAAAATTTGATGATAAACGGCAGTAATAGCGCTTCATCTATCATTTGCGGCGAATTGGGCTTTGGCATAGTAAGAGCAGGCATTGCTATTTATGGGTATCACTCAAGCGAATATGTTAAAAATTATTGCCAAAAGAAGAGCATTGAGTTTCTGCCGGCGTTGTCGCTTAAAACAAAAGTCGCGCAAGTGAAAGAAATAAGCAAAGGGAGTTGCGTGAGTTATAGTTGCGATTTTATTTCTAAAAAGAAAACGAAAATAGCTATTTTGCCGGTCGGTTATTATGACGGATTAGACAGAAAACTTGGCAACATCGGATATGTTTTGATAAAAGGCAAAAAAGCGAAGATAATAGGAAGAGTTTGCATGAATATGACGGTGGTTGATGCAAGCGGCATTGACGATGTGTCGCCGGAAGACGAGGTTGTGCTCATAGGCAAGCAGGGCGGACAGGAAATCACGACAGACGATATTGCCAAACAAACAAACACTATAAATTATGAAGTGTTGGCAAGACTAAGAGAAAGTATTGTTAGATATTATACTTGAATTACTTTTCCCCGGCGCGGCCAGTTGCGATGTTTTCAAGAATGAATTTGACAGGGGAGAACAATTTAATAAATCGGTTAAAATTATAAAATGAAAAATGTGTACCTTAAAAAAGCTGGAGCATGAATAGCGAAGGATTTTTAAAATACAAAAAGCGGGAGATTTATTTTTTATATTGAAACTCAATCTGCTATACTGTGGATTGATAAAACTAAAATGAAAAATATTGATTTGAGTAAAATTAAAAAAGCGCATTTTGTGGGGATTGGTGGGATTGGGGTCTCGGCGATTTCCAGAATGATGCTGGCGGAAGGGAAAATCGTCAGCGGGTCGGATGTTTCGGATTCGGCAATAATTGACGAGTTGGGAAAACTTGGGGCAAAATTTTTTCTTGGGCACAGCGCGGAAAATATTTCCAGCGATGTTGATTTGATTGTCTACACTCCGGCCGTAGCGGCCGACAATCCGGAGTTAAAAAAGGCCGTTGACTTGGGTATGCCAACATTTTCTTATCCGGAAATGCTCGGGCTCATTTCCAAAAATAAACATACTATCGCCGTTTCCGGCGCGCACGGCAAGACCACGACGACGGCGATGATTGCCAAAATTCTTATTGACACGGGGAAAGATCCGACAGTTATCGTGGGCAGTTTGTTAAAAGACCCTAACCCGCCTACACTCGGAGCTACGGCGAGGCGAGGAAGCAATTTTGTGGCGGGTAAAAGCGAATATTTCGTGGTGGAAGCTTGCGAATACAAAAAATCTTTTCTTAATCTTAATCCGAAAATTATCGTCATCACCAACATAGACAACGACCACTTGGATTATTATGGTAATTTGGAAAATATCAAAAAAGCGTTCGGCGAGTTTGCGGCAAAATTGCCGGAGGATGGGTATCTGGTTTGTGATCCAAACGATGAAAATTTAAAAGACATAATAAAAAATACAAACGGAAAAATTATAGACTATACAAAAGTCGAGAATAATTTTAATCTTAAAATTCCGGGCGGGCATAATATAAAAAACGCTCAAGCGGCAGTGGCTGTCGCCAAAATTTTGGGAGTTGATTCTAAAAAAGCGGAAAATTCTTTGGAAAGTTTTGAAGGAACATGGCGGCGGTTTGAATTTAAAGGCGAAACGAAAAACGGTGTTTTGGTCTACGACGATTACGGCCATCATCCGACGGAGATAAAAGCGACTCTGAAAGGAGCGAGGGAATTTTTCGGCGGCAAAAAAATATGGTGCGTTTTTCAGCCTCATCTTTACAGTCGCACAAAACTTCTTTTTGCCGATTTCGGCAAAAGTTTTGGCGACGTCGATGAAATTATTTTGGCCGATATATACGCCGCCAGAGAGCCGAAAGACGAGGGAATAAATTCCAAAATGTTGGCGGAGGAAATAACAAAAAACGGCGGCAAGGCCAGATATATGAAATCTTTTGAAAAAATAACCGGATTTTTGGCTGAAAATGCCAAGAAAGGGGATGTCATTATAACGATGGGAGCGGGAGATGTTTTCAAGATCGGAGAGAATTTGCTTAAAAATTAAAAAATGATAATATAAACATTATGAAAAAAGTAATAGTATATTCTACGCCGACCTGCGTTTATTGCCGGATGGCGAAAGATTTTTTGACGGACAAAAGTATTTCTTTCACGGAATATGACCTGTCCAAAGACATTCCCAAAAGGGAAGAAGTGATAAAGAAAACCGGCCAAATGGCCGTGCCGGTCATAGAAGTGGACGGGGAGACGATGATCGGATTTGACGAGAGTCAGTTGTCAAAAATGTTGGGAATATAGATTAAAAAACAAACTCCGCTAAAAGCGGAGTTTGTTTTAGGTGTTAATACTGGATATAGCAACATCGTTTTTGTTTGATATTAATGTTCAGATGTTATATAGTAAGATAAATATGAATAAATTATCTGATTATAAAATATCCCAAATAAAGAAGCTTAGAGAGAATGGTTGGAGCTTGCCGGAAATTAAGAATGAAATTAAGGCGGGGTATGGGACTGTTTATCGCTATATAAGAGGTGTTAAAATCTCGCCAAAACACAAAAAGGAATGGCTTGGTAAGAGGGGAGGCAGTATTAAACGAAAAATAATCTTAGAGAAAAAAGCAAAAGATAAGGCAAGAAAATTAATAAATTTATTATCAGAAAAAGAAAAAATTATTTTTTTATCAGCCTTATATTGGGGAGAAGGGAATAAGAAAGACTTTAATTTGGTTAATAGCGACCCGCAGCTAATAAAAGTTTTTGTAAAAGGTTTGAAAGAATTATTTAAAATCAAAACAAAAGAATTAAAAATAAGCATAAGAATTTATGAAGATCTTGATAAAAATAAGTGTTTGAAGTTTTGGTCAGAAATAACTGAAGTGCCGGTTAATAAAATTATCAATGTAGATATTTTAAAAGGAAGAAAAAATGGCAAGTTAATTAATGGTATGTGCCGAGTTAGAGTGAAAAAAGCTGGGAATCTGCTAAAATCTATGTTAGCAATAAGAAATAGAGTAGTTGAATGTTTTTAGCCCTTGTAGTTCAATGGATAGAACGGAGGCGTCCTAAGCTTTTGATGTAGGTTCGATTCCTACCAAGGGCAAAATTTTATTTGAAAAATTTGTTGCAATAAATTATGATTAATTTATCGGTTCGAACCATATTTTAATTTTGGGGGAAGAAAATTTTTTAATCCGAAAGTCAAAATCAATTATTAACTTTGCTATAATTAAACTTATGAACCAAAAAGGATTTGCAAACATAGCGTTAATTATCCTGGTTGTCGTTTTGGCTGGAGTTGCTGGATATTTTGCCTTGAATAATCGTTCAGCAACACCTACGCCAACGCCTCCTGTTACAAACGGAACGCCAACAAATTGGCAATTTATTGATGCAAATTCCTTTACACTTTCTTTGCCACCAAGTTGGGAATTTAATAAATTACAAGGCATAGATTCTTATGTTGGCGAATTTGTTGGCGACGGCGCGAAACTGGGTTTTGATTATGGCTGGTATTCGAATTCGCTTGTAGAGGATAACGACCCTAACCACACGGTTACCTACGAAACTATTGGCGGTTTCAGAGCAAAAATAGTTGTTCCAAAAGTTGCGGGCAGTGGCACAACTGGTGTTTACTTCAGTGATCTTGGAAACCAAAACCGGTTTAACTTGTACGGAAATAATCTCACCGCTTCCCAGCAAGAAAGTGCTTTGAATATATTTCGTACTCTTAAATTTAAAAAATAAGAATTTCATATTTTTTTGAGTATGCCGCCAAAGAAAAACTTGAAATTGTCAGTGGTGTGGATCCGCCGCCTTTCCGAATTTTCGCAGGGGGACTTCCTCGCCGCCGCAGGCGGCGAAATGCGTTCGGACTAATTCAAGAATACTGCACCATAGTAGAATTTGGAGTATCAATTAGCTGTTTAAGCGTGTAAATATCGGCTGTTTTGGTGGTTCCAAATGTCGAATAGTCGTATAAAACGCCTTCCGGAAAAATCATCTCTTGAAACTTAATCTTATCGGTCAGTTTTACCTCGTACCAAAGCTTGTAAACGTTGACCATAAAGTACAGGCAGTAGTTGACGCTGGCCTCCACATCAAACTCCTCGATCTGCAGTTCGTTCCTGCTTAAGCGAAGCAAGGTTACTTTCTCTTTGATCCGATTCAGCTCCTCTTTGGCCGTGTCGGCGTCGAAGACTCCTTGCTTGGTGAGATCGACGACTCGTACTTTTTCCTCCTCGACTTTCTCGATATTCCGGTCGATGGTGGCTATATCGGTATTGAGTTCATTGTGCTTGCCTTGCCAGCAATCAATAATCGAAGCTCGGAACATACCCATCTCCTCTTTCTTTGGGGCAAGTTGTGTCAGGAATTCCATGAACTGTTCCTCGAACACCTCTTTCTTGACGCTTTTTTGGTGGCACTTGGCACAGTGGTAATAGGCATATCGTCCACCCATCTGGCCTCGTGACCAGCTTCCGGTAAATCTGCCACCGCACGCGCACCTGGCAGTCACTCGGAGGGGAAAGTCCGGATTGAGCGCGCGCTTTGGATGGTTGGTGAGTCGGCCGCTTTTGGCATCGTTATCAAACTGGGCAAATGAGGCCATGACGTTTTCTAGAAGTTTGCTTGTGGAGTTGTCACCCCCGATCGGTTCGGTCACGGAGTAAATCCGCACGCCGTATTGGCTAAGGAGAGACCGGATCGCAACATGGTCGGCCATGTTCCGGGCAATGCGATCTATTTTGTAAATCAGGACGGCATCCACTCTGCCTTTGTGTGTCCGGCAGTATTCCAAAAGTCTGGCCAGGGCTTTGCGGTTCATGGTCTTGGCCGATTCACCGGCATCGACGAATGGCTCGCAGGCCAGTTCAAACTTGTGATCGACGACCCATTTTCTGGCAAGCTCGACTTGCGACTCCAAGCTGAAGTTATGCTTAGCCTGCTCCTCGGTGGAGACCCGAGCATAAATTACGGCTCGCATAGTTGTATTTTTTTGTTCAATTTGTTCATTCATGGGTTTTTCTTTGAAAGGGCTCGGCAAGGACACCCTATGCTATCCCTCGGGACAAGCCAAGCGGTCTATTAAGTGGATATGTTCACGATCGAAAACCGGTAAACGGTCACCATAGAAACTTGGATCAAGACCGGACGCTTCTTTCGTTCATGCCACACATCGAACATAAAAGCGGCCATTTGGTAGTATTGGTTTCGTAGAAGCTCGATTTCCTTGTCGCTTTTGGAAGCGTAGGATTTCGGTAGTAATTTTCTGCAGGCTTTGATCGCCGTGACGAATGCCTTAGCGTTGACCTCGACTAAACCGGCGAAGAAAGCACTTACTAATTGAGGACGATCTGGTTCATTTGTTTATTATTCCGGTTTTTTCGTCAAATTTGACCCTTGTATCAGTCGGCTTTTCCGCTTTTGATTCCGGCCGGTCTTTAAGTGTCAGATAATAATCGCTAAGCATGGACCGGCTCGGCTTGGAAATTACAAAATATCCATCATCCAGCTTAAAACTGGTAACAATCTTTTTCTTTTTCAACTCGGTGAGAATAGCTTTCTGGTCGGAAATATCAAAGTGGGGAGACGGGAAATTGAAATACACTTTGCTCGGAACCTTATGCGTGACACTCGCGCAGGACTCCACGTTCCCCAGCAGGGCATAAATAAAAACTATCTTTGCATTTTCATTTTTCATATTCATTGTCAGCTAAATAAAAAGGCTCGCGACCGGTTACCACAAAACGTGATAGCAAATTGCGAGCCCTTGAACTCGGAATACCTTTCAGGTTGCCTCGTGAGGCGCTTATTTAACTGTTGAATTTATTTTACCACTTTTGTCTATTTCATCATAGCGTAATGTGCATATTGCAACTGGAAGTTAGGTTTAACCTTACTTCCAGTCCGCATTTCTGTAATGATACAAAAGTGTACTATTTCGGAAACGCCAAAAATCACAAAGGCAATTTAGTAAATCACCCAAAAAGACCTTTATTTTAAAGGTAAAATGCCTGTCTCAATACTCTATATCACTACACTGATATAGTAAAAAGCCTGATTTACTGCTTTTTACATACCGAGCCGCTAGGGTCAATTGTAGCATCTTTTTGCACCAAGTCGTAGTATGGATATCCTTATTGCATTTTTTGTTGATATCTGGTAACATGGAAATACATATTTCAACTTAGGTAAAACAAGTAAAACTATGGCAAACAAACCACAGCAAAATCAGTTTATAGCAGGCACCCACAAGAAGCACTTCTGGGGCAAAGACTACGAATACCAGAGTTTTTTGCCGTCTCCGGTCAATCGTCCTTACGAATGGCAGGACAAAAGAATTCCTGTTCTCCTGGAAGAAGCGATCAGACTTGTCGGTGAACTGAATGCCTATTCCATCCTTGTGCCGGATGTGGATTTTTTCATTCAAATGCACGTGCGCAATGAAGCGGTCAAATCAAGTCGTATTGAAGGTACTCGCACTGGCATGGATGAAGCTGTCCTACCGGAAGAAGAAATCTCCCCAGAAAAAAGAGACGATTGGACCGAGGTGCAAAATTATATCAAAGCAATGAATACAGGCATTGCTCGGTTGAATGAGCTCCCGATCTCAATGAGACTTCTACAGGAAGCTCACAAGATTTTATTGTCCGGTGTTCGTGGTAAACATAAACAGCCGGGAGAAGTTCGCACCGGGCAAAATTGGATCGGTGGCACGAGCATTCAGACGGCCGCTTTTATTCCGCCCCATCCTGAAGATATGGGAGAGGCCTTAAAAGACCTTGAATTTTTTTGGCACAACAAAGGCTTGAATATGCCTCACCTGATTAAGATGGCTATTTCGCATTATCAGTTTGAGACAATTCACCCGTTCAATGACGGCAACGGAAGAATCGGCCGTATGCTCATCGGACTTCATCTTATTGAACTTGGAATTCTGCGAAAACCGACTCTTTACCTTTCGGATTTCTTTGAAAGAAACAAAGGGGCGTATTATGACGCGCTTACGTTTGTGCGCGAGCGCAACGACTTGGATCAATGGGTTGTCTTTTTCCTCTCGGCGGTCATTGAGACGGCTAAAAAAGGCAAGGACACATTTGAGAAGATTATCGATCTACGCGCTCGCTACGAGAAACAGATTATGGAGCTTGGTCGCCGGGCAAAACTGGCTCATAGACTTTTATTACAGTCATTTTCCATGCCTGCTTTTAAGGTTTCTGACGCATCCAAATACCTTAATGCCTCAAATACGGCAACTAACACTCTTGTTGGTGAGATGGAGCGTGTCGGCATTCTAAATGAAGTAACCGGTTTTTCCCGTAACCGGATTTTCGTCCTGCATGAATATCTGGACCTCTTTAAGAGATAAAACATTTATGCCAAAGGAAATCGTCAACAAAACCAAAAAAGAGACTTACTACAAATGCACTCATTGCGGAGATGAGATTTTTTGGAATACCCATAGAAAACTCACTCATTGCAAGTGTAAAAAAATCTGGGTTGATGGTTGCGAGGGCTATATCCGGATTGGTGGCAAAGAGGAAGACCGTAAGGTGATCACAAAATAAGTCTATGCAAAAAGAAGCTAAAGCACGAATCAAAATAAATAATTTACTCCAAGCATCCGGATGGAGGTTTTTTGATGATGAGAAAGGTGTTGCCAATATTGTTTTAGAAAATAATGTAAAACTCACAAAATCTGCTGTCGATGAATTCGGAAACGATTTTGATAAGACTAAAGACGGTTTTATTGATTTTCTACTACTTGATGAGAAGGGTTTTCCGTATGTAGTCTTGGAAGCAAAGTCAGAAGATAAAGACCCGCTTAACGGCAAGGAACAAGCTCGTCGCTATGCCCAATCTCAAAATGTTCGCTTTATTATTCTTTCAAACGGCAATATTCATTATTTTTGGGATTTGGAGCGAGGCAATCCATCCATTATTACCGTTTTTCCAACGCCGGAGTCACTCAAGCATATTGAGTCATTTAAACCGGATTCGGCAAAGTTGAATGAGGAAAAGCTCTCTGCTGACTATATTGTGCTTACTCAAAATCCTACCTATCAAAAAGACCCCCGATGGGCAGATGAAAGTAAAAAATTGGAACTGGTCAAAGAATATGATCTCAAATTTCTCCGCCCTTACCAGTTGAAAGCTATCGAGGCTTTGCAAACATGGGCGCAAAATGGGAAAGATCGTTATCTCTTTGAAATGGCAACCGGGACCGGCAAGACACTCACCTGCGCCGCTGTTATCAAACTATTTCTTAAAACTGGAAATGCAAAAAGAATTCTCTTTTTAGTAGACCGAATTGAGCTTGAAGATCAGGCGGCTAAGAATTTCAAAAAGTGGCTTTCAAAAGACTACACTACTGTCGTTTATAAAGAGAATCGTGACGATTGGCGTAAGGCCGAAATCGTTGTCTCTACTATTCAGAGTCTTTCGTCCGTTAACAAATACCAGAAACTTTTTACACCAACGGATTTTGATCTAATCATCTCAGACGAAGCCCATCGTTCAATCGGTGGCAATAGCCGTGCGGTTTTTGAATACTTTGTCGGTTATAAACTTGGCCTTACTGCTACACCAAGAAACTATCTCAAAGGGATTGACCCAGCAAAATTAAACGAGAAAGACCCTCGAGCGTGGGAACGCAGACAATTGCTTGATACCTATACAACTTTCGGATGTGAGAATGGTGAGCCGACTTTCCGCTACAGCTTGCTGGACGGTGTAAAAGATGGCTTCTTGGTCAATCCGGTAGTCGCTGATGCGCGTACGGAGATCACCACGCAACTTCTCTCCGATGAGGGCTACTCGCTTCTTATCGATACCGAAGAAGGAAAAGAGGAGCAGACTTTTTATCAAACAGATTTTGAGAGGAAGTTTTTCTCCGATAAAACAAATACGATTTTTTGCGAGACATTTCTTAAAAACGCACTCTCTGATCCAGTAAGCGGAGAGGTCGGTAAGAGTATTATTTATTGCGTTAGTCAAAAGCATGCCACAAAAATCACTCAAACTTTAAATCAACTTGCCGATGCATACTGGCCCGGCAAATATAACTCCGATTTTGCGGTTCAAATTACATCCAACATTCCAGACTCCCAGCAATTCACTATTAACTTTGCGAACAATAATCTAAATGGCTACACAAAATGGCTTGAGGGTTATAAATCAAGCAAGACACGTATTTGCGTAACCGTTGGCATGATGACGACCGGCTACGATTGCCAAGATATCTTAAATCTTGGGCTTATGCGTCCGATTTTCTCGCCGACTGATTTCATCCAGATCAAAGGGCGCGGTACACGTAAGTTCGACTTCTCTTTTGAGAACCACGAAGACGGCGAGGCAGAAAAAGTGCAGACAGAAAAAAACAAATTCAAACTCTTTGATTTCTTTGCAAACTGCGAATACTTTGAGGAGAAGTTTAACTACGACGAAATTCTTAAGGTGCCTAAAATTGGCACTGGCGGGACTGGTGGTGAGCCAGTCGATATTGATGAGGTGACTATTGGAACCCCCGATCCGCTCAAAACATTCCACGAAAAAGCAATTGGTGTTGAAGGAATGAAAGTAGACCGCAAGCTATTTGAGAAATTCGAGGATGTACTCAAGTCAGATAGCTTTGTTAAAGAAAAATATGAGCAAGGCGATATGCAAGCCATTGAGGACTATGTGAAGACTGAGATTTTCGATAAGCCCCAAGAATTCTATAACCTTGAGAGCTTGCGTAAATCAGCAAAGGTTGATCGCCGTCTTTCTCTCCGTGAAGTCATAGATCGAGTATTTGGACGCCTTGATAAATTCAAGAATAAGGACGAGCTTCTTGAAGAAGAATTTGAGAAATTTATCTCTATCTACAAACCAGATAGTAAATACTACTACCCGATCAAAAACTTCCTCAAGGCATATATTACCGATAATGAGATTCGGGAAATTGTGGAATCAAAAGAGTATGGTCGCTTTGCTACAAATCCCAAAGTGTCGATGGGAGACTTCAAAGAACTAAACGGTTATCGTGAAGTCATTCCTGAGTATGTAAAGGATTATGTGTCCGTAAACACATACATGTAATTTTATGCTAACCCAAGAAACAAAACGAAAAATTGACTCGGCCCGGCAAATTCTTGTCGGTAAGGTTCCGGACCCGAAAGCACAGGTTGAACAGATCACCACCGCGCTTATATATAAGTTCATGGACGATATGGACAAGGAAGCCATTGAGCTTGGCGGTAAAGCACGATTTTTCACCAGTGGCTTTCAAAAATATGCATGGACGAAACTGCTTGATCCAAAACTCGGAGGACATGAGCGTTTGGAGTTGTACGGTGAAGCTGTGGCTCGGATGTCCCAAAATCCTCATATTCCTCAGCTGTTCCGAGACATATTCAAGGATGCTTTTCTTCCATACCGAAGTCCGGAAACTCTAACTTTGTTTTTGAAAGAAATAAATGGTTTTACATACGATCATAGCGAAGATCTCGGTAACGCTTTTGAATATTTACTTTCAATTCTTGGCTCACAGGGCGATGCAGGACAATTTCGCACACCTAGGCACATCATCGACTTTATTGTTGACGTGGTAGAACCCAAAAAGGGCGATACCATTCTTGATCCAGCATGTGGTACCGCAGGATTCTTGATTAGTGCCTATAAAAATATTCTTAAACAACAGAAGGATAAGCCTCTTACGCCTGATGAAAAGAAAAAGCTGATGAATAATCTCGTTGGCTATGATATTTCACCTGACATGGTGAAGCTCTCCAAAGTAAATATGTATCTGCACGGCTTTGCCGAGCCGAAGATTTTTGAATACGATACCCTTTCAAGTGAAGAAAAATGGGACGAGTCATTCGATGTCATCATGGCCAACCCGCCATTCATGTCACCATCTGGCGGTATTCGTCCACACAGGCGGTTTAGTGTGCAGGCAAATCGTGCAGAGGTGCTGTTTGTGGACTATATCAAAGAACACCTGCGCCCAAATGGTCGGGCCGGTATCATTGTGCCCGAAGGAGTGATTTTTAAGAACGATATTGCTTATAAACAGTTACGGAAATTACTTATCGAGGACGGTCTTTATGCGATTGTATCTCTGCCAGCCGGCGTGTTTAATCCATATTCAGGCGTAAAGACAAGCGTACTCTTTTTCGATAATCAGCTCACAAAAAAGACAGACGATATTCTGTTTGTTCGAGTGCTTAATGACGGTTTTGATCTTGGTGCTCAAAGACGAAAGATAGATCGCGATGACATACCTTTTACGATTGAAGTTTTGAAAGCTCAAAAAATTGCTATTCAGACAGGTAATCCGAATAGCCTACTCCAAGATAAAAGTTTGTTTGCCTGGACAGCGTCCAAAAAAGAAATTGCCAAAGATGGCGATTATAATTTTTCTGGTGATCGATATGGCAGAGCTTCCCATCTTGAACGAGAGAAGGGTGCTTATACAATGGTTCAACTTGGTGAGCTGGCTGAACTATTCACCGATGGAAATTGGATTGAGAGCAAAGACCAGTCGCCGACGGGAATTCGACTTATTCAAACGGGAAATATAGGGATTGGTGATTATATTGATAAAAAAGCTGAAAGAGCACGCTTTATTTCAGAAGAGACTTTCAAAAGGTTGGGTTGTACCGAAGTGTTCCCGGGCGACGTGTTAGTTTCTAGATTACCTGATCCAGTCGGTCGTGCCTGCGCCATTCCCGATCTAGGGATAAGAATGATAACGGCAGTTGATTGTACGATAATTCGATTTAGAAAAAAGATAGGATTTTACCCGAATACTTTATTGCTATTTCAAAGAGCGATCTATATTTTAGTGAATTGGCGCAGTATTTAACCGGTTCGAGTCGCCGACGAATAAGCCGTTCAAATTTAGCAAAAGTTAGGATTCCTCTCCCACCCCTTGATATCCAAAAGAAGATAATCAAAGAAATTGAGGGTAAACAGGCGATTATTGAAGACGCCAATCAGTTGATTCAAAAAGTCGAGAGAGAGAGCAGATTCTGGACAAATTTTTGAACGCTTAGAATGTGATTGGGTTGAGCTTGGAGATGTGTGCGAGACGACTTCGGGAGGTACTCCATTAAAAAGCAAATCTGAATATTATGAAAATGGCACTGTGCCTTGGCTGAAAAGTGGTGAGGTAGATCAAGGACTGATCTATAAATCGGAGGAAAAAATAACGGAAGCTGGTTTAAAGAATTCATCTGCAAAAATGTTTCCAAAGGATACTGTTCTTGTTGCCATGTATGGTGCGACAGCAGGAAAAGTTGGCCTGTTAAAATTTGAAGCTTCTACTAACCAAGCCGTTTGTGGAATATTGCCTAACGACAAATTTATTCCTGAGTTTTTATACTTTTACCTTAGATCACAGACTGCTAAAATGGTTGGCTTAAGTGGTGGTGGAGCTCAGCCCAATATATCTCAAAATATTATCCGTAAATTGAAAATTCCAGTACCAGCCAAGGATGCTCAGAAGCGGATTATCGATATGTTCACGAGGGAGCAGGTGGCTATACAAGCGAACAACGACTTAGTTAACGTTTTTAACACTCAGATTCAAGAAAGAATTGCCGAGGTTTGGGGTAAGTAAATCTTTCTAGTGTTCTATAGCCCCCGAAACCATCGGGGGCTTTGTTGTGTATAACTTATAGTGATGATAGCTTGACTTATATTTATACCTTTGCTAGGATACCCAATGAGGACGATTCGTCCTTTACGCTCATTGAAAGTAAATAGAGAGGATCACTCTAAAATAATGCAAGCTAGGCTCTCACGGGCATACGCCCACCTTGAAAAGAGGCTTTATAGCCTCTTACTTCTCGAAAGAGAAGGCACCTTGCCCCGGGCATGTATTTGTTCTGTTCTGTGAACAGTAAAGTGTTCAGCAATAGATGTGTATGCACTTAAACATAAACATTATATGCAATACACAACACTGATAACAGTTATAAGGCAAATAATTTTGTAAGGGTAACGGTATAAGTTCTTATAGGTTTTCCCCTATACGTGCTTTAACGGTTCTGCCACTTTAAGTAGTCGCAGGCCAATTTACCGCCAATGAGCCGAGAGTCAATGTTGGCTTGCGACGAACGAAGTTGCGGGATCGTTAATTGCAGTTACTGTCGCATATTAACCATTAACATTCCAAAACTTATGAGTAAAAACAGTTCGGACAATCAAAAAGAAAGAGTGATCACCCTACTAATCAACTTCAATCGATTGGCTCTCAAGGTCATGAAATTGAAGGTCAAGGATAGGCAGGCTCTCGACCTGCTTGCTGAGGCCATACAAATTAACAAGCAAATGTTGTCTTTAGCTAAAGACAACAAAATCAGCTTGGAGTTTGTAAGGCAAACGTTTTCTGTAATCGCCGCGGTGGCGAAAGAGACGGTCAGCAAGTGGCTCTTCCGTTACAATTTAACGCCATTAATGGCACTGAAACTATGTTAACAGTCGGACAATTAATAAAAATAGGCAGGATCAATAAAAAGCTAGGCCAAGAAGATGTGGCCAGCAAATTGAAGGTGTCTAAAAATTACATCTCTCTTGTTGAGAATGATAAAAAAGACCCAAGTATAAATTTCCTAAAAGGGGCATCTGATTTTCTTGATATACCCCTGATCCTTTTGATGTGGGAAAAAATTGATATGCCAAAAGGTAAAACCGAGGGGGAAAGAAAAATTGCATCTCAGCTAGAAAAAATGCTTGAAGAAGCACAACGTTTATTTTCTGAGAAAACTTTCGGCAAGAAAAAATGAAAAAACGGGCATCACTAAAAATCAACACTACAAAAGAGCTCGGGTTACAACTAGGTCTACCTGAGGATTTTTTAATAAGGACTAGCGACCATATCGAGCAATGTTACAAAAAATTTACTGGCACCGATAAGAAGGGCAAAGAGCGACCTTTTTATAAAGCTAACAATGATCTCAAGAAAATACACAGGAAAATTAATAAACTCCTAGATACTCTTGAGTACCCTGTTAATATCCAAGGTGGTATTGCTGACCGTTCAATACACACCAACGCCTCGATACATTCGGGTAAAAAATATGTAGCCAACTTTGACATCAAGAATTTTTTTCCAAGCGTAAAATTTAAGACAGTTTATCGAGCTTTTCGAATGCAAAATTGTACGCCGGATGTCAGCAGGATATTAACTCGACTTACCACAGCAGATACGGCTCTACCTCAAGGGTTTGCTACGAGCCCGAAAGTATCCGGTCTTGTCCTACTAAATGCCAATCGTCGATTAACTATATTGTTCAAAAAATACGGATTGGCACACACTTTTTGGATTGATGATCTGACCATCTCCGGCTATCGCCCGGTTCAGAAGTTCCAGAAACTACTCAATAAGATTTTTATACAAGAAGGATTTATCTTGCATGATGATCCAAAAAAGACAAAATTTACATCATCAGAAGAGAGACAAACATGTACTGGGCTGGTTATCAATCAAGAGCCAAATGCCGAAAAAAGTATCAGGGAGAGAGTGAGAAAGGAGTTATATCTTTGCACTAAATTTGGGGTGGAGAAATATCTCAAAGATCACGATCTCCCAGTGGACAAGGAAAAGTATCTAATGTCCTTGCGTGGCAAGATAAGCTTCCTAACCGCCGCAAATAAAAAGAACATGATTTTCAAGGAACAATTTGCAAAACTTAAAGTTTAATCATTATGTCCGAATACTACACACCACAACGAGTAAAAGGTTTATATAATCCGGCATCAGCCGAGCCATTTAAATTATCCCGATCAAAGATTGATCTGTTTTTAGACTGTCCACGCTGTTTTTATTATGACCGCAAGCTGGGTGTTGGCCGACCGCCAGGTTTCCCGTTTGCGTTGAATTCCGCTGTGGATCATCTTTTGAAACTTGAGTTTGATATCCACCGCATCAATGGCACAAAACATCCCTTAATTGAAAAGTATGGAGTGGACGCTCGGCCAGTCGCTCATGATGATCTGGATAAGTGGCGACATAATTTTACCGGCATCCAATATCTGCATAAGCCGTCTAATCTACTTATATTCGGTGCGATTGACGATCTTTGGCAAAATTCCAAAGGTGAATATATTGTTGTTGACTATAAGGCTACCTCTAAGAATGAAGACATAACCGAACTAAATAAAGATTGGCAGGATGGCTATAAACGCCAAATGGAAGTCTATCAATGGTTACTTCGCCAAAACGGCTACAAGGTTTCCAGTACTGGCTACTTTGTTTATTGCAACGGTCAAACTGATCGCAAAGCTTTTGATGGAAAATTGGAGTTTGATATAACCCTCATTCCGTACACCGGTAATGATGGTTGGGTTGAAAAAACGATTGTTGAAGCACACAAATGCTTAAATAGCGGTAAGATTCCCGATGCCGATCCGGATTGCGATTACTGCAATTATATCCGGACGATAAATAGCAAATAACCAATGACGACCGAGAAAGACAAAACTGATTTTTATAAAGTCTATGCCAAAGCTCACAATAATGCCGTTGAGCTTTTGTCTGAAGCACGAATTTTATTCGAAAAAGGAAAGCATGCTAGAGCATATTTTCTTGCCTTTACCGGATTGGAAGAAATATCAAAATCTCAATTGGCCGCAGATGTGTATACGAGGTTTATTCCGGAAGAAAAATTTTGGAAACATTTTCGAGATCATAAAGACAAAATCGATCGCATGCAGTGGGCTCATGATGATGCTAATTCATATCCTTATGATCAGATTTGGTTGGGACCGGATATCGACGACGTAGAAAGAATCGCACCGGCAGAGCCACTCTGGAAAAAGCGACAAAAGTCTCTTTATGTTGAGATTGCAGATGACCAAATTACTGCACCCAAGGAAGAGATTGCCGATAGTGATGCCCGGGAGATTATTCACATTTTGGATACGGCACTGCACAGGATTATGGAAGTTACGGAATATCACGGACATCAGATTGGTACTAAAGGTTTTATGAAGTAACTTTTATGATTTCAATCAACGAGCAACAACTTGAGCTATACATGTCGTTGTTCCGAGGAAGGGCGGATGTGTATGCGCGTCATTGGGAAAAGGACGGCCGGTCTGGATACAGTCCGGCTTATGAGTTTAATTGGGATGAATTCATGACACACAAACGACGTGGTGGCTCAATGAAAGATTTTGAAAACAAAAAACTTATACCACTAACCAAAGAAATTGTTAAAAAACATCTCCTCGGCCAACATGTCGTTGGTATATATCCAATCTTGCCCGATAACACATCGAGTTTTATTGCCGCTGATTTTGATGGAGAGAATTGGTTGAAAGACAGCAAATCATTTCTACAATCATGTGGAGAGGTACGACTCTCAGCGTATCTAGAACGCTCACGTTCCGGTAATGGTGGTCATGTTTGGATTTTCTTTTCCGAAGTCTACCCTTGCTACAAGAGTCGGCAAATTGCGCTCGAGCTTATCCGCAGATCCTTCAATGTTTCCGAGTTTGAAAAGGAAGTCAGTTTTGATCGCCTATTTCCTAACCAAGACACATTGACCGGAACTGGTTTCGGCAATCTTATTGCCCTACCACTTCAAGGCATGTCGATTGCAAACGGCAATGCGATGTTTATTGATCCAGAGACGGGTAAACCATTTTCTGATCAGTGGCAATTCTTGAACAATATAAAACGGCACACTATTGCTGAGTTAGATTCAGCGCATAAGTTGCTTTTTGAAGATACGGGCAAACCTACAGCAAATATACCAACTGGTGGTGGACTTGGAATTTTAGTGAGCAATCAGATCAATCTAAAACGATCCGAACTTACTCCCGGACTTATTCATTTTCTCAAAGAAGAACTTAATTTTCTTAATACTGAGTATTTAACCAAACGAAGACTAGGCAAATCAATTTATAAGGTGCAAAAATATTTTAAGCTAATCGACGAAACAGGAGATACTGTTTCCTTGCCTCGTGGATTCCTACAAAACCTTGTTGGTTTTCTTAAAGAGAATAACATTGCATATACGATACGGCTTGATATTCTTCGTTTTGAAGAAACCTCCTATCAGAGTCAGATAGAATTAACGTCAGCGCAGATTCCTATTGTGCAGACGGCGATGGAATGTGATCAGGGCGTTATTGTTGCCCCATCCGGAAGCGGTAAAACTATCATTGGCCTTGAGTTGATAGCGCGAAGGCAACTACCAGCTCTCATCCTTGTTCATCGGAAGCAGTTGTTGGATCAGTGGGTTGAAAGGATTCAAACTTTTTTAGGGATTGCAAAAACTCATATTGGTCAGTATTCGGGAACAAAGAAAAAACTGGGCAAGCAGATAACCGTTGGGTTATTGCAAAGCCTGGCCCGCAAAGGTGACCTCGCTGAATTAAAGGATAAATTCGGCATAATTATCGTAGATGAATGTCATCACATTCCAGCGGCTACTTTTCGTGAAGTTATTGCTCAACTGAATCCAAAGTACATTTATGGTCTTACGGCTACTCCGAAGCGAAAACACAACGATGAAAAATTGATCTACGTTTACATTGGCGACATTATCGCTCGTATGGAAACATCTGATTTTGCACCGCTTTCTGATCTCCCACATCAGCCACCAGAAGTATTAATACACACGACAGCATTAGCTATACCGTTTAAGTTTACTACCGACCACTTTCAACTTTTGGCAAAAGTTGTATGTTTCGATACTGCCAGAAATCAGATGATCGTTGAGGATATTTTAAGCAAAATTGGCGACGGTAAAAGATTGCTTGTGTTAAGTGAAAGGAAAGAGCATCTAGAAATCCTGGCTATGTACCTTAAGGGCAAGTGCGAGACAATTGTTATTTCAGGAGACGATTCAGCTCCGAAAAGAAAATCAAAGCTGAAACAAATTGAGTCTGGACACTATCGAGTCATCCTTTCTACCGGACAATTCTTTGGTGAGGGTATAGATATTCGAGGAATTTCTTGTCTGATTTTAGCCTTTCCTTTTTCGTTCGAGGGCAAACTCGTTCAGTATATGGGACGCCTCCGAGATATTGGAGAACAGAAAACAATCGTTGATTATCGAGATGCACAGATTCCATTTTTGGAGAAACAGTTTAAGCAACGGGAACGGCACTATAAAAAATTGAAGGCGCAGATTAAGCAAATATGACTCGGCATAATTTGCTTAACATTCCAAAAGTTAAGCAAATCGTCCCACGCTCTCAAATTTGGTTTTACGGCTCGCCAGTTTCTCAATTGGTGCAAAGCTCTTACTCTCGGCGCAAAGCTCGCCATAAGGGCACACACGTGGCAAGAATCGGGGCGTTTAATTGGGAGCCGATGTGGTCTGGAATGATCCGGATTTTTCTGATAAAATTATGGTTGTAAAAGGCGGGTTCCATGTGTTTAAGCATAAAGCGTTGAAAAGTCCGGAATTATGCCTGCCTCCGGGAGGACGAGCTCCAAAAGGTCTTTAATCTCTCGGATATTTCGGAGTATTCTGTTCCAATTCAATTCCTTGATGGGCCCTGCCGCCAGGTCTCAATCCGAACACCAGAATTTTTTCTTAACGCCTGAATGTCATGGCGTTTTTTCTTTTTCTAAACCGTTCAAGAGCTTCATGAGGGGTTAAAAAATCCAAGCACTCCATAATTCTGTTGTTTAACTTCTCTTCGGTCTTTTTAACGTAATATTTTGAATATTTGGATATGTCGCTGCCCTTGGGGATGCGTTTGCGGATATTTTTGTTGGCATTTTCGATGCTTCCTTTCTGCCAGGAGGAATACGGATCGCAGAAATACATTTTAACGCCCAGCAATTTTTCAAGTTCTTTGTGCCTCTGGAGCAGCAAATCATTATCCGCGGTAATGGTTTTCATTTCCGGAAACTTTTTTATGATTCTTTGAAACGCCCGATGAACGTTCTTAACGCTCACCTTCAGTATTTGTTCAATAAAAACCGCCCTCAATTTCCTGCAA
>Ga0209211_10004044_pt1 | contig 23250 bp, 26 predicted proteins | sample RifGroA2_FD_183992 | JGI IMG/M metagenome (GOLD analysis project Ga0209211, IMG submission 183992) | Groundwater microbial communities from Rifle, Colorado, USA - Groundwater A2 (SPAdes) (version 2) | ecosystem: Environmental > Aquatic > Deep subsurface > Groundwater | place: Rifle, Colorado...
TTTCAGGCAAGGGAGAACATTCTTCAGGAAATGTATGCCGTCCTTGGGCAGGGGCATTGCAATCCGGTCAAATTTCCCTTGCAGTTTTCCCGGCAGGAGCCTGGCAACATCCCCTTTTACTGCTGAAACATTCCTGCACCTGTTCCTCTTGATGTTCGATTTGAAGTATTTTGCTGCTGCAGGGTTTAGTTCGATGCCAACTACGTTTGCTTTAGCTTGCATTTTTGCAATCCTAATGGCAAAGGGGCCCGCACCTGCGAAAGGGACAAGCACCTTCTCGCCAGGCTTCACAAGCGATGCAATCCTTGTCCTCTCGGTTCCCAGCCTTGGAGAAAAGTAAGTCTTGTTCAGGTCCAACTCGAATTCGCATCCAGCCTCCCTGTAAATAGTGCGTGTGCGCCTTGCGCCTGCAATCACCCTCACAGGCCTTATGCGGAATTCGCCCGAAGTCCCGCCAGTTTTTTTAGCCACTGTCCTGATATTGCGGTGGTTCTTCATTATTGCCGAAGCGATTAGCCGCTGCTTTTTGGCAAGGGGGGCTGGTATTTCCACTACAGCAATGTCACCTATCATGTCGAATGACTTCACCAGTTCGCCAAGCTCGGATGCCGTGAGCTTTCCTGCAAGCTCCTCTTCCAGCGATTTTCCATATTCCTGCCGCTTTTTGAGCTTCTTTTGTGCAAAATCAAAGCCCGCAGCCCTCTTCTTGACAGCGAAGTAGACAAATTCCTCATCGCGGGCAGGCACATATGATCCGTCCAGCATGCCCTTATCAAGAAGCCTTCTCCTGACCGCCTCAGCCTTGTGCCGCTCAACTTGTGCGCAAAGGACCAACAAGACACCTTACGAAACCAGTATGCTCGGCTTTCCTGGCAGGGCATTTTTCGCCTTTGGAACGCCGGTTTCCTCTTCCATGCAGAATGCGATTGCAGCGCCAAATTCCCCCTCCAGCAGCTTGATTGCGCTTTTGAGCGCTTCCAGCTCGAATACGGCTGGCTGGGTCTGCCCAAGAGAGCCGGCATTCTTCATGTAGCTTGCCAGCACCTTGGCAGCGGCTGCTGCATTCGGCTTGATTTCCGGGTCTGCCATTGCGGTTTTCATTGCTGCGTCGAATTTCCTTTCATCCGAGGCAATCTGCCTAAGCTTCCTTTTCCATTCCGAAGCGACAAAGAGCTCAATTTTTGATGGCTTTTCAATTTTCAGCAGCTTGAGTATGGATGAAACGTCCTCCCTTACCTTCACTATGTAGCTTTCCGCCTCTTCCAGCCCCTCGTCCACCTTGCCCTGGTCGCCAGTGGGCATCGGTGCAATGGAAACAAACGCAGCATCCTTCACATAATGCTTGGTTCCCAGCTGCTGCCACATCTCTTCTGCCGCATGCGGAATGAACGGGGCGATGAGAGGCACCCAAAGCTCGAAGCACTCGCGCAGCTTGGGCTTTGCAGCCCTCTTGAGGTACCACTGCAGGTCGTTTACGGTGTTGTAGAAAAGCTCCAGGGAAAGGTCGCGAAGCTGGAAGTTTTGGTACATTTTTTCCGCTGCAAGCGCCCGCTTGTGCATGCGGGAAAGAATCCACCTGTCCGCAAGGTCGTGCTTCCCTTCATCCTTCCCAGCCGCGTATTTCAGCATGGCCGCCTGCAGGAATTTCAGGCGCGATAGCACGCCTTCCACTGCCGGCCTGTTGAAATCCGTATCCTGGGCAAGGTCAGCGCCGGACACCACCACAAAGCGTATGGCGTCTGCCCCGAATTCCCTTATTGCCGCCCGGATGGGCATTATGTTGCCCATGCTCTTGCTCATCTTCTTGCCGTCCATGAGCACAAATCCGTTGGTGACTATCTGCCTGGGCCAAAGCTCGCGCGGGAAAATTGCGGCATGGTTGAATATGAAAAACGTCAGGTGGTTGTGCACCAGGTCGGTTGCCGAATGGCGCGAGTCGTGCGGATACCAGTAGGAAAAGCATTTGCGCATTTCCTTTGCCTCTTTGGGGAGCTTATGTGCGCTCCCCTTGCCAAGGAACACATAGTCAAAAAGCTCCTCGCTCAGCTGATCGGGCTTCATCTTCTGCGCAATGTGGGCTATGGTGTAGTAAGCCATGTATATGGTGGAGTCTGAAAGCGCCTCGATCATCTTTGTTTCGTCAAACGGGAACCGTGTCCCTAGGCCAATTGACCGCGTGCAGGCCTTTTCCCGAAGCCAGCCTATGGTGTATTCGTATTCCTTTAGCGCCTTTTCCGGCAATATTCGCATTCCTGCCAGGCATTGCCGGGCAAGCGACTTCCATTTTCCGTCCCCGTAGTCGATGAACCACTGGTCCTTGACCAGCTTCACCCCGACCAGCCCCCCGTAGCGGCTGTAAATCGGCCCGTTTTGAATATCATAGAGCTGCATTGCGGTTCCTTCAGCAATCATCTTTGCGCGGATCTTCTCCTTTGCTTCCACTCCCTTCATTCCGGAAAATTCGCCCTTCACCATGATTCCTGTGTGGGCTTCCTTGCGGTAGATTTCGTCCGTTGCTTCCTCGGCTTTGGGGTCGTTCTGGTCCTTCACGCCCATCTGCTCCACAATGTCCTTGGCAGGGAATTGCGAAAAGCCCTCGAGCTTCAGCACCTGGATTAGCGGAACCTTTTTGAGCAAGCCTGAATCGCGAAGGGCAAGATAGTCGTAAGGCGCATGCGCAGGAACCGACATCACCACTCCCGTGCCTGCCTTGGGATCAACAAACTCTGCCGGCAAAAGGGGCAATAGCTCGCCCGTGAGCGGATTTTTCGCAGCCTTCTCCATCAATTCGCCTGCTGTGAATTCCTTTTCCACTATAAGCGGCAGCTGCATGGAAAGGGGGCCGACCGCATCCTTTGCAACATAGTATTTCCGCTTGCCGTCGCTTGCGCGAACGTATCTAGCGTTGGGATTCAGCCAGATGTTGGTGACGCCGTAAATAGTTTCAGGCCTGTAGGTCTCGCAGGCAAGGAACCCTTCCTCAAACTGGAAGAGAACTGCGGTAACCTCCTCAATCTGCGGGTCAACGTCCCCTTTCGTGTCATGTGCGCCTACTGCTGCCTGGGAAATCGGGCACCAGGGAACAGGGTGCTCGCCCTTTTTTATGAATCCTCTTTCCTTGAGCTTGGCAAACTGCCAATGGATGAACCTGTTGAACTGGGGGTCAAAGGAAAAGAATTTCCTTCGCCAGTCAATGGAGTAGCCCATTTCCCGCATTCCCTCCTCTATTTCTCGGGAAAAGTAGGCAACCAGTTCCTTTGGGTCTGTGAGCGTATCGGTCACGGCAGGGGAAATGCCGTAAACCTTTTCGAAAATTCCGAATATTTCCTTGTCTCGCTCGGCAATGCGCCTTGCCATTGCAAGAATCGGCGTTCCGGTCACATGAAAAGCCATTGGGAAAAGCACGTTCCTGCCCTTCATCCTCATGTAACGGGCATAAATGTCTGTTGTTGTGTAGGTCCTGCCGTGCCCGATGTGCTGCGGCGAGTTCGGGTAGGGGAAGGCAGGGGTCAGGAAGAATTTGCCATCACAGCCCTCCAATGGCTGGAAAAGGCGCTTGTCCTCCCAGGCCTTCTGCCATTTTGCGTCGGAATTCTGCATGAGTTTTTGGTTCTGGAAAAGAATAAAAGGCACGCTGACGTATGGTGATGGATGCCGAGGAAACCAGCAATCCAAAGGAAGGAATCTGCCAAAGAGGCAAATCCGCCATCTTCTCCTGCAAGCGACATACTCAAGGAAGCTGACAAGCTGAAAACCCAGCTCTCGGTCATCCTCGAACAGAGCCCGATGATAATAATAATCGCCGACACCGAGGGCAGGATAGAGTACGTCAACAGGAAGTTCAACGATGTCACGGGCTACTCGCTTGCGGAAGTTGCCGGGAAAACCCCTCGTGTGCTCAAATCCGGAGAAACCCCTTTGGAAGTCTACAAGAGCCTGTGGGAAACAATAACTTCGGGCAACGTGTGGACTGGGGAATTCCACAACAAGAAAAAAAGCGGCGGGTATTACTGGGGCCACGCCTCCATTGCACCGATTAAAAACTCGGAGGGCGAAATTATCAACTTCATCGGAATGGAGGAGGACTTCACCGCCCGCAAGAACGCCGAGGACGCGCTTATTCAGGCTCACAAAAGGGTGGAGGAGCTTTCCCAGGCTAAGGACATATTCATCCAGAACATCACCCACGAGCTCAAAACGCCCCTTTCGGTGATATTGGGGAACATCTCGCTTCTCCGGGACATAGCCCCAAAGGAAAGCGCGAAGGAATGGACGCGCCTGCTTGACATGGAGGAGCGCAACGCCATCAGGCTTCGCCGCTCGATAGAGCAGATACTTCAGCTTGGGAAGCTGGATTCCGCGGAGCTCAAGAAAGAGCCAGTGCAGCTGGACAAGCTGCTGCAGGATGTCTATCTTGAGCATCTGCCCATCGCCAACATGAAGGGAGTGGACCTGGACCTCTCGCTTGACAAATTCGAGCTTCAGGCCGACAGGGAGCTTCTTCGCCTGGCAATATCGAATTTCGTATCCAATTCCGTAAAATTCACTGACAAAGGAAGCGTTGAGCTTTCCATGAAAGTGCTGGGCGACAGCGTATTGGTAAGGGTCTCGGACACCGGCATAGGGATTTCGAAGGAAAACCAGTCCAAGCTTTTCCAAAAGTTTTTCAAGGCCGATCCGAATGCGCCAGGAAGCGGCATCGGGCTTGCGCTCTCATACACGATAATAAACAAGCACGGCGGCAAAATCAGCGTGAAATCCGAACTGGAAAAGGGAAGCGCTTTCGAGATAGTGCTGCCGAGGGGGGGATGAAATGAAAAAAATCCTGATTGTGGAAGACGAGCCCGACGTTGCGGAAACCATGAAGATGCTGATTGAGCGCGACGGCTACCAGTGCGACTATTGCCTGAACCCGGTTGAAGGCCTGGAAAAAATGAAAGGCTACGACCTGCTGCTGCTTGACATCATGATGCCCCGCATGTCCGGGAGGCAGGTTCTGGAAGAGATGAAAAAGCGGGGAATAGCCATTCCGGTTATAGTTGTGAGTGCGGTCGGCCTTCCTCTAGAAGTGGCATCAGAGCTTGGCAAAGTGTATCCTGGAGTTGACTTTGTCCCAAAAACAGAAATGCACACCGACCTGATCCGCGCTATTGTGGAAAAGATCGGAAAGTGATCGGGCTGGCGCGCAGAATTCGCCTCACAATCTCTTTTTCTTCATCACTTTGGTCAGCTTCATTTCCCCCTCGCGCAGAAGGTCGCCGGTTGTCCCAAGTCCGCTTTTCAGCATCCGCCTAGTGTGAAGGGTTCCCCTTTCCACGATTTTCTTGGTGAAATCCCAGCCGTTCACCACATTATGGACAGCTCCCTGCGTCGGGTAGACTGCCACCAGGTTGAAAATCATCGCCCTCTGCCCTGAAGTGTTCTCGATTTCCCTGGTGATTGCGAGCTTGGGCGCAAAAATTATCGCGCTTCCCAGCCGAAGGGCGCCGGAGATGAGGAACACCAAAAGAATTCCGCTGAAGCCAAAGAGGCTCACTGTTCCGAAATAAGCGAGGAATATGCCTCCTGAAACCGCGCCCGCAGCATAGAAGAACCCGTTGAACTGATTGTACTTTGATATGAATGACGGGCGTAGCTCGCGGCCCACCATGGCAAGCGCGTAATTGAAGGATGCCAGGTCGAATCCTGACCAGACAAAGCCGGAAAACACCTGGAAAAGCGCAAGGAAAAGGAGATCCTTCGAAAACAGCCACATGACCGGGGCCACGGACGCGGCAAAAGCTGTCGCCACAAGAACCGTGCGGTTGCCGAACCTGTCGATAGCGCTGCCCCAGTAGGGGAAGCAGACGATTTTGGTGACCACTGAAATTGCCGTAAGAAAGCCCAGTATGCCCACGTCGAATCCCAGCTCATTTAACATGTATGGGGTGAAAAAAGGCGCTGCAAACTGCACCGTGAAATTCATGAGCGCCATGAAAATCAGGAACCAAAGCTCATTCCGATAAGCCGGAAGCTGGAAAAGGTGCTTGAGCCAGATTTCGCGGATAAGCTGAACTTCATATCCCACATCATCGGTCCTGAGATGCATTACGCCCGTGAGCAGCCTTGCCAGGAAAGCCACGGCAAAAATGGCTGCAAATGCAACGGCTGCGGCAAACTGCAGCTGCAGCTGCCTGATCAGCAGCCCTGCAGCAAAAGTCGTTATGAAGAGGGTGAGCTGCATCATCCGGTTCCTGTTGGCAAAAAATCCCGGGCGCTCGTTTTCCGGGACTATGTCCGAAATCCAGCTGCTCCAGCCAGGATTGGCCATCATGGTCAGGGCAGAGCCAATAGAGAAAAAAAGTATCAGGAACTCAACGGAAAGTTCGCCAGGCCACAGCATCACGCCTATTATTAGAAGATAGCTCACTGCCTGAAGCAGGGAAGCTGCAACGGACAGCATTTTCCTGCTTTTTACGGTCCTGATTGCGGTAAGCGATACAGACTGAAGCATTGCGCCGAATAGCTGCGGAAGGGCTGAAAGCAGGCCTATCAGGAAATTGCTCGCCCCGAGGGCGACAGCCGCGGCAGGAATGTACGCGTCGCCGACGCCGGTCATCACGGAATACAGCATGCCCTCTATGGTGGAGTAGCGCATCGAGCGCTTCCTCTGCTCGCGCGTCAATTTTTCCCTTTCTGAGAAGTCTTGTGCCATACCAGGTCGCAAGGAGTTTTGTTTCCGCCAGGAATATAAATGCAGTGTCAGGCAGGCCGGACGGGAAATGGATTAATAATCTTGACCGTGAAAGCCATTCAAGGGATGGGCATGGAGCTAAGGTTCAAATACGCGCTTTTCGGAGTGGGCGCATTCCTATTCATTTTCGGCGCGGTCTTCGGCGCCTTCAACGCAGGCTCCAGCATGCAGGGGGGCGACATACTCGATGCCTTCTCCAATGGGTTCACCTCGGTATTCATCGCGCTTTTCTCCGGTGTTCTCATGGGCGTCGGAGCCACGCTGATATTGACGGGGCTCATACTCGGGCTCAAGGGAAACGTAACGCACATCGTGGCTTCCTTCCTCTTTTCAATCCTCTCCACACTGATGGCAATAGCTGCAATCGCCCAGGTATCCATGTCTACATTCCCGACCATGGTGCTTTTCTTTGCCGGCATGGCTGCATCTGGGGCGTTCCTGCTTGCCACGGTCATTTTCTTCCTGTCCGATGCAATGAAGGCCTACCTCGCCTCGCACAAGTAGGGCAATGAAAAAGTCTGCGGACAGATTTTTTCAGCAGTGGAATCAAAATTCCACTACAAGGACAAATTTTGCAGAAAAATTTGTCCGCAGTGTAATTTATCAAAATTACACTACAATGAAAAAGAGGGAAATCAGGAATTCCTGCCTTTTTTTACCTTCAGCATGGCGGTCATCTTTGAGATCAGCCGCCTCTTCTTTGCCGAATCAACCAGGGCGATCCGCAGAACTTCCACGAAATTTTCCACGGGTATTATGCTTATCCTGTTGCGAAGGGATCCTGTCAGGTATATGTCGTCCGCATTGCTTTTCGGCACCATTATGCTTTTCATGCCGGCATCGATTGCAGCCTCGGCCTTTCCTGTCACCCCGCCCACAGGCAGCACTTCCCCGCGGACCGAAAGCGATCCGGTCATTGCCAGGTCCTGCCTCACGGGTATTCCTTCCATTGCGGAAATTATCGCAACCGCAATCGATATTGATGCCGAGTCGCCTTCCACTCCCTCGTAGGTCTGCAGGAACTGCACGTGCATGTCGTATTGCGAAACATCCTTCCCGATGTGCTTCTTGATTATTGCTGAAACGTTCTCTACCGCTTCTTTTGCGATTGTGCCGAGCTTTCCTGTTGCGATCAGCTTGCCCTCGGATTTTGACGAGGCCGGCGTGACCTCTGCCACAATGGGCATCACCAGCCCTGAGGAGGCATCGCCGAGCACGGCCAGCCCGTTCACCTTGCCCACCCTGCTTCCCTCTATTCCGAAAACCTGGTAGTCCTTCCTGCTTTCCACGAACCGCCTGCTCATCTGCTGCTCTATCGTTTGCGCAATGCCCCTGGCCCGGACAATGTGCTTCTCGTCCACAAAGGGCGCCTTTTCCTCATTGGCAATGTCTCCCGCAGCCCTGACCAGGCCGCCAAGCTCGCGGAAATTCAGGGAAAGCCTCCTTTTCCTTCCGGCCTTCCTCCTTGCCTCATCGATTATTTCCCCCACAGCGCCATAAGTGAAGTGGGGGATTTTCCTGTCCTTCCTTATCTCCTGCGCCACGAATTGCACATACTTGTCCTCGTTCTCAGCCGTGTCAGGCACGGTGTCCTGCACATAGACCTCGTAGCCGTTGCCGCGTATCCTGGAGCGCATGGCAGGGTGCATCATCCGCATGTCCACTGCGTTTCCAGCCGCGACAAGGACAAAGTCGCACGGCACGGGTTCAGTTTTCACTATCGCGCCCGATGAGTTCTCGCTTTGGCCTGTTATTGAATATTTTTTTTCCTGCATGGCAGTGAGGAGCTCCTGCTGGCTGCGCGGCTTGAGGGATGCCACCTCGTCAATGAAGAGCACCCCTCCGTTTGCCCTGTGTATGGCTCCTGCCTCCACCCGCAGGTGCGCAGGCGTGCCCATCCCCCCCGACTGCAGCGGGTCATGCTTCACGTCGCCCAGGAGCGCGCCGGCCTTGGAGCCGGTCGCATCCACGAAGGCGGCGTTTTTCTTTCCCGAGTTGTCCACTATGAGCTTAGGGTCGTTCGAATCGAAAATCCCCAGCCTTTTGCCAAACGTGCTGGTGAACCTGAAAAGCAGGAAGATTATTCCGAAGCCGATTATCGTAGCAAGCACGAACCATTTGTTGTCATTGTTAAGGGAACCCGTCATGTACAGGAAAATAATCACGGCGATTATTCCAAAAAGGAACATCACACCTGAGGAGGGGCCGCGGCTCTGCATTGCATCGCGGTTCCTCATTGCCTGCTGCAGCATCCTGCCCTGGCCCATCTCAACCTCTTCAACCGTCTTTGCCTTTTGCTTTTTCATGGCTCCTCTTTTCGTGATCGAGGCGATCATTGCCTGCATCTGCCTGAACGCTGCGTACATCTGCGCAAGCTCGGGATCCTTTTTTATCTCCTCCTCGCTCGGGTAGGTTTTGACCGTCTTCACCAGCGGGCGGTTCTCGTCATTCGGATTCGGACAGATTAGAACATCTTCGAGATCTGCAGCGGGCATCATTTCCGCCATTGCCTGCGCCAGCATGGATTTGCCGGTCCCTGGCGTGCCTATCATCAGCACGTTCCTGCGCTGGACTGCTGCCTTCCTCACTATCTTCACTGCCTCATCCTGCCCAAGCACCTGGTCAATCAGCCTGGTGGGAATGGCAATTTCCTCTGTGGTCTTGAATTTCTTCATCTTCTTTCCCCTCTTGCGATACCTTGAATCCTATTTCACTATCAGCGCAATCTGGAATACGAGCTCAGTTTTCCTTTGCTCTATCGTGCCTGTAAAATTCGCCTTTGCATTTTCGCACTCAACTATCCCCCCGCATCCCCGCACTGCTTTCCAGCTCGCATAAAGCGGCGGGTCTGAAAGCGACTGCACCTGCGTTTCAATCCTGTTCAGCCGAAGGTTGTTCGGTATTTTCCCCTCGCCGTAGGCGTCATTGTAGTAGGAAAGCGCCAGGTCGAACTGCCGCATCCTGTCAGACTCGGCGCGCGCCTGCTTTAGTATGTTGGAATCGTTTTTCAGGACTGAAATCTGGGAGTTCATTGCCGAGATTTCAGCGTCAAGCGACTGTTTCTGGACGTTGCACCTGGCAACGTCCGAGGTCAGCTCGCCTATTCGCGCCTCTTTTAATTCAAGCTGGGCGGAAAGCTTGCCCTTCTCCTCATTGCAGGTCTCTTTCAGCGCATCGTATTCCCCCTGGGAAACGCCTGTGCACCCCAACAGGAGGAATAGGGGGATTGCAAACAGCGGCAGTCTTTTCATGCTACACTCCACGCGCAACTGCTTTTTATCCTTTTGTTTCGTTTTTTCCAGCAGTGTGTTAATTTCTTATCAACAGTGTTAATATCATATTAACGTTTATAAATATTTGTCAATACAATGTTGACAGATCAATATGGCAGAGGCAAAACAGAAAAGCGAGCTCGTCGCAAGGCGCCCTCAATCGGTCGACGACGAGCTCATCGAGCTTTGCAAGATGATGCGGATCATGTCCGAGCGCGACGTTGACGCCACACTGTCCCAGGTGCTAAAGACCATGATGGTGCATACTCGCAGCGAGCCACTTGGGGGAAGTGAGCTTTCCAAAATATCCGGGATAAACCGCATAACAATCATACACCATCTCAAGAGGCTGGAAGAGGCGGGCTTTGTGGCGAGAAAGGAGGGCAAGTACTGCATGCGCGTGCAGACTGCGGAAGGCATGCTGATGGAATTCCGCAAGGAGATGGATAGGGCGTTCACCGAAATGGACGAGCTTGCCCGCGAAATAGACACGGAATTCGAACAGATGGAAAGGCAGATGCTGGAGCGCGGCAAAAGGCGCAGGCTGCCCTAAAAGGTATGTTTTTCATGGTTGACGGAAATGCCCCCACCGAGGCTCCAGTTCCCGAGGAAGATTCAGGGAAAGAGGACAGCCTTTCCGCAAAGCTTGCCGTGCTTTCGGACCAGCTGTTGCGGCTGCAGGCCGAGTTTGACAATTACAAGAAGAGGACGGCAAAGGAGAAGGAGGCAGTTTCGCTTGCTGCTGAGGCGAAAATGATGCAGCGCATGCTGCCGATATACGAGGAAATCTCGATTGCGGAAAAGGAGGCTCAGAAAATCCCGGACCAGGCGGTCCGCAAGGGCATTGCCCTGGTGCTTTCCAAGCTGCGCTCGTCATTCGAAAAGGACGGCCTGCAGGAAATGAAGCTTGTGGGTGAGAAATTCGACCCCTTCAGGCACGAGGCGGCAATGCACGAGCTTTCCGATCAGCCTGAAGGGACAATAATGAACGTGATAAAGAAAGGATATCTCTTCAGGGGGGAAGTGCTGCGCCACGCAATTGTTTCAATTTCAAGCGGTAAAAAGGCTGAAGAAAATGCCAAAAAGGAGGGAGAAAAATGAACAGCGCTGTCATAATCAAGTTCGAGGCGGACGCAATCGCCGCACAGGATGACATCTTGCCGCAATTCAACGCCTACATGCAGCAAAGTGCGCACTCCCCCTCCTTTGTGCATGATAAGGAGGGCTACTTCCGCCTTTCATATGATGAAAAAGCCGGCATTTCGTCCGCAGGTGTGATGGAGCTTGGCAAGTTTTTGCAGACATCCGGCTTCACAGTGACTGCGATAAGGAGCGCATCAGCAGGCGAAAGCGTGCTTGCAACAGAAGTGAAATACGAAAAAAGCGGCAAGGAGGGAAGCGTAGTGCTTTCCACTGTCAGGATTTATTGATACTATTAATAGGGGTGGTCAACATGGCAAAAATAATCGGAATCGACCTGGGCACATCGAACTCGGCGGCAGCCGTGCTTGAGGGCGGCAGGCCGGTGATAGTTCCATCAGCAGAAGGCGCCACGCAGTACGGCAAGGCATTTCCTTCGTATGTGGCATTCACAAAAGAAGGCACCCGCCTTACCGGAGAGCCTGCGCGAAGGCAGGCTGTTGCCAATTCGGAAGCCACATTCACGGCATTCAAGCGCAAGATGGGCACTGACTTCAAGTACAAGGCGCAGGGCAAGGAATACCGGCCTCAGGAGCTCTCGGCTTTCCTGCTCCAGAAAATAAAGCAGGACGCGGAAATGTACCTTGGCGACAAGGTGGAAAAGGCAGTGATAACCGTTCCGGCCTACTTTGACGACAACCAGCGCCAGGCCACAAAGGACGCCGGGGCGATTGCCGGCCTGGAAGTGGTCCGCATAATCAACGAGCCCACTGCAGCGGCATTGGCTTACGGGCTGGACAAGGCCGGAAAGGACCAGAAAATCGTGGTCTTTGACCTTGGAGGCGGCACCCTGGACGTGACAATAATGGATTTCGGCAAGGGCGTTTTCGAGGTGAAATCGACCTCGGGAGACACTCAGCTTGGCGGAACCGACATGGACAACGCCATAGTGGACTACCTTGTCGGCGTTTTCCTGCGCGAGACAGGGATCAATGTTCAGGAGGACAGGCAGGCAATGCAGCGGTTGCGCGAGGCGGGCGAAAAGGCGAAGATAGAGCTTTCAACGGTTATTGAGTCGGAGATCAACCTGCCCTTCCTGTCAGCAGACAAGTCGGGTCCCAAGCATTTTGTCCACAAGCTCACCCGGGCAAAGCTCGAGGAAATCGTCGAGCCCATTGTGAGCAGGTGCAAAAGGCCGCTGCAGCAGGCGCTTTCAGACGCCAAGCTCACCCCAACGCAGATCGACAAGGTGATACTTGTGGGCGGGCCCACCCGCATGCCAATAGTCCAGCGCTTTACAGAAAGCGCATTCGGGAAAAAGGCAGAGGGCGGCGTGGACCCCATGGAATGCGTGGCAATGGGCGCTGCAGTGCAGGCAGGCGTGATTTCGGGCGATGTGAAGGACATACTGCTGCTCGACGTGACCCCCCTTGCGCTCGGCATTGAAACTCTTGGCGGAGTATTCACCAAACTGATCGAGCGCAACACCACAATTCCGACAAAAAAGTCGCAAACATTCTCAACTGCGGCAGACTCCCAGACTTCTGTCGAGGTGCACGTGCTGCAGGGCGAAAGGGCAATGGCGCGCGACAACGTGGAGCTTGGAAAATTCGCCCTTGTTGGCTTGCCGCCAGCTCCCCGCGGCGTTCCCCAGATAGAGGTATCTTTCGATATAGACGCCAACGGAATCATACACGTATCCGCAAAGGACATGGGAACCGGCAAGGAGCAGAAGATCCAGATAGTCGCGCCCCACAAGATGGACAAGTCCGAAATAGAAAAGAAAATGCGCGAGGCGGAGCAGTTTTCAGAAACTGACAAGAAGCTGCGGGAAGAGGTGGAGCTCAAGAACGAAGCCGAATCGCTTGTTTACACCTCGGAAAAGACGGTTGCTGAGTTCGGGGACAAATTCCCTGCAGACCTCAAGGCTGCGGTGCAGGATGCCGCCAAGGAGCTGAAAGACGCACTTGCGAAAAATGACAGCGCTGTAATAAAGCCTGCTGTTGACAAGCTGAAAAAAGCGCTTCAGGACGCGGGCGCCTCGCTATACAAGGGCGGTCAGCAGGGAGGGGGTCCGGGAACAGGCGGTCCCGGAGATGCTCCAGACTTCGGGGCAGGCGACTCGGGCGGCACGAGCGGCCCTGGCAACGAAAACGTCTACGATGCCGATTACAAAAAGGTTTAACGCAGCACAACAAGGTTTGCCATTCCCCTTCTCTTCCTTTCAACAATTCCCTTTTGCTCCAGCCTGTCAAGCATTCGCGAAACTTTCACCTTGGAATAGTCAAGCTCCTTAATGACATCAGACTGGAAGGCAGAGCCGCCCTTTTCCTGCAGGACTCCGATTATCCTTTTCTCATCGGCGTCAAGAGTTGAAACGTCAATTTTCTTGGTTTGCTTCCGCTCGACCGCAATTCTTTCTTCCCTTTCAGGCTCAGGCTTTTTGCGCAACTGGAAGAAAATCCAGCCGACAATAAGGGCTATCACCAATATCAGCACGGCGATCACAATATTCTGGGTTTCCACCACTTTCTCGTGCGGGCAGTTTATGCTGGAATCTGTGCAGCTTTCTGCCGCAAGGTCGTTGAGCGTGCGATTATAGAAAAAAATAGCCAAAGCGAAAAGTATCAGGAGTATTGCGATTACCCCTGGCAAGGTTTTGTTTTCAGCCAAATTCATGGAACTACCCGAAACTTCTCCCCTGTGAAACTAGTTTCACAGGTACCTATTTAAACTGTTCAGTTTCCGCTCTGTTCAGTCTGGCAGCAGCCAGGGTGATTGGAATCCAGTGCCTGCTGGCACTGTCTGTAAATCACAGGTGATTGGAATGAAAAAAACATTCAAGGTAAGCGGCATGCACTGCCCAAGCTGCGAGAAGGTACTGCAGATGGACATTGGCGAAATAGCCGGAGTCAAGTCCGTCAAGGCGAATTACAAAGCCGGAACTGTAGATGTGAATGGCGAAGGCTTTGACGAGTCGGCAGTGAAGAAGGCTATAGTGCAAAACGGATACAAGGTCTGATAAAATGGAAACCAACAAGTCAATAAACATAGCCGGGATGACCTGCAGCTCCTGCGAGCGGCTGATAACCAAAGCAGTGGAATCAGAAGGCGGCAAGGTCCATAGCATAAGCGCCACCTCTGGCAAGGCAGTGGTGGACTATCAAGAAGGAACACTCGAGAGGATAAAAACAGCTATCGCTGCATCTGGCTACAGCGTGCTTGACGGCGCTGGCAAGACCGTGGTAGTCGAGCCATTTGAGGCCGAGATAAAGATTTTCCTAAAAAAGCTTGTTGACGGGGAAAAAGAGCTCAAAACAGAGCGCAAGATAGTAAAAATGTCCATGCTTTCCATTCTAGCCCTTGCGGCAATAGGGTTTTTCTTCTACATGACATTCTGGCGCGGCTTGCCAGGCATCGGCGCAAGAATCCCGTTTTTATTCTACTCAGGAGTTTCGGCAGTTGCCATCACTGCCGCAGTGGCACACTACAACTCACACCGTTTTCAATTCACCTGCATGGAGGGCATGATGACCGGCATGACAATCGGCATGATAGCTGGCTTCCTCTTTGGTGCAGTTGTTGGGGCGACAAACGGCATGTTCATAGGCAGCGTTTTCGGAATGGCGGTCGGCATGATTGCAGGCGCTTACTGCGGAAAATGCTGTGGCATTATGGGCGTAATGGAGGGCATGATGGCCGGCTTGATGGGCGGGGCAATGGGTGCCATGCTCACGGTGATGATGATTGCCGACAACCTGCTGCTGTTCATGCCACTTTTTGTCATATCATGCGTGGCGATATTGGCTGGCCTGACTTACATGATATATCATACGGCGGGCAAGCGCTCCGAAGGGCAGCTGATGCTATTTTCAGATTTCTTTTTGATCTGCCTTCTTCTTTCAGTAGTTACAACAGTAATAGTAATATTCGGGCCAAAAAGCCCAGTAGCAATATAGGGGGTGTTATTGATGGATGAGATTGAACAAAAATTGCCAGACGGTTTGGAGCAAAAAAAACTGGCAGATGGCTTGGAGCAAACTGAATTGGAAGCAGCGCCTAGCCCTGGGCTCAACGCTGAGAAAATTTTCTGGGGCCTGACAGTGTTCGCAGTGGCCGGGCTCTTCATGTTCTTTGCCTTTGCAGGCTTGGTGGCTCCGGTCAGCGCCGCGGTGCAGCAGGCCGTTCCACAGCCTTTATTGCCCAAAGCGGCTCAGCCTTCCGGCTCTGTTTCAGGGGGGCAGCTTGCGCCAGTGGCAAACGGCATTCAGGAAATCACGCTGTCAGTGCAGGGCGCGAATTACATGCCCAATCCCATTCGCGTGAAAAAGGGGATTCCTGTGAGAATCACCGCTGACCTCAGCTCGGTTCGCGGCTGCGCAAGCAGCATAGTAATACCTGATTTTGGTGTGCGAAAGACCTTCAGGCAGGGAGACAACTTTGTGGAATTCACTCCGGACAAGTCAGGCACCTTTGATTTCGGCTGCTCTATGTGGATGTACACCGGCAAGATAGTGGTTGAGGAAGCCGACGGTTCAGTGGCCCAGTATTCCGGCGCGCCAACAGCGCAGCAGGCTGGCGGCACACCCTCATGCGGCGCAGGCGGTGGCGGCTGCGGATGTGGAGGCTGAATTATAAGGCTGAGGACGCAAACAAGATTTCCAGGAGGTATTAATATGAAAAAGGAAGACTTCACCATAAACGGCATGCACTGCGCCAGCTGTGCCTCGCTGATAACCAAGGGGATTTCCAAGCTGCCTGGCGTCCAAAAGGCAAATGTGAACTATGCCGCAGCGCGCGCGCAAGTGGAATATGACGAATCGCTTGTCAGCCAGCAGCAGTTGCTGGAAAAAGTTGCTTCTCTGGGCTACAGCGCAGTGCCTGGCTTTGATTCCGAACGCGAGAAAAAGGAGCGGGCGCATGAAATCTCCGAACTCAAGCTGAAGCTTCTCTTTGGCGCAGTGCTCTCAATTCCCGCAATTGCACTCGGCATGTTTCTTATGGACTTTCCAAACCGGCTATGGCTGCTGTTCTTCCTTTCAACACCTGTCCAGTTCATCGTTGGCGCAGGCTTTTACCAGGGCGCAATATCGGCAGCACGCAACAAGACGGCATCAATGGACACGCTCATCGCCGTTGGCACAACTGCAGCCTACCTTTTCTCCTTTGCAGCGCTTTTCGGCTTTGTGGAAGAGCAATATTTTGAGGTGAGCGCAAGCTTGATTACGCTTGTAATATTGGGCAAATACCTTGAAGCTGTGGCAAAAGGCAGGACCAGCGACGCAATAAGGAAGCTCATGGACCTTTCCCCAAAGATGGCGCACGTGATCAGGGGCGGCAAGGAAATCGAGATTCCTTCCTCAGAGGTGATTGCAGGGGACCACGTGCTGGTCAAGCCGGGCGAGCGGATTCCGGTTGACGGCATTGTTCTTGAAGGCGACTCGTCCGTGGACGAAAGCCTGGTTACCGGCGAGTCCATCCCGGTTGAAAAAGCAAAAGGCAGCAAAGTGATTGCAGGCTCAATAAACAAGCACGGCACGCTCACATTCAAGGCAACTGCGGTTGGCAAGGGCACTGTTCTCGCCCAGATAGTCAGGCTGGTTGAGGAGGCGCAGGGCAGCCGCGCTCCCATCCAGAGGTTTGCCGATACAATAAGCGCATATTTTGTCCCAGTGGTCATCGTGCTTGCAATCCTCACGTTTTCCTACTGGTATTTCGTGGCATCAGCCGGATTCTCGTTCGCGCTGATTCTTGCGGTTTCAGTGCTTGTGATAGCCTGCCCCTGCGCGCTCGGCCTTGCCACGCCGACCGCGATAATGGTGGGCACAGGCTTGGGTGCGCAAAAGGGCATACTGATAAAGAACGCAGAGGCCCTCGAGACCATGCACAAGATAAAAGCGGTGATATTCGACAAGACCGGCACCATAACCGAAGGCAAGCCAAAAGTGACTGACATCGTGCCAATCACAAAAATTTCGCAGGCAGAGCTTCTTTCCATTGCAGCATCGCTTGAGAAGCCATCCGAGCATCCGCTTGCAGAAGCCATAGTGAACGGGGCAAAAGAACGCAATGCGGCAATCTCAAAGGTAAGCGACTTCAAAAGCCACCCTGGAAAGGGCGTGAGCGGTAAAATCGGGAATGCAGCTTACCAGGTGGGCAGCTTCCGCCTCTTTGAATCCATAAAAGGCAAGGTCCTGTCGCATTCGCAGAAGCTGGAAAATGAGGGCAAGACCGCCATGTTTGTCGGCAAGGGCAAGGAGATAATCGGGATAGTCGCCGTAGCCGACAATGTAAAGCAGACTTCGCAGCAGGCGGTTTCAGAGCTTCGCAAGCTCGGAATCGAAAGCTACCTTCTCACTGGCGACAACGAGCGTACCGCTAAAGCCATATCTGCAAAGGCCGGGATAAGAAAATTCTTTGCCAAGGTAATGCCTGACAAGAAGGCAGACTATGTCAAGAAGATGCAGTCCAAGGGCAAAGTGGTGGCAATGGTGGGCGACGGGGTTAACGATGCGCCTGCGCTTGCGGCTGCCGACATAGGGATAGCAATGGGCTCGGGAACAGACGTGGCGATGGAATCCGGCAGCGTGGTGCTGATGCGCTCCGACCCCATGGACGTGCCGCGTTCCATCAGGCTTGGCAGGGCGACAATGGACAAGATAAAGCAGAACATGTTCTGGGCGCTCATCTACAATATCATTGGCATACCGATTGCTGCCGGCGTCCTCTATTCATCCACAGGCTGGCTCCTTTCGCCAATACTAGCTGGCGGGGCTATGGCGCTTTCATCAGTGTCGGTTGTCACGAACGCGCTAACGCTGAAATGGATAAGACTGTAATTTATTCTGGGCAGTAACTCGTGTAACTGGGTGGTAAAATGGGAAAAATTTACGGGATGCTTGTATTGCTTGCGCTATTCGGCGCTTTTTTTGCATCAAGCGCAGAAGAAATCGCAACCGGAAAGGCACTCGTGGATGCAAAGGCCGACTGCGGCAAACTGAGCCAAGACCAACTGGAATCAATAGGTGAATACATCATGGAACTTCGGCACTCAGGGCAAGCGCATGAATACATGGACAACATGATGGGCGGCGAGGGTTCAGCCAGCCTCAAGAATGCACACATCCAGATGGCGCAGGTCATGTACTGCGGAAGGACCGATGTGCCCCTGACGTACGGCGGCATGATGGGCATGGAAATGATAGGCGGCTACGGGGCAGGGGCGGCTGGTAGCTACGGAATGATGGGCGCAGGAGCGCGCTCTGGGATGATGGGCTTTGCTTCCGGCTCGCCAGGCTACGGCATGATGGGCTACGGCTATCCTTCCTACGGCTGGGGCATCACCGACATTCTCGTCGTGATATTGTTCATCGGCCTGATACTGCTGGTCTATGCCCACGCACTGGGCAAGCTGAGGGAGGGCAAGGAAAAAAGGAAGTGAGCACTGGTGATTGCAGTGAAATTGAACAATGTAGACATGGACAAAGCTGGCGCATTTGCACAAGAGGCAAAGGCAGACAGAAGCAAGGCGATTAAGGCAAAGAAGGTTGAGGGCAGCTGGAATTTCTCGGAACGCGGGCCGCAGTTCTCAGCCGTGCTTGCGCATGCCTCAGGAACCACCACAATTGAGGCAGATGCGCCGCCGTTTCTGGGCGGGGGAGGGCAGAAACCGGACCCAGTGCAGTACTGCCTCTTCGGGCTGGCAGCCTGCTTTGCGCAGACATTCGCGTCAGTGGCAGCGGAAAAAGGCGTGAAGCTCTCGAAACTCTCAGTATCGGCGCAAAACACCGTCAACCTTTCAGCTGCGCTTGGCATTGGGAAAGAGCCGCCCACCGAACTGGTAAAAATAACGGTAACCGCCTCAGGAGCCGAAAGCTCCAAGCTCCCTGAAATAGAGGCGCTTGCAAAAGAGAGGTGCCCAGGCGTCCACTGCCTGACCAACCCGATAAGGCTACAGACCGAGCTGAAAGTTGAATGATGTTTTGCATGGCATCCCAGAAACTTTTCAAATGCGGCGACTGCGGCCTTTCCTACAGCGAAAAAACATGGGCTGAAAAATGCGAGAAATGGTGCAAAAAGCACCATACCTGCAATCTTGTTATAACGAGGCACGCGATAAAGGGCTTAATGCTAAAATCAGCGGAAAAATCCTGTTTTTGGCGGCTGGTACTTGCCGTCAAATTCGATGTTCACTATAAAGTCCCAATTCTTGAAATATTCCAATCCTTGGTGAGGATATACCTCAAACTGCCTATCGCCAAAGTGTCTCGTTTCCATGCCACCTTCTTTTTCCCATGCACCTGAAGGCGCAGAAAGCACAACGAAGCTAACTTCTGCAAAGCATATGGAATAGGCTTTATCGCCGTGCTTATTCTTGAAAAGCTGCCCCATCGTAGGCAAGGTCATCCCATCTTCCGGGTCTGGATCGGTTTTTTCCCCATAAGCATAGGTGGTGTGGGCTCCACCGAAATGAATTATCATTTTGGCATTTTTGGGCACGGCTGAGTTAATGTAGTCAAATCTCTCTTTCTCGGTTTGTTGCTTGAATCCGGGCGGGAAAGGGTCGATATATTTGCTGCGCCTGCTGTCACAGAATATTACCTTTATTCCAAGCTTTTTGCATGTCTCAAAGACAATCGCTTGAGTGTCTGCATCGTCTCCTTTTATCTGAAGTTGTTCCACACTAATTTGCCCCTTAAGATATTTGTCCACGAACTGCTGCCGTGAAGTCTTTCCTTCCATTACATAATAATCGTATCCCATTTTCTTTAGCTTAGGCAGAAGGCTGGCTATAAAATAATCCATCTTTATCTGATAATGGGGGATCTCGCCTATCAGCAATACATTGCACTCAGCAGCTTTTTTAATCAGGAAATTGTAGCTCTGGTCAAGTGTCATTGTATTTTTCTTGATTATATCTACATTTGATAGCTTTTTCTGGCTTTCCTGGTTTGCCGTTTTGAATTGAAACAAGAACATGTCTATTTCTCGCGCTTATGGATTTATATTGGTAAGTTTTCATCCACAATATATCCGGTATATCGCCCAGCCTAGGCGACAGCTCCAGCAGGTATTATTTAAAGATGTTCAAGATCATACCTTTTTCTTATGGCACGTTTCTGGGAACTGGATTTCTTGCGGGGCATTGCAATTTCCATGATGGTTTTATTCCACTTTTTGTGGGATTTGAATTATTTCAATCTGATAAACATCCAGCTTTATGAAGGCTTTTGGGGGTTGTTCCAGAAGGCCACCGCCTTGTTTTTCCTTCTTTTGGTAGGTGCGCTAATCGCAATTAACAAATCGAATGGAAAACTGGAAACTCTTCACGATTTTTTGAAAAGAGGCGTATTCATTTTTTCCTGGGGCCTTTTGCTAACAATCATATCTTATGTTTTGTATCCAAAGGGCTTCATCTACTTTGGAATTTTGCATTTGATTGGGGTTTCAATAATACTTTCAACCCCATTTGCCGGAAAGAAAACGGAATCCTTAATTGCTGGGTTTTTCGTGATTTTGCTTCCGCTTGTTTACAAATCGAGTTTCCCGCTTGTCTTTGCCGCGCCTATGCCGACACTTGATTTTTTTCCAGTGTTCCCTTGGTTTGGAGCAGTATTAATCGGGATAGCAATGGGCAATCATTTTTATGCGCAAGGAAAAAGAAGTTTTGAGTTAAACGATTTCGCTGGAAAATTCTCTAACCTGATTCAGGTGGCGGGAAAAAACTCGCTTTTAATTTACTTTACGCACCAATTAATCTTATTTCCTTTGGTGTTCATATTATCATACCTAATTGCATAGTAGCCGAGTCATTGTCCGCTCTTCTTTTCCTGCATATTCATGAGCAGCGGGGCTACGTGCACTGCCACCCGGACTTCTTATCTCGTTTTGCAGCACTCACACAGCTTGGCGTGCAGCACGGAGATTATCACACCTGCAACGAACCACAGGGCTGCCCCTATGAGCATGCCGCCGGGGTCAAAGGGCTTTACGGTGAACTGCATGGTGCCGTGCGTCATGTAGTCCGCAATTTTGAAGCTCAAGCCAGGCGCAAGGTACAGAAGTATGCCGCATACCAACGAGAGCACGGCAAAAAGAGCGCCAAGCGCATAGCCTGACTCAAGACCGCCAGTCGCAGCATATTTTCCTTTCATTTTTACCACCCCCACCTCATTAGAAGCGAAAGGATAAAACCTATTATGAGCAGTATTGCCAGTGCCTGCGTCCAGGTTATCCCTCCGCTTTCCTGTTCTTGTTTTCCGCCATGCCCCTCGCCGTGCGATTTTCCGTCCCCTCCGCAACAGTCCATCCAATCACCTCTTCATATTCCAAATATTGTCCAGCCGGGGTGCATGACCTTCTGCATCACAATGTAGGCTGCCGCAAACACCAGGATCCAAAATGCCGTCTCAATAATGGGACGGTGCTTGTCCCATAGGGATTTTGCTTTTTCTAGTGGCATGTTTTCCCTCCTTTTTTCGATGGCAGAGACATCATCAGCATGTGGCTTCCGACACAGACAACTGCTGCTAGCGGAAAGAGCCACCAGCCGCCGATGCCTGCGGCCTGCAACCCAACAATCACAATTACGGGCAGCAGGCAGCAGATAGCCATCATGGCAAAATGGTTGTTTCTTATATGGTCCATCAATCCCAGAAAATCACCTCTTTTCGTACAGCAACGCATACACAAAGATTGAGAGAATTACACCTGTAAGCGCCCCAGTAATGAAACGCATCAAGTTCGTGCTCTCCCAAAAGCCCAGCATCTGCCCCACTCCATCAATCGCAAGTGGCAGTATTCCGATTGCAAAGACAGCAAAGCGCGGCACAATCGGGTTTTTCCAAATGAACGGCAGCGCAACGCCTGCAAGCAGCATGAAAAGATAGATGCCGATGTTGCGCGTGTCGTTGGGGAATTTGTAGCCCACTTCACCTCTGCCAGCATATTGCACACGTTCTGCGCGATTCAGCCCTATTTGGTCACGGGAATACCTGAACGCACCGTCCCATTTTCTGCTCGCATCAGTGAATTCAGTGGTTATTGTTGTTTCCTTCCCATTCTCTATGCAATCGCCAATCCGGTGATTTTTTCCGTCGAAGAAAACGCAGCTCGAGCGGTATATCCACTGGTGGCAGGTAGGAACATATGCATTGTAAACTAGGCCGGCAGCCCCTTTAGGTCCGTGCAGGGCGAGAAAGGGCGTTGCAGCTATTGTGGCTACCACTGCGAAAATGGCAGCCAGGTAAAGCACATATGCAATTTTCACTTGTACACCCTATCTTATGAATTCAGGCGCATCCCTGCCTACGGCTGCCCTGAACTTTGCCGGGTCAACCACGCGGTAGCACGCCTGGAACTGGTCCGGGTGATGGCTTAGGTGCTGAAGGTTCTTCGGGTCGTTTATGTCGCCGCATTCAGGAGGCACGTTCCCCGCAGGCGGCGCAGCCGCATAGCCTCCTTCCTGCACCGCGTACTGCTGGCTGTAGGGGAATGGCTGCTGCGGCTGCTGGGACGGCATGAAAAACGTGCCATATCCCAGCACCATCAATCCTGCCAGAAGTACTGCGTATATTGCTTTGTCACTCATGTTCTCACCTCTCCCATTTTTACATTACTCCGACTCTCCAGGGTATCAACCTGTAAAGAAGGCTGACAAATGACAGGTACTCGCCTGAAAGCAGGAGAATTCCGAACGCCAGGAAGAACAGGCCGATTATCAGGTTCACTGCGCGCCTGTGCTTTGCAATCCACTTCAGCTTTTCAAGCGTCTGCGAAAGGAAAAGCGCAGCAATGAGGAAAGACGCGCCCAAGCCAAGGGAGAAAGCCAGCATTACCAATCCCCCGCCAGCGGAGTCCTGTGTCGAGGAAGCCAGCAGGATGGTCGGAAAGAGCGTGGGAGAAATGCAGTGGGCGCAAACCAGCGCAAACAGCAGGCCAACCACGAAAACGCCTGCGTAAGACAGTGCGCCGTCTTTGCCTTTCCACCCAGCAGACAAAGCCTGGAGCTCTTCCTCGCTCATCATGCCGCCAAACCGCCAGAATATTTTTTTCAGCACGCCAAGGTAGCGCAAGCCAAGGAGCACGAAAAGCACCCCTGCAGCA
>Ga0209211_10004047_pt1 | contig 23240 bp, 34 predicted proteins | sample RifGroA2_FD_183992 | JGI IMG/M metagenome (GOLD analysis project Ga0209211, IMG submission 183992) | Groundwater microbial communities from Rifle, Colorado, USA - Groundwater A2 (SPAdes) (version 2) | ecosystem: Environmental > Aquatic > Deep subsurface > Groundwater | place: Rifle, Colorado...
GTCCAGGGGATAATAGACCACATTGTATTCGAGGTGCTTGAGATGATTGTCGTTTATCCAGTGGAGAACGAGCATAAGCTCTCAGATGGCAAGGGCAACGTGCTCCCGCACGCGTTCCTCATGAAGAAAGGCTCGACAGCGCTGGATCTCGCGTTCAGGGTGCACGAGGACATAGGGAAGAAGTTCATAGCAGCGATAGACGCGAAGAGCGGCAAAAATATTTCCTCAAGCTATCAGCTGAAGAACGGGGATGTTATTTCTATAAAGGCTGCGAGATGATTACATGCTGTGTTGGTCTGCATAAAAATTTCTTAAGTTTCGTTCTATTTGCTGAAATGAATAAGTTTTTCCAATCTCTAGAAGGAATGCTCTAGCAGTTCTTTCGTCTTCGGTTGTTGGAAGACCGCCGCCCTCGCAAGGCAACTGGTCTCCACTTTGTATCGTCGTAAATCTTTGGCAATCCCCAAGACATGTTGCATCAAGCCTGCCTGCAATAAGAAATATCACAGTTCTGCCTGAGATGAAATCGTCAAAAATAGCTCTTTGATTTCCAGCAAAAGTGTTTCCATACCCCCTTTTCAGATAACCTTGGGTTGTCATTTGAGGATTATGGAGATACTCGGCTATATCCACAAGGTGATGTCCGCGTATCTCGTAAACCTTCAACAAAGGTATAATTCTCATATCAATCAACAAAAGCCCCGGCAACCAGCAGTGGAAAAGCGATAGTGGCGTCGCACTGGACTTTCACGTTGTCAGCGTCAGCCGAGGATTTTCCCCATGATTTGGCTTCTTCCGGCAGCGCCCCGCTATCGCTACCGTCTCCTTCCATCGCCGTGTTTATGTAGATGGCGTACTTTGTTCCTTCCCTCATCATGTTGGCGTTCATTATGTGGTGCTTCGGCAATGAGCCGCCGAGAATGATTGCCCCCGTTTCTTTCGCATCCAGCACCAAATCTTCCAGCTTGACGACGTCATCAGTCACGTCCAGTTTGAATTCGGGATTCTCCGACTTGAAGAAGAATATCATGTCTCCCATCGAGCCGTCTGTTATTCCAGGACAGAATACGGGTATGTTGTTGCGTGCACACCAGTAGAGCACTGATGTCTCGTCGCCAAGCTCGCCTAAGCGTTTGCATATTTCCGTCGGAGTAGAAATCTTGCCTGTCTCCTTCTGTTCCGTGAAGAGCTTGTGAAGCAGGGGGGTGAATACCTTCTCGAACTCAATGTACCTGTCGTTCGGCACGAGTATGTTGCCTATCCTGTTTATTCCCTTCCTGCGCAGCTCAGCGCCGTCCAGCCTGAAGTCGCCTAGCACGAAAGGTTTCAGCGTCTTTATTATATCTTCCTCGACCCCGCCGGCTGTGGTGACAACAACATGCACCATCTTGTTCTTGACAAGGTGAAGTATGGCTTCTCGGACTCCGGAAGATATCATGTTGGAAGTGAAGCCGAGGAAAATAGTGACCTTTTCTTTTCGCATCTTTTTTGCTATCTCGACCGCCTTGCCCAGGTGCGATGCCTGGAAGCCCGTAGAGGCGTAGCTGTCCAGAAGTTCATTCATGTTGCGTCCTTTGGAGAAGTCATAGCCCTTTATACGCAGCCCTTCCGGCTCCTCAGACTCCTTGAATATCTTGTCCCTCGCTTTTTCCGTCTTGTGCATACCCTGCACTTAACGGCAAAGTTCAAAAACTTAAACTTTGCTGCAATAGAGGTTGGCATGGTTTACCAGGCAGGAAGAGAAATAACCGACGCTGTGCTCAGCTACTTCAAGCTTCACGGGTTTGGGACCGTGAATTCCTGTGCGTCTGGAACGGACTTAAGCGAGCAGCAGGCTAGAAGCGCAATCGCGACCCTTATTGATCAAAGCGAGATAAAGAACCTGAGCCGCCGGAGCAGAATTTATGTAATAGCGGAACACCAAAGCTTTCCAGGCGAAGGCCCCAGAAGATGGAGAAGGGGACTTATTGTGGATGCGGACCTTAGATACAAAAGCCGCATGGAAGAGAGAGAAGCCGAAGACCGTGAAGACAGGGAAAATGCCAAGGCCTGCCGGGAAGGGCCGCGCAATGACCACACGGATGCAAATAAATTATTAAAGGCAATATTGTCCGGGGATGGTGTGATTTATTGAATTCTTTTTAAGCATCCGCGTAAATTACTTCTAATGTCATGGGAAAAATTCAAGGCAGAATGCGAGAAGCTGGCTGGAGGCCGTGTCGAGATTCCGCCGAAGGAAGTCAATGCAGACCTTGCTTTCGCCTGTTTTGGACTGGCAAAAAGCCAGAAGCGGAACCCGTTCGAGATAGCTAAAGAGCTGGAGCAGAAGCTGGCGGGGAAAAAATTCGTGCTGATAAAAAATGTCAGTGCATCAGGTCCTTACCTCAACTTCTACGTGAACTATGAGAAATTCGGCACCGCAGTGCTGAAAGACATAATGAAGCAGAAAACAAAATACGGCTCCGGAAAAAAGAAAAAAGAGGTTATTCTCGTGGAATTCCCCGGCCCGAACACCAACAAGCCGCTTCATCTTGGTCATATGCGCACCATGACGCTCGGGATTTCCATATCGAACATGATGAGATTCCTGGGTTACCGCGTGAAAAACGTCGACATAATCAACGACCGCGGGGTGCATATATGCAAGTCCATGCTCGCCTACAGGGAATTCGGCGGGGGCGAGCCGGACAAGAAGCCTGACCATTTTGTCGGCGACTTTTACGTGCTATTCGCGAAAAAGCTCGAGGGCCAGGAAGGCGCGGAGCAGAAGATAAGGGAGATGTTGGTGGACTGGGAGAACGGAGATCCTGCTACGCGCTCTCTTTGGAAGAAGATGAACAGGTGGGCGATAGAGGGCTTCACCCAGACTTACAGGAGATTCGGGGTGCACACGGACAAGTCTTATTTTGAGAGCGACCATTACCTCAGGGGAAAGAAGATAGTTATGGACGGCCTCAAGAAGAACATATTCACGAAAGATCCTGAAGGCAACATAATAATAGACCTCGGGGAGCGCAGCCTGGGCAAGCGCGTCCTGCTCAGGGGCGACGGAACGTCCGTCTATATCACTCAGGACATGGCGCTTGCCGTGGAGAGGTACAAGGATTTTGCAATGGACAGGATGATTTATGTCGTGGGAGAAGAGCAAAGGGACCACTTCCGCGCGCTTTTCAGCATATTGGAGATACTCGGCTACAAATTCGCCAAGCAGTGCCATCATCTTTCGTACGGGATGGTCAACCTGCCCGAGGGGCGCATGAAGAGCAGGGAGGGAACGGTTGTCGACGCGGACGATTTGATGGACGAGATGCACAGGATCGCAGAGGAGAAGCTGAGGGAAAGGAACGTGCCTGAAAGTGAGATAAAGAGCCGCGCTGAAAAGATAGGGCTCGGCGCTATAAAATATTTCATAGTAAAATTCGACCCAGTTCGCTCCATGACGTATGATCCGAAAGCGTCAATAGAGTTCGAGGGCGACACTGGACCGTATTTGCAGTATACTTATGCGCGGGCGAACTCAATCCTGGAGAAGTCAACAAAAAAAGCCAGGGCAGGCCATCTTGATAATGAAAAGGAGCACGGCATAGCAAAGAAGCTGTCACAGTTTCCTTTGATAGTGGAAAAATCAGCTGAAGAGTTCAAGCCCAACCTGCTCGCGAATTACCTCTTCGAGCTGGCTACGCTGTTCAATGACTTCTATCATTCCGTGAGGGTGGTGGGAGAAAAGAACGAGGCCGAACGGCTCGCGCTCGTGTCATGCGTAATGCAGGTCCTGGAGAACGGCCTGGACCTGCTCGGGATAGAGACACTGAAGGAGATGTAGGAATGGTCTGGAAAGGCTGGCTTATCGATAAAAGCCTGCGGGACAAGCGCATTCTTGGAAAGCTCAAAATTATTGATTCATTTGTTGAAAGAAACGGAGAAGGTGGCAAAGTTAGGATTTGGAAACTCAACATTATAGAAGTCGCCGATAATGACATGAACAGGGTTGTCAAGAAGCTGGAAAAAATAATGAAGCTTGGCTACTATGTTCATTTCACCGACAGAAAGAATCTGGTAATCATTTTCAGCGGAAGAAGCTTCAGGATAAAGCTGCAGAAAATCCTTAAAGAAACGAAGTTCGGGGCGGCGAAATTCAAAGCAGATGTAAAGTCGCTGGAAACATGGAAAGCTGCTCTTGAGTACGGAACAGGAAAAGGCAGGGTTGACCCAAGATACATGATAAAGGTTGTATGATATAGTTAACCCAGAAAAGAATTCCGACATGTTTCTGGGTTAACATATAGTGCACAAGGGAAACAATCCGGATAATATTATTTCCTTGTAGCAATATACAAGCTTGATTCTATCTTTTCACAGCCACCACTACGTACTCCTTCTCTTTGCCCTGAATCTCGAATTCGCCGGCAATCTCCATTCCGCCGAGCTTCTGGAGCAACATTCCCTTTCTCTCCTCGTAATTCTGTTCGTTGAAGAATATCGACATAAGCGCGAATCCGCCCGGCTTCAGAACTCTCTGGAAGTCGCTGCCATGCACGAGATGCATCGCGTCTATGGATATTATCGAGTCGAAGCAATTGATTTTGAATGGCAGGTTGCTTCCGTCCGCCAGCACGCGCGGGAATATGGAAACCTGGTTGCGCAGCATTTCCATGCTGTTGTCTATTCCTATGTAACGCCCTTTGAAGGTCTTCTCGAGGTATCCGAACCCGCAGCCTATGTCGAGCATGCTGCCTGAGAATATTTCGTCAAAATTCTCTCCCAGCCTCCTTTTCATCTCCCTGTATTTCTGCTCCTGAAGACGCTGCCATGAACCGTAAATGCCGTGAGTATATGCCATGAAGAGTAATTGGTCAATGCTATAATATTTCTTTTTACGTCGAGGCTTTTTCTTTTAAGAAAAAGGGTCGTGTGATTCTCTAGAATATCAGGAGCATTACACATGCATCCGGATATAATTTTAAAACCACTACTATTAAGTAAAACCTATGAATGACGAATTCCTTTTGAGGGTTGACGAGGAGCTGCCGAGCGACGAGCGTACGGCAGTGAAGGTCATCGAAACAAGGGTCCTTAGCGAGGATTACAGGAGCAAGCTTGAAGCTGTCATCGAGAAGCTCGAGGGCATATCTGCCATAAACAATGTGGATGTTCTCAGGGACATGAAGGACATCCTTTCAGGCCTCCTTGACTCGATCACTGCCATAAACAGCAAATACAGTTTCCTCTCTGAAATGATACTGAAGCTTGATGAAAAAAGTCCTCATATGAATGAAAAGATTGACAGGCTTTCCGCGGGCATCGCGGATATTCTGGCAGACATACAGACTTCCATGGCAGATCTCGCGGCAAAAGATGTGCCAGAAGTGAAGCAGGATCCCCTCCTCGCAGACTCCATGCTCAGGCTCGAGGAAAAGATGAACGAGATTTCCGTCATCAACGCCGAGCTCGGCGAGAAGATCGAGAATATGTCAGGCGAATATCATGGAGCATTGGACAGCATCGAGGAAAAACTCGGGGATTTGTCTGTCAGCAACGCATCCATGATAGAAAAAATGGAGTCAGTCACCGAGATTGGCGAAAAGGTTGAAAGCCTGTCCAGCCGCGTAGAGGACAGGATGGGTGAAGTCTCGGTCAGCGTGGCTGCTCTTGAGGAAAAGGTTTCTGATATTCACGAGATGGCAGCGGCTGTCGAAAGCCTGAAGTCATCTGTCGCAGGGCTTGAGAGCAGGTCGGATGTTGTGGGGGATTTGACGCTGAAGATGGACGAGAAGATGAGCGAATTGCCTGTATTGAAAGAAGTCATTGACGGGCTCGAGGAGAAGATGAACAATATATCCGTGGCAAACTCGGAGCTTCTCGGTAATATTTCGGACTCGATAAGAAACATCGAGAGCAGGCATGATGCGATGTCTGACACGTTTTCCAGGCTTGATGAAAAGATGATAGGGATGGTCCCGGTGATGCAGCTGTTCGCGCGCCTGGAAGAAAAGATGGACGGCATGGATGCACGTATTAGCGAGCTGGGGAGGCCCGTAGAAATCGACACGACTGATCTGACGGCCAGCCTTGAGGCGCTGAATGACAGGGTAAAAGACGTTCATTCCATGGCAGAAAGCCTGAATGACAAGATTAATGACGCCCTTATCCAGAACAAGGAACTTTCGGACAAGCTGGACCAGATGCCCGCAAGCGACGGTGAAACAATGGAAGGTCTGAAGAGTGAGATGAACTCCGCAGAAAGAAAAATAGCAGCGGCGCTTGAATCAATAAGTGACGAGATGATGGAAAAGATTGACAAAAGGATCCAATTGTCATCGGAAGAGACGCACAGGCTGCGGAGGGAAATGGAAGACCTGGAATCAAGGCTGAAGAAGCAGTCTGATGAAATTCTAGCGGCAATAAGCACGCTAAGGCCAAAAGCTGTAAGGAAGAAACGGAAAACCGCTCCAAGAAAGAATAGGAAGAAATCAACAAGGAGAAGGCGGGCAAGACGCGCAACAAGGCGTGTCCCAAGAGTCAATAATGAGACGCTCGACATATTGATAGTCAACACACTCAATGCAGCGAGCATGAGCATTGCGCAGCTGAGGGAGACAACGAAGATAGGTGAGAAGAAGCTGAGAGAAAGGCTCGATGCTCTTATGGTCCGTGGCGTCGTAGTGCGCGAGAAGCGCGGCCGTTCGGTATTCTACGTCTCGCAGGCACAGCAGTCGATGCCTACTGGGTAAATATTTCGGTGATTTATATCGGATACGTTTACAAGCCTTCATCACCTGAACTTGATAGAATTGCAGAAATTGTGGGTTGCTTGGCAGAGTATGGGACACCGACAAGAATTGCAAGAATTTATGCGGCGCTGGCAAGCAAAGCGATAGACGACTTCAAAAAAGATGCCGACCAATTTGTCCGTGAGATTTCTCCGTATCTGAAGGTGCAAGAAACTGGGCATTGTGGATCAGAATAAAAACATATTTTATCAGACCTTGCTCGTACACAAGTTAGGTCGACCCGCTCACAACCTTCTTATCAGGCTGGTCTCTTCCTGCCTTGTTATCCTGCCGCTCTTTGCATCCACATCTACAGTAGTCGCCATCATGTCGCTGCTGATGAAATTTATCGTCCATTTCAGCGGATTCTGGTGGAGCGTGATGAGCACATTTATCGTGCTCTTCCTGAAATTCTCCCTTGCCGTGGCGAGCGCGTCTTCTGCCTGGACATTCAGGCCGTTGAAATCGGGTTTTTCTATCTCTGCAAGCGGCGGCGTTTCCTCGCCTATGGTCACGAATTTGTCATTCACAAAGCAATCCACGACCTTGTTCGCTTGCGGGTTGTAGTAGAGAAGGGTCCACTGGCTTATCTTTTCATCGGCATGCTTGATGCATGCGAAGCACGAGCACAAGAAATAGTCCCTGAGTTTTTTGATGTCCTCGTTTGCGTTTGCCTTTTCTATCGCATAGCTGACGTCCAATATAAACACCTTAAAAATAAAGGAAAAGTTTTTACTCTTTGCTGACTTCCTTCAGCTTCTTCACCACGAAATCTATGACGTTATCGTCAAGAGGGACGGTGAAGGATTTTCTGTATCTTTTCTCGCCGCTCGGCGTGACAAATCCGCGGCTCAGCGAAAGGAACGTGTTTTCCCCTTCTTCTGATATCGCCTTTTTCCTCGCGATCTCCAGGAAATTATTGTTGCCGAATTTTATCTCTTCGCTCTTTATTGTTTCAAAGTTTACCATTTGTATACCTCCAGGTTTGTGGTCCTTAGCCTAATTATGCAAACAATCTTTTTAAAAGCAGAAACGTCTAGCAGAAATGATTGAATTCCATATTCGTATGATGATTATCGCCGTAGACATATACGGTTACTACCGTATATGTCAGCTAGCAGCATTGTAAAACAGACAGACGCACAAAGTGCGTCATACATTTTCAATGCTGCTCACGGCGATAATCATACTTTAATGGAATTCAATCAGCAGAAATTGGTCAGCCTCGACTGCCTAAGCAGGACGCTGCTTCTTCTGTACTTCCAGAAAGGCAGCTGTGTTTTGTTCGCTATGTAGTTGAGTGCGGAGCTCATGTCGCTGAACTCCCTCGGCTTCATCTGGAGCGCCTTTCTTGCGCTCTCTCTCACAAGCCAGACCCCGAGGGGCGTGTAGCTTGAATAGCTTTCCCTGAACACTATCGCACCGGACTGCTTTTTCATGCTGTCCAGCTTTTCTGCAATTGCAAGCCTTGTTGAATAGTAGCAGCCGCCCATGCCGGCATACGCGGTGCGCCCTCCGTAAGGCTCCCAGTCGGAAAATATCATTTCTGCCTGTCCCATCACGCCAAGGAACACTTCCAGGAACTCGTACTGCCATTGTGTCGGTGTCAGCAGTATGGCAAAGTAATTCTCGAGCGCGCCGAACTCGTAGACGAGGTACCTGTCAAGGACCGGATAACTCCTCACGCTGTCCAGAAGGTTCTTTCCAAGCGTGTCGTCAACAGCCGTTATGCTCCAGCGCGTCGGCACCAAGCGCCTCTTGACGCCGAAAGCCCCTATACTGAGGGCTTTCTGTATCTGCGACACAAGAACGCCTTTTTCATAGAGTTCGACAATCGCAGCACGCGCATTCATGTCACTGTCATTATAAGCCTTCTCCATATGATGCTCGAAGCGGACATTGGATATCTCCATGCTCTTCAGCGGCGCACTAGGCCCGAACGGCTGGTGGTCCTCGTTGAAGCTGTATCCTCTCGGAATTTTTGAAAACTCTGCGTTGGCATCAACCGTCTTCCCGGCAAGCGCGATATCCCTCATCTTCCCGACGATTTTGTCGTCAATATCCGTCACGCCGACCTGCTTCATGCCGCGGGCAAGCTGCATCCTGAAGCCGATGATTTGCATCTTGCTCTTGCCCAGCCACGCTTCCGGGGTGTCCATCTCAAACGTATCACCCTTCTGCTCTGTCACGAGAGGCCCGACAAAGACTTTCGGATATCCCTCGCGTCCCACAAATATCGAAGGCGGACTTGTCCCGTCAATCGTCTTTCCGAGCTTGACGGAAGGGAATTTTGGCGTAAGCCTTTCTAGAAATCGTTTCTTGCTCGCGTACATTTGTCACACCCAGCTGCTATAAGCCGCCCTGAGCGTATAAACTTTTTGAGCCTGCAGAATATCAATCAGAACAAGGCATTGATTTTGACGCCCTGTCCCCTAAACGAATCGATAAGACTGTCTCGAGTATTTTCAAAATATTCCTTGTCAAAATGTATGCCATTTTTTTCCGCAATATGTCTCCATAACTGGGGATAGTTAATCTTGTCTATGAAAACATAGTCAACATTTGGGCCGACCGATTCGCCTACTACATTTGGATCCATTCGGAGCATGGGACCTATGAAAGCATATGTTCTCAGGTCAGAATCGTGAAGTTCTTTTAACGTTTCTATTCTAATCTTGAATGGGGGCGTGAGCGGCTCGAATAAATTCTTGACCTTGTCGTCGTTTGTCGTGACCGAGACGCCAACAGTGCATTCCTTGAATTTCTTGAGCAGCGTGATGTCTCTCGTCACAAGAGGAGATCGCGTGAGGATGGTGACAGGGAAGTCATGCCGCAGCAGGATTTCCAGGCACTGCCTTGTCAGCTGGTATTTGCCCTCAAGAGGCTGGTAGGGGTCTGTTACTGATGACATCATGACCGTGCCGCGCTTCGCGCGGACGATCTCCTTCTCGAGCAGCTGCGGCGCATTGATTTTTACATCAAGATAGTCTCCCCAGGCTTGCCCGGGGTGGAATTTCCTTATTATGAGCTGTGCGTAGCAATAAGCGCAACCAAATGAACAGCCCATATAGCAATTGATGCAATAATCAGTAAGCTGGCTCTTCGTGAGTATTGACTTGGCTTGCACTTCCCTGATTATCATTATCTTACTAAAGCAGAAAAAAATAAGAGAAGAAGCTTTGTTGAAATCCTAGGTAAAAGCATCGACGTGAGAGGTATTGTGTATCGACAATACCTCTAGCTGACCCATACGTGGAAACACGTATGGGTCTACGTCGATGCTTTTTGTTGAGCATTTCAACAAAGCCAGAGAAGATGCGAGCGCCAGCGAGCCACCATCCAATATTTTTCTTTCTCCAGGCGACCGGCGCTTTGCGCCTTTCGGCATGTCCTTCTTTTCCCGAAAGAAAATAGCTTATTTTGCAGGTTTCTTCTTTTCCTTTCTTTCCCATTTCAAGTCTTCGTACTCTATCCATGCAACTATCAGTCCGAGGAAAATCAGAAGCAGTCCGAACAGCCCCTCGAAGACGACGAGGAAAGCCTGGAATGCGCTCCTGTTGAAGAAGCTGCTAACGATATTGCCCGGCAGGTACCAGTACAGGCCTATGAGAAATACTATAACGCCAACGACAAGTTTTACTGCAGCGTGCATTTTACCATTTTTCTTACTTACCTTTAAATATCTTATTTTGCATCTTACTCTGTTGACTATGGAAGACCAAATAAGTGTGAAAGACGAAAAGGCAGCCAGGAATATTCTCAAGTCTCCTGAAAAGCTGTGGAGAAGGCAGCCTGTCATAAAGAAGCTCAATGGGCCCACGAAGCCCGCAAGAGCCCGCAGCCTTGGCTACAAGGCGAAGCAGGGCTTTGTCATAGCACGCACGCGCATCAAAAAAGGCGGGAGGCGAAGGCCTACAATACGCAAAGGCCGCAAGCCGAGGAGCATGGGACTTTTCTTCACGACCAAGCAGAACAAGCAGTCGATAGCTGAGAAGCGGGTTTCCCGCAAATATCCAAACCTCGAAGTCCTCAACAGCTACAAGGTCGGCGAGGACGGAAAATATCACTTTTTTGAGGTCATACTTGTTGACAAGAATCATCCGGTCATAAAGAGCGACAAGACGATAAACTGGATTACAACGCAGAGAAGGCGTGCATTCCGCGGCCGCACCTCTGCAGGCAAGAAGAGCCGCGGGCTTTAATTTATTCTGATGAAACAGCTAGGATTCGTAAGAGAACTGATTCCTCTAGTTCTTTTGGGCGAAAAAGGCATTACATGGCGCAGGCATTCCTATGATTTCGAAATAGAAGTTGATGAGGTGCTTGAGTTCGTTGAGTCTGTCAGTCGCAAGCCGTTTGCGAAGGCAGTAGTGCTTTCTGTGAAAAACACTGCATTTGCTGAGATGACTAAAGAAGATAAGTCGGGGCATGAAAAATTCGCCTCTGATAAGGAAATGTATGAGACCTATTCAAGATATTTTGGGCAAAAAGTTGCTGAAGAAACGCCGCTAAAAGTCATAAAATTCAAGCTTATCGAACGCCATTAGCTTCTTTTTAGTAGTGTTAAAAGCTTTCAGCTCTCAATATTATACGGAAAACATGGATTTCCGGGCGGGTGAAGATGCCGGGGGCTGCTGCCCTGGGCATCCCGCGTTCGTTGGGTGAACGCAAGATTTCGAAGTCCGGGTGATTTGAATGAATTATGACTTGCATGTGCACACGACGCTTTCCATAGGCGAGAATTCCGTGGAAGACATGGTCGGGATGGGGAAGCGTCTTGGTCTTTCGGGCATTGGTCTTGTCCAGTATTTTCCTTCCGTTAGTGAACTGCCCCAGTTCGAGGGCATAGACCTGATTTCTTCGGTTATGATAAAGCCTGCCAGGCTCGAGGAGGTCGGCAAGCTTGCGGACAGGGCCAGGGACAGGGCAGAGGTCTTGATGGTGCATGGCGGCGACTATGACGTCAACCGCGCCGCCTGCGAGAACAGCATGATAGACGTGCTTTGCCACCCCGAGCTCGGCCGCAAGGACAGTGGGCTTGACCACATTTGCGTGCGCGCGGCTCATGACAACAACGTTGCGATAGAATTGAACTTCCGTGAGGTGCTGGAGAGCTACAAGAGAAACAGGATATACATCCTTTCGGCGATGAAAAAGAACATAGAGCTGTGCAAGAAATACGACGCAAAAATCATAGTCTCCTCATCCGCAGTCACTAAATGGGGCATGCGGTCAGGGCGCGAGCTTGCATCCATAGCGCATCTTCTCGGGCTTGACCTGGGAAGGGCGATAGAGACGACATCCACGATACCAGAACAGATGGTCAGGGAGAACAGGGAGAAGCTGGCGGGAAAAAGGTACGAGGGAGTCAGCGAGGTGGATTGATGAAACTTTATGCTTTGCGGCTCCGTCCGAACCAAGACTTGAAAAAAGAACTAATTAAATTCACAAAGGAAAACAAAATCCAGTCTGGTTTTATAATAACATGCGTCGGTTCGCTGCGTAAGGCTACGTTAAGGATGGCTGATGAAAATATCGTAAAAGATTACGAAAATCGTTTCGAAATAAACTCGCTTTCAGGCACGTTATGCCAGGATGATGTCCATCTTCACGTTTCTTTGTCAGACGAAAACGGGAGCGAAATAGGAGGTCATCTAAAGGAAGGTTGCATTATCTACGTGACAGCTGAGATAGTAATCGGAGAGGCTGAAGACATGTTATTTTCAAGGGAATTTGACAAAGAGACCGGATTTAACGAGCTTGAAATAAGAGGTGATGTTCATGGCTGACCCAAGAATGCTGCCGCCCAGCATGAGGCCGCCTAAGAGATATATAGTTTACGAGGTTATTTCAGAGAGTCCTGTAATATACGGTGAGCTCGTGAACGCTATCTGGACGACGACCATGGAGTTCCTTGGCGAGCTGGGCGGGTCCGAGGCAAACATCTGGTTCGTCCACAACACATACGACGCGAAGAAGCAGACCGGAATAATCAAATGCCGCCATGACAATGTCGAGAAGGTGCGGGCGGTGCTGGCGCTGATCTCAATTGTAAGCGAGTCCAAATGCATGATAAGGATATTGGGCGTGACCGGAACAATCAAGTCTGCCAAGAGCAAATATTTTTGAGGCTTTTCTTTTGGGAAAGAAAAGTCCCTGGGTTCAAAAGAAAAATATTATGATGGATAAAGAAAGAAGACAAGATAATAATTGAAGGCAAGGTTTGTAAGATCCCCAGTTCTTCCTACAGAAAGCAGAGCTTTCTGGGGGACTCAGGAAACCTATGGTTTCCTCGAGTTGGGGGTTGATACAGACCTAAAGTGCATGACGCTAAAGCGTCGTTCAGCGCTCAAGAAAGGGATGTATTATGAATTATGAAGACATGTTGAAAAAAGCCGTGCAAAACCTCCCTGCCAGGTCGGAGACCAGGTTCGAGGTGCCTGTGGCATCCGTGTCCGTCGGCAAGCGCCAGACGATAATAAGGAATTTCTCGGAGATAGTCAAGAACCTCAGGAGAAATCCGCAGGAGCTGTCGAAGTATCTGTTCAAGGAGCTCGCAGTCCCCGGAGAAAGCAGGGGAAATGAGCTCATTCTTCAGGCCAAGGTCCCGCCGTCGCTGATAAACCAGAGGATAAAGGAGTATGTTCGTGATTTTGTCATCTGCAAGGAATGCGGCAAGCCTGATACCATTCTGCAGAAGATTGACAGCTACACGTTCATCAAGTGCGAGGCCTGCGGCGCGAAAAGGCCCGTTAGGTAATATATTTTCTTTTCCAGCAGGGATTTTCTTTGCGAAAGAAAAGGGTTGATATGTTTTCTTATAACCTGTTCAGACAGGGCGGTGAGAGGCTGCTTGCCGTATGTGACGAAAGCGTACTCGGGAAGACATTCACGGGCGGAGACATAGAGATCACAGTGTCCGATTTCTACAGGGGCAAGAAGTGCGGCGAGAAGGAGATATTGAGAATCGCAAAGCAGTCCACGATAATAAACGCCGTTGGGAATAAGATAACAGGGCTCCTGATAAAGAACAGGCTGGTCGACGAATCTTCGGTGCTGAATATCGGCGGCGTGCCGCACGCCCAGGTGGTTTCGGTAACCTAGAATTCCTGTGTTATAGTTAACCAAGTAAAGAATCTGTATATTATGACTTGGTTCACTATATGTGACCAACTTGTGTAATATCCAGAATATTAAGTTGGTCAGCTATATTGGCTGATCGGGTTCCCGGAATAAGTTTTATTTCCTTGCAAAACAAGCTTAATTATGCGAGGGCAGTGGTTCATAATTTCGGCCGTGGTAGCTTCCAGCATATTCCTCGGGATGTCGCTTTTGCTGAGGGATTATTTTGTCGTGGATTCTGCGGACACCGCCCGCGTCAATAATGCTTTCTACTTCAACAGCATGGAGGAGCAGCTGGACAGCATATTGAGGGAGACCGTGACTTCTCAGTCGAACTGCGTGAACCTGACCACGAGCCTGGATGAGTTGAAATGGCTTGCGGAAAAGGAGCTCGCATCGAAGGGTGTATTCGCGAAGATAGAGTATAACGTGGCCCAGTGTAATGTGAATCCGCCGGCAGAGAGCGTGGTGAAGTTCGATTTCATCGTCGCCTCGCACGACCAGATTATCTACAACTTCACGACTCGCAAATATCCATCCGAGCTGATAGGCTAATTTGAATTCAGGATGGCGGCTTCTTTCTCGTCAATGCCAAGCTCTTCGAGTATGTCGCTGTTTTTTTTCGCCAGCATCCTGAGTACGGGTATGTACACTGCCGCGCGCCTCTTTGATATGTGCAGGTTCTTTGATATTTTTTCCAGAACTGCATTTTTCCTGGCAAAGACAGGATATCTGTAGGAAATGAAACGCGCTGAAGGCCTGCTCTTGGCAAGTGCAGTGCCATATGCCGCCATTGACAGGTATTTTTGCAGGCTCCACGACTGCCGCCTGATTATCCTCGACGAGAAGATGTCTGCTTTCGAGAGATAGTCGAAAGCCATTGCAATGGTATCGATGTCCGTGTATTCCTCTGCTATGTTCTCTTCCAGCCAGCGCATGAGCTCTTCCGGCTCCTTTTCGCAGTTGTCAACGGCTATCTTGGAATTGTCCAGGCTCATCGTCTTGAATATTATCTTCAGCGTGCTGAATATGTTGTCTTCATTGTCCCGGTAGCCGATGGAGGCAGCGCGCTTGAGCATCTCCAGGTCTATCAGTAGACCGCGTATGTCCCCGTTGCTCGTCTTTACCAGCTGCTCCAGCCGCCTGCGCTCGGCTGCGATGCACTCCTTCTTGCAGATGTTCTCGAGGAATTTTAGCAGGTCTGTGTCATTTACTTTTTCAAATTTCACGATCCTGAAGAGCTTCCTTGAGTCGGGAGGCAGTTGGTAAGCGTCGCCTATGACGCAAATGACAGGATGCTCGCTCCTGCTTATTAGGTCCGCAAAGCCGCGCATCGGCATCGTCTCCAGGTCCTCGAAGAGCATGATTCTCTTCCTTGAAAAGATGCCATGCTGCTGCGATGCATTATAATAATCGCTGATTGTCCTCTTCTCATTGGAACAGGCTTCCACCAGGTCATAGCCAGACTCCTGGGCAACAAGTTTGATTGCCGTCGATTTGCCCGAGCCTGTGGGACCGTGAACAAGCAGTGCCCTGCCTTTTTTCCAGCCGGCGAGGAATTTCCTGATCTCAGCCAATTGCGACGGGTTTCCTATGATCTCTTTCGTCGACACGGGCTGGTATTTCTCAAGAAGCATTGGACTATCATATTGCCAATCTTTTTAATCGGAATGGGCTGCTTAAATATTTTCTGCCGTCGTTATAATGAATATGAAGCTCAAGAAAAAGAAATCCCGCCCGGTGCAATGCGCGCGCTGCGAGCAGACGTTTCCCAACTTCAATGCCCTGAAGATACACAGCAAGACGCATCTCTCTTCCGGCGAGATGAAGATGCTTCAGCAGGGCCACATACCGGACGAAACGAAGCTCGGCTCGACATTCAGGGGAAAGAACAGGATAATTGTCAGTTAAGTCTTGCCATAGCATAACTAGGCACGCCTGATCCCTTGAGATAATCTCCTAATTTTCTGAAACCTGCTTTTGCTGATTGCCAAGCTAGTCTGCCAAGCGGTTTGTGCATAGGTTCTTTTGACGCATCACCCAAAAAAGCCGCGTAGCCTTCTCCAGAAGGTCCTTGATATGGAGCCCAGTCTGCGGCCTCTGCCAAATGCCATGCGCGTGGGTAGGGATTTGTGGTCTTGACAAATTCTGCATCTTTGTGTTTGCCTGCACGTTTCTTGACTTTATATCTACCTCTTGTTGTAACAGACTCCATTGCATCTCTAACAGGTTCTGTTATTTCCAAGCCCCTTGCAAGCGAGGCAGACATAACATGATAGTCTTCATGGTTCGTAACGTCCCTCGCATATCTGCGAATAAATGAAAGCGCCCAATCCTTGGATTTGCTATATTTTTTGGCGAGCTGAGTTCCAAGCTCTACTATATAGCTGCTGATCCTCATACCTGCAGCCTTGCCTTCCGGGGTTATATGTGTAACGCCCATGGAAGGAGGCGGCAATGGACCAACTTCAATAGGCATAGATCTAAGTGTGTCTGTATCAGGTCTAAAGCCGAGCGTATCGCGCACATAGCCAGCCTCACTAAGGCTATCTCTTCTGCCGTCTTTTACACCATCTATTAAGGCCTTCATTGCTGCTTCTTCGTATGACATCTCAATTACCAATGCTATAGTCAAGTCGCCGCCTCTTAAGCTTTTCGTAACTCAGGCAGTTTTTAAGCGTTGTGCGGCGAAGTTAACCTACGTATTACTTGTTTTTTCCGCCAGCGCTTTTTTTGAAAAAGGGCTGATTTTGTACAATTCCTTCAGTTCAGTGAGCGTAAGCTGGTGGACCTTCTTGGAGCCAAGCTTGCCTGGTTTCTTTAGCTGGTTGGATACGTTTTTGTTGGGCTTTAGCGAGCAGAGAAAATTCCAGAAATTGTCGTCCAGCAGCTTCTTCTGCCTTATTAGCACAAGCGAAGAGGGCACAGCCGGCGGATAAAATGCACCCGCAGGTATCTGCCTGATTATTTTGATTTCGGCGGCATCTTTCATCAGCATGCCCAAGCGCTCTGTTGAAACAAGTTTCTCCGCGAACTCTTTCTGTACGATTAGGACCGCAAGTGTCCATTTATGCCTGAATAGCTCCAGGACCAGCGGCTGAGATATCGAGTAAGGTATGTTGGAGACGATTTTGTTGAAAGCGGGCATGTCATCCTTTTTCCTTAGGGATTCGAGAAATTCAAGGGCGTCTGCAAAGATAGGATCGCAGTTCTGGATTCCCTTCAGTATGTTCATGAAAGAATAATCCTTCTCGACTGCCAGAACATGAGCTCTCTTGGAAAGCCGTATCGTAAGGTTGCCGATTCCCGCGCCCACCTCGAGAACAACATCGCCTTTTTTCAGGTTAGCCAGCAAAACCTCCTCGTCAAGCACTGCATCATCAGTCAGAAAAAACTGGTCCATCCTGGGATTTGGTTTTATCTTCGCAATCTCAAGAAGCTGCCTTATGTTCATAGGAATAAATAACAAACAAAGAATATAGCCTTTTATTACACTCGGAATTTTCCGATCTTCTTGATTACGTCCCTGTGCGTTAGCAGCAGCGCCCTGCAGCAGTACCTGTCCATGCCTAAGTCATCTAGCACCTTTCCGGGCTGCTCGCCGTGCTCGACGCGCTCCTGGTATTTCTCCCAGACTCCCGCAACGGGTTTACCGCAACTAAAACATCTTACTGGTATCAACATACTATATCATCTCTAATTGCATTATCTCTTGCTCTGCTGCTTGCCTCTTCTCGGACCTGCCGTGCTGCGCGATGGCTTGTGCGGCTCGGTGCGTCTTGAGTCCGATACCAGCAGCGAGCGGTCATAATCAGTATACATGTCCTTCAGCTTGTTGTCCTTTGTCCATTGGACCAGTGCGTTGGCTATTGCCGTCCTGCTCGCATCCGTCTGTCCCCAGACGCCGCCGCCGCTCACCCTTACGTCTATGTCTACGCGCTTTGCAAGTTCGCCTGCTATTATGACCGGCTCTTTCAGCCGCATCTGCGCGTAGTTCGGCTGGACAAGATCGATCGGGGTGGAATTTATCTTTATGATTCCCTTTCCTTCATGGACGAATGCGCGGGCTACTGCTTTCTTTCTCTTGCCTATCACTATCAGCATCTTTTTCTTTTTCTTCGGTGCTTCTGTTTGTGCTTCTGCCATGGTTACCATCACTTGTGCCATCCGAGGGTCTTTGAGACCTCTTCGATAGTTATGTAGTTGGTCTTTATGAGCTTTGTTGCTATGCTTTCACCCTTCATGCCATTCGTGCCAGTGTAGACCCTTAGTTTCTTGAAGGCTGCGCGCCCCTTTTTCTCTTTTGGCAGCATCCCGCGAATCGTTCTTCTGACAATCATGTTCGGCTGCCTCGGGAAGAACGGGCCGTGCTGCGGGGAGCCGATGCCCTTGAATTTCAGGTACTTGTTCTTGATGTCGTTCGGCCTGCCAGTCACTATAATTCTCTCGGCGTTGATTATAGTTACCTCGTCGCCGGCTAGAAGCTTCTTTGCAGTATGCGAAGCCAGCCTTCCGAGCACCGCGTTCTTGCCGTCTATTATCATATCAAAATCCTCGCTTTCTTGTCAGCCTCGAGAAGCGGCAGGCACTTGCCCCCGGAAGCTGTTATCTTTTTCCTCGCTTCCTTCGAAAATGAGACCGCATAAACAATGACAGGCTTGCTTATCTGTCCGCTTCCAAGGACTTTCCCGGGCACCGCCACAGCCTCGTTGTTTGCCAGGCGTCCTATTTTCGTCACATTCACAGGAACCTTGCTGCGCGCCGGCTTTGAGAGGTGCCGCGCCAGGCTTAAGTAGAACTTTTCCTTTTTCTTCTTCATTGCCCTTATCAGCGCGTTCACGTTCGGGTCTGTCGGTCCGGTTGGATGCGGCATAATTATGATTCTCCATAAAGCACTGTTAATACTTGCCTTCTACTGTCTTCTGGCATGTCTCTTGGTTCTAATCCTAATTCCTCAAGAAGTTTTTGAAATTCCCTTGAAACATAAGTTTTGTCATCGCCAACCGCAGAAAGTATAATTTCTGATGTTCCAACTTGGGATACGGTTAAATTGACTTCATGTCCATTCTCGAACAATCCGTGCGTATAAGCGATCACGCCTGACGGCATTGCCGTCCTTTCGAATCCGGGACGCTCCCTAAACAAACCATCTATTCTTCCTTTGTATGTCGCAACTTTAACATCCGCATACATTTTTATCACTTCTGCAAATATTTCTTCTTTAACCTGTTCAGCCATGTCTTCTGGTTTTCTGTCAGCCCTGTCTTTTGCAAGCGGTCTTCTATATTTCCGATGAAATCCTTTTCCCAATCCGAGAGCTGCCGGTTCTTCAATTTCCTTATGGCAGCCATCGTTAATACTTCTTTTTCCTCTTTATTCACAACCATCAAGTGCAGGGGAGGAGATTTGAACTCCCGCAGACGCTACCGCCACAGGATTTCTGAAGTCTTGATTCTTAAGTCCTGCCCCTTTTTCTGTAACCTTTTGCTACGTTCCGGCATTCCGTGAACGCTTTTGCGCGAGCAAAAGGGTTCGACCAGGCTTGGGTACCCCTGCCTAATCAAAGATATTTCTTGTAAGGTTTAAATCTTGCGTGTTATTTTCTGAATCATAATATTTTTCTTTCCGCAAGCGCTTTCTTTTCCAAAAAGAAAGGGCTTATTTTACTGTTTTCTTGACGCTCTCCGCCAGGCTTTCCGCCCTCTCTTCCAGCGCATCGAGCGATCTGCTTATGACATCTTTTGCAGCCAGCCCTGAGACCGACTCGACATCGAACACGAACACGCTGTCATCCGATTGCACGCTGACTCCCTCGCTCACTTCCGTGCATCGCATGCACAGTACGCATCGGTCTTCGGCCACGACCTTGACCCGGCCGTCCCTCTTCTCAAAAACATGGGTCGGGCAGATGTCGGCGATTTTTGGATCCGCGTTGGCGCCCACCTTGACGATTGGCATGTACTGGTAGCCGACATTGGCCGCCTGCCATTTCACGTGGTCGATCCCCACCCCGAGCTGCGCAGTGGCTTCGAACTTCAGCCTCTGGCCTTCAAGCAACTCGACTATAGGAATGTCCTTTTCCGACGGCTGCACGCTATCGTCGGTCGACTTCATGTCGCCCGACTTCACGGTGCAGGGTCCCTGCTTTTCCAGGACAAGTGTGACTTCGCATCTGCTGCAGCCCTTGCCGCCGCACTTGCACTCGCTTTTCAGGCTGTAAGCCTTCTCGTCGAATGTGAGCGGTATCAGCCCGATGCGATGAGCTACCAACTCGTCGAACATGCCTGAATTATTCTCCTCAAAGTCGACGAACTCGACAGCCATCGTGGGTATCTCGCTCCTCATTATCCTCCTTAGCGCGTTGGCGAACGCGGGAGTAGATTTCTCGAGCAGGAACTTTATCCGCTTCTGGGATTTGCTGAGGATCTTTATGTTCATGAATATCACTCCTTCAGGGCATCTATATATTTTCCGACTCTTTCTTCTAGCCTTGCAACATCTGATGTATCGACACCGAATCTCGGCTCGTAATCCATAGGTACGTGCAGTTCTTCAATTATTGCCTCGTCCTTGTAAATATTGACTGTGAACTCCTGCGGCTCGGAACCACTGGACGGCATCCAAACCTCGAACTTTCTTCCTTTTTCCTCAAATGAACCATAAATTACAGGCATATAATTATACTCTCCTTCCTCTTCGTCCGCCCTTCTTCCTGCAAGTGTCATGCGGCACGGGCGTGACATCCTCTATCTGGCCTATGCGAAAGCCCGCGCGTGCGAGCGTTCTTATAGCTGGCTGAGCCCCCTGGCCCGGTATTCTAGCCTTGATGCCGCCGGGCGCCCTGATCTTGATGTGAAGGTTTGTGATGCCGGAAGCTGTCGCCTTCTCGGCCGCCTTCCTGGCTGCCTTCATCGCAGTGAACGGCTTTCCCTTGTTCATGTCTTTATCTGAAACTTGCCCGCCGGAGGCAATGGCTATAGTTTCGGCGCCTGTTATGTCAGTTATGTGAATTATAGTATTGTTGACAGACGAAAATATGTGAGCGATGCCCCATTTTTCTTTTGTTACCATGATTGTTCACCATTATCGGGTTTTAGCGGCATGATGACCGTTGAATATGGGATGCAGCCGTCCACTAAAACGTGCAGCATGATTGTCCCGTTCGGGAAAATCTCTTCGCGGCGCCCGCTGCTGTATAGTCTTTCAATGCGTCCGTCAGCATGCATGCGCACGTCAACCGGCTGCTTGTAACCTGTGTCTGTCATTCCTTTTTCGCCTCTTCCTTTACTGCCTTCGCAGACATCTGCGGCGTGAGCGATATCTTTTCCTCGAGATCCTTCTCGACGATATAACTCGGCCAGAATACCTTCTTCTCGTTTACGGTTACATGACCGTGAACGATGAGCTGCCTGGAGTGCCGCATGCTGTTCGCGAGTCCCTTCTTGAATATGATAGTCTGCAGCCTTCTGGAAAGTATCTCGTCGAGATTTATCTGCAGCACGTCATCCAGCCTCTTGCACTGGACGCCGAGCCTGTTCAGCCTGTCAAGAAGCAACTTTTCCTGCGCCTCGTTGCTTTTTGCCTGAAGTTCTCGCGCCCTTCGCCTGAAATCCCTGACTATGCCTTCTGCCCTCCATATCTCTTTTTTGCGCCTGAGCCCGAAGTCGTTGAGGACTTTCCTTTCCCTTTCTATCCTTTCCTTGTCGTAGGGCTTCTTCGGCCGCTCGTATTTTTTCTTGAACTTCTTGGGCTGTCCCATCAATCATCACTTCTTTTCTTCCTTTGGCTTCGGCTTCGCTGCAGCCTGTATGCTCTTCCTCGAGACGCCCACTGTTTTCTGCGTCCTGAAACTGCTGCGTGTGCGCTGCCCGCGGACAGGCTGGCCGAGCTCGTGACGTATGCCCTTGTAGGCACGTATCCTTCTCAGCGTGTTGATGTCCTCTCTCTTCCTGAAATCCAGGTCCGCCATAGTAAGATGAGTGTCATCGCCGCTCTCCGGGTCTTTTCTCCGGTTGAGCATCCATCTGGGCAAAGTCGGCTTCTTGATGAAGCCTTCGAGCGTCTTTACCTCTGCCTCGTTCAGCAGCCCGACTTTTCTTTTTCCGTCTATGCCCGTGGCCGTGCATACGGATTTCGAGAACATGAAGCTGACGCCCTTGATCCGGCGCAGCGCGCGCTCTACGCTTAAAGAGCCGTCTATATCTGTCGTCAGTATCCTGACTATTCGTCTCTGTTGAGGAGTCTCTTGCGCCATATCGATTTCCTGAAATAGTGAGCCAAAGTTGCACAATGCTTCAGCGTCTTTCGACCCTGTGCCTTCTTTTTCTAAATCTCAGGAAAGCAAAGCTTTCTTGGATTTCTCAGAAGACCGGTGTCTTCTGCAGAAAAAAGGCTCACCCGGAAGGGTTCATTGGAGCAATTAGCAAAACTGCATGACAGATTGTTTTCCCCTAGCCCTTCAACATCTAATAGCTTGAAAGCCAAAGCTTATAAACTTTTTATTCCCCGTCAGCCAATTAGCAACCATGAAGATACAGGATATAATGACAAGGCGTCCGGTGACTGTCGGCCCGGACGACACGTTTGGCAAAGCCGTAAGGACGATGGCAAGCAGGAGCATAAGCGGCTGCCCGGTGGTCAAGAACGGGCGCCTGATAGGCATCGTGACGCAGACAGACGCGATACGCGCCGTTGACGTCTACGGAAAGATCAACAGGAACGCCGACGTTTTTTCGCTTCTCATATCGATGCTAAAGTCAAAAAATGACACGAAATACCTGAGGAAGCTCCTCAAGACGAGGGTGCGTGAGATAATGAACAAGAAGGTCATCTCTGTGGACATCAGCCGCGACATCTACGAGGCGACGAGACTGATGAACAAGCATAATATTGACCGTCTTCCTGTCGTGAAATCCAACCAACTCGTCGGGATAGTCACGAAAGGGGACATATTGAAGTTTCTCGAAAAGGTGAACAATTGATGACTTGCCGGAATTTTCTAATTGCTGCGGCAATATTGGTGCTGTTGCCCATAACGAGCGCAGCTCCCAACATAACGGATTACCTGCCTCTGAACAACAGCTTTTTCGGCCGCGGCAATGTTAATTTTTATGCGAACATGACATCGTCGTCGCTCGATGTTTCAAGGCTTTTTGTCATATCGGACGACGCATACAATAATGGTGAGGCGTGGGACACATACACTATGTCATGCACGGGCAGCAACTGCACAAAAACCCTTTCATTCGCGATAGTGAGCACGGACACGCTGGAGTTTTTCTATTTTGAGGCGAACGACACCGGCGGAGTAGGCAGGCTCGGGAACTCCACGCATCCGCTGAGCTTCAG
>Ga0209211_10004050_pt1 | contig 23226 bp, 26 predicted proteins | sample RifGroA2_FD_183992 | JGI IMG/M metagenome (GOLD analysis project Ga0209211, IMG submission 183992) | Groundwater microbial communities from Rifle, Colorado, USA - Groundwater A2 (SPAdes) (version 2) | ecosystem: Environmental > Aquatic > Deep subsurface > Groundwater | place: Rifle, Colorado...
TCGAACTTCGGGATCACCTTTTCCGTGGTGAACAGGATGCCGACCTGGGCATAGTTGGCGGCCAGGGCGGTGATGAAGATGACCCCCATGACCGGGGCGACGATGAGCCCGGTTTCGAGCATGCTTTCCCTGGTGAGCATGGGCATGTTGCCGGTGGTGATCTGGAAGGTGTGCAGGTTGCCGAGGTAATGCCGGAGCAAGAAGAGGAGACGGTCCATCATGAAATCGCTTGCAAAATACAGGGTAAGCAGGCCGGCGAGTAGAACCGCGGCGGAAGGTACCTCCATGCTCTTGGCGACATCCCCTTTTTTCCTCGCCTCCTGAATGCGTCGGGAGGTGGGGGCCTCGCTTTTTTCCTGGCCGGAGGATTCGTCCGCCATTCTTCAGCCCCCCATGCCCATGGCCATCCTGGGCAGGAGCCTGGCCAGCATTTCAAAATTCGTGATCATCAGCGGCAAGAGGTACGACAGGGACAACCCGGCAAAAATCAGGCCGACGGCAAGGTTTATCGGCAGGCCCACAATCATGATCGGAATCTGGGGAACGGTTTTGGCGACTATGCCCATGGCCACATGGGAAAAAAACAGGGCGGCTCCTGCGGGGGCCATGATCTTGACGGCCAGGACAAACATGTGGGAGGCCCCCTGCATCAGGCCCTCGAAGGTGGCCTGATTCAGGGTAACCTCGCCGGGCTTAAGCCACTCGAAGCTCTCCACCAGGGTGGAGAAAAACATGTGGTGGCCGTTGATACCTAAAAAAATCAGGATGGCGGTGATATTCCAGAGCATGCCCACCAGCGAAACCTGGGTACCGAACTGGGGGTCCATGACGCCGGCCATGCCCATGCCCATCTGGACGCCGACCATCTGTCCGGCAATCTCGGTGGCGGCAAAGATGCAGCGGGCAAAAACGGCCAGGGTAGCGCCCAACAGGATCTCGGAGAGGACAAGCAGGACAAAGCCGAGGGGCGGGCCGTTTATCAGGCCCGGATTAATCTGAACCACCGGGACCAGGATCAGGGCGGTCATCAGAGCCAGCATGATTTTGACCTGGGCCGGCACGCTGGTTGAGCCGATGAGCGGCATAAAAAACAGGAGCGGCGCCACCCTGGTCAGAATAATGACCATGGAGAGGAGCTGAGTCAGGGTCCAGTTCAGGAGCGCGGCTTCGGGCATGGTTGCAAGGGACTCCGTCAGTGGATGATGTTTGGAATGCTGACGATCAGGTTGTGGGTATAATCAGTCAGTTTGGTGATCATCCAGGAAGAGAGGAAAAGGAGCGTCAGCATGACGGCCACTATCTTGGGAACAAAGGTCAGGGTCATCTCCTGGATCTGGGTGATCGCCTGAAAAAGCGAAATAACCAGGCCGACCACCATGGCCACCAGCAGCACCGGCGCGGAGATAAGCATGGTCAGAGTAACGGCGTTCTGGATAAGGGTGATGGCTTGGGCGGGAGTCATTTGTTACACTCCAAAACTTTTTACCAGTGAGCCCACAATCAGGTACCAGCCGTCCACCAGCACGAAGAGCAGGAGCTTGAAGGGCAGAGAAACCATGACCGGGGGCAGCATCATCATGCCCATGGAGAGCAGGATGCTGGCCACCACCATGTCGATGATCAGAAAGGGCAGGAAGAGGACAAAGCCGATGGTGAAGGCGGTCTTGAGTTCGCTGATCATGAAGGAGGGGATGAGCACGGCGGTGGAGACTTCATCCTTGTTTTTCGGTTTGGGAGTCTTGGCCAGGGAAAGAAAGAGTTCCAGGTCTTTTTCCCGGGTTTGTTTGAACATAAAGGCCCTTACCGGTTTTACCGCTTCCGCCAGGGCCTGTTCCGCATTGATCTGCTCGGCCATGTATGGCTTGATGGCGGTGGTGTTTACCTGGTTGAAAACCGGGGTCATGATGAAGACCGTGAGAAAAAGGGCCAGGCCGACCAGAACCTGGGTCGGCGGCACCTGCTGGGTGCCCAGGGCTTGGCGCAGAAAAGAAAAGGTTATCACCAGCCGGGTGAAGGAGGTCATCATCAGCAGGATGGCCGGAGCCATGGAAAGCACCGTGAACAGCAACAGGATCTCGATGAGGACGGAAACCTGCTTGGGATTCTGGGCCTCGCCCAGACCGATCTGCAGGGTGGGCAGGGTGACGGCATTGGCGAAGCCGGGGCAGAGGAGGATGATTCCGGCGCAAAGACCGAGGAGAATGGGCCAGGATGGCAGAGGTTTATTTTGCATGGGTAGATGGGTCCTTTTTTTGCTTCACGGCGGAGATGGTTTGAGTCGCCTTGTTGAGCAGGGAGGCAAAAGAGGCCGGCAGGGGGGAGAAGGTTTTTCGAGAATTTGCGGCCTCCGTCAGGCGCTCATTGGGCTCAAGGGTGGCAAGCAGAGTGATCCGCTGCTCGGTGAGTCCGATCACCAGATAAGCGCCTGCTACCTCCAGGACGCTCACCTGTTTTTTGGGGGCCAGCATCTGGCTGTCGAGGACGGTGATCAGGCCTTCCGGTCTGGAACCTACCTTGACCAGGCCCATTTTTCTGATCCAGAAAAGCAGCAGAAGCATGAGGCCTATAACAATGACGAGCGAGCCAAGGGTTTTGAAGATGGCAAAGGTCAGGGAAATGGATTCCTGATTGCCGGTCAGGCCGGCGGCGGGAAGCGCAGAGGGGGAGGGCTCCCCGATTCCGCCGCCCAGCTGTTCGGCGGCAAGCAGCAACGGGCAAAAAAGGAGATAAAGCAGGCTTGCCCATAAGGAGGGTAGTATTTTCCCCCGGGATGGTTTTGGTGTGGATGCTGGTTGCCGGATCTTCATAATGGTTTTGTCCACGGCCTGGCCGACAAAGGTTGGCCAGGCTTTCCTTGCTCAGGCGATATTTTTGACCCGGTCGGCTTGACTGATGATCTCGGTGATCCGGACGCCAAACCGCTCGTTGACCACGATTACTTCGCCTTTGCCCAGCAGCTTGTCGTTGACAAAGATTTCCACCGATTCTCCTGCTGCTTTGTCGAGCTCGACCACCGACCCTTGGGTAAGCTGCAGCATCTTGTTGATGATAAGGCTGGTTCTCCCCAGTTCCACGGTGACTTCCAGGGGAATATCCAGCAAAAAGTCGAGGTTCTGGCTGCCGGCCGGGGCAGTGGTCGCGGTAGTTCCCAATTCGGCAAAGGCAGGGGCCTGAGCCCTTCCGGAGCCTTCCTGTTCGCTCAAGGCGGCAGCCCAGTCATCACCGGCTCCCTCTGTTTCGGCCTTAGTGCCGGCGGCATCCAACGGGTCGTCAGCCATGTTGCTTCTCCTTTTTCAGGTGATCTTCTCTGCTCAAGGCTCAAGGTGAGGCTTGAGTCTTATTCTCTGTTCGGGTCAATAACTTTCTTCTGGATGAGCAAAGCATTGTTGCCGCGATGCACGCCAGGGGTGCCCATGTATTTTCGTTCCCCGGCGACAAAGACCGGCAGGGGATCGTCGGTGCGGCGCTCCAGCTGGATGATATCGCCGACCACCAGTTCCATGACCTCGCCTGCGGAAATAGTGGCGCGGCCCAGTTCCACCACAAAGTCCACCGGGATGTTCTTGATGTTTTCGGAGAGGATGCGCTTGATGTTGATGTCCTCGTCGCTCTGCTCCCGTTGGTAGGTGGTCAACAGTTTGCCCTTGACCGATTCCAGGTTGCTCATGGGAATGCAGATCGTGATGCTGCCCACGGCCCGGTCCATGTCCACATCGTACCGGTTGATGATCACCACGTCTTCGGGCTGGCAGATCTTGGCGAACTGCGGATTGATTTCGCTCCTGATGTATTGGACTTTGAGGGGCTGCAGGGAATACCAGGCCTTTTCCAGATCGCTGAGGAGAAGATTCACCACCCGCCGGATAAGCCGCTGTTCGATAGCCGTGAAATCGCGGCCCTCAATGCGGACGTTTCTGGTGCCGGTGCCGCCCAGGAAATTTTCCACCAGGGTAAAGACCAGTTTTGGTTCAAGAACGATCAGGGCGTTGCCCCGAAAAGGCGCCATCCGGAAGATCTGCAGGCTGCTCGGCACAGGCAGGGTGCGGACAAAAGCTCCGAAGCGCTCAAGCTCGAGGGGGGCGGAGGTAAGGTCGATAATCCGGCGCAGGGTGTTGGAAAGCGAGGAGCGAACCGCCCGCATGAAAGTGTCGGAAATAACCTCCATGGCCGGCATTTTGACCTGGACAATTCTTTCCTGTCGGGTGAAGTCGTAGGTCTGATAGCCCAAGGTTTCAGCGTCAAGGGGTTCTTCCGGCTCTTCAATCTCGCCGCCGGAAATTCCCTTTAATAGCGCATCAACCTCGTCCTGGCTGAGAATCTGTTCCATGGTCTTCTATTGGGTTTTGTGGGCTGTTTTTAATAACGGCTTCGTTTTTGCGTGCAGGACAAGAGGCTACTGCACGACAAATTCCGTAAAATAAATATTTTTGATATGATCTGGTCGCATGATCTCGTTGAAACGTTCCATCAGCTCATCCCGGACCCTGATCTTGCCCTCCGGGGTCATGACTTCTTCAAAGTCAAGGCTGGTGAGCATCATGATGACCATGTCACGCAGCTTGGGCGACGCTTTGGTGGCCTTGTCCACGGCCTCCTTGTTTTCAAGTTCCAGTTCAATCTTGACCTTCAGGTAGCGTTTGCCTTTAGGGTCTGCAAGGTTGACGACAAAGGGCTCCATGACCAGCATTTCCCCGATCACCGACGGGGCTTCTTTTTTTGCCTCTTCATGGCCGGCAGCCTCTTCTGCCGCAGGTTTGGGGGAGAGGAAAGTTTTATAGGCGAAAAAACCTCCGCCGCCGAGAACGAGAATGCCTACGCCAAGAATGATGAAAAGAACCATTTTGGATTTCTTTTCGGGGATCTGCTCTGTTGCCTGTGCATCTTTTTCCGCCATGGTTATGTCTCCTCAAAGAAAAAGGAAGCTCGGAAAACCCGGGATCTTCTTTTTAATTTTGGTTGTAAAGCAAGCATTGTGCCGTGAGGCTTTTATTGTGTGTAACAGTATATGTAAATTATCGGTAATTCAATGTATTTCTGGGAAATATTCATAAAGGGCAGTCTTTTTTCGGGAGGGATTGTCAGGTATCTTTTGTCACAATTTTGACTTCAAGCAAGTGGAGTGTCAAAAAAACATTAAAGATTGATGAAAATTACGTGAGTCAGAAAAAATATTTGGCCAGATAGGATATGAAATGTTGGTCCCTGAGGCGATGGGAAAGTATTCTTTACTTTCCTGCCTGAAAATTTTATCGTGGGCAGCACATTGATACTGATAAGCCTCTTACGGGGCAGCATGGAGAGGAGCAGGGTTATGTACAATCTACGGGGGAAAGTGGGCTTGGTAACCGGCAGTTCGCGCGGAATCGGCAAGGCAATTGCTTTGCGGCTGGCGGAAAACGGGGTTGATCTGGTGGTGAACTATGTGCGCCACCGGCAGGACGCGGAGGCCACGGCCCGTCTTATCGAGGAAAAAGGGGCGCGCTGTCTGGTGGTCAAGGCCAACGTGGCCAATGACGAGGACTTGCAGGCCATGTTCGCCTTGATCAAGAGCGAGTTTGGTAATCTTGACTTTCTGATCAGCAACGCGGCGTCCGGCGTCCTGAAGCCGGCGCTTGAGCTGAGCAGCCGACACTGGAACTGGGCCATGGAGATCAACGCCCGGGCGCTGCTTTCTCTCACCCAGCAGGCCGTGCCGCTTATGAGCAAAGGCGCCAGGATCATAGCGGTTTCCAGCATGGGGGCGGTACGGGCCGTGGAGAATTACACGGCGGTAGGCGCTTCCAAGGCGGCGCTTGAGTCGTTGGTCCGCCATCTCGCCGTGGAGCTGGGGCCGATGGGAATCAATGTCAATACCATCAGCGCCGGCGCCGTGGATACCGAGGCCCTGAAAAAGTTCCCCAACCGGGAGCAGATCCTCGATGGCGCCCTGCAGCGCACCCCCATGGGGCGGCTCACCCTTCCTGAGGATGTGGCGGATGTCGCCCTGTTTTTATGCAGTGAGCTGGCCGCCATGATTCAGGGACAGACCATCGTTGTTGACGGTGGTTATTCCATCAGAGCCTGATCCGGAGATTTACATGGAAGCTTTTCGGATCCAGGAGCGACTTGTCCTGGCCTCGGGTTCTCCCCGGCGGCGTGATTTTCTTGCCGAGTTGGGTCTTACCTTTGAGGTGCGGGTGACGGATATCGACGAGAGCCCGCAGTCCGGCGAACAGCCTGTCGATTTTGTCGCGCGTCTGGCTCAGGAAAAGGCCAGGGCGGTTGCAGAACCTGGCGCCTGGGTGCTGGCCGCCGATACCGCAGTGGTGCTGGATGGTGAAATTCTCGGCAAGCCGAGCGATGAAGCGGCGGCCTGCGTCATGCTCATGCGCCTTTCCGGTCGCTGGCATGAGGTGTGGACCGGGTTTTGTCTCCACCGGCCGGAAACGGCAGAGCTGTGTGTAAGGGCTGTCTGCACCAAGGTCCGTTTTATTACTCTCACGCCGGAGCTGTGCCGGGCCTATGTCCGCACCGGAGAGCCCCTGGACAAGGCTGGGGCTTACGGGATTCAGGGCAAGGGGTGTTTCCTGGTTTCGGAAATCCGCGGCTCCTACACCAATGTGGTGGGATTGCCAATGGCCGAGATCCTGAACGTTTTGTGGAGCCATAAAGTGATTGCGTTGCTGGACGGTTTATGACAATATCAGCACTGTTATGGAAACCGCAAATTCAAATATCTTTGTTGCCCGGCAGCCTGTTTTCAACAGGAACATGGAGGTGTTCGCCTACGAACTGCTCTTTCGTTCCGGCCTGACCAATTACTTCGACCCCTTGCAGAATGGGGAAGAGGCCACCTCCAAGGTTATCACCAACAGTTTTCTTCTGATCGGCATTGCCACCATCACCGAAGGTAAAAAGGCATTAATCAATTTCAGTGAAGAGATGCTGCTCAGGGGGTACCCTGCGCTTTTCCCCAAAGATATTACCGTGGTTGAGGTGCTGGAAACGGTCGCGGCCACACCCGAGATCGTGCGGGCTTGCGAGAAGCTGGTCGAGGCAGGGTATGTCCTGGCTTTGGACGATTTTCTCTACGAAGACCGTTTTTTGCCGCTCGTCAAGCTGGCCAGGATCATCAAGTTTGACATCCGCCAGATGAGTCTTGCCGAACTTGAGCGGCAGGCGAAGTTAGTCAGTCGCTATAACGTGAAGCTGCTGGCGGAGAAAATCGAAACCATTGAAGAATTTGAGGCCACCAAGAAGCTGGGGTTTGACTTTTTCCAAGGGTACTTTTTCAGCCGTCCCCATATCATGGAGGGGCGGGATATCCCCGGATCCAAATTTCATTACCTTCAGGTGTTGAAGGTAATCCAGGACGAGGATTACGATTTTGCCGAGCTTGCCAGGTTTGTGAGCCGGGATGTTTCCCTGGCTTACAAACTGCTCAAATATGTGAATTCGGCCTATTTTGCCAGGAGGCAGAAGCTGGACAGCATTGAGATGGCCGTGGCCACGCTGGGGCAGATTACTCTAAGGAAATGGTTATCGCTGATGATGCTTTCCTATCTGGCCGAGGACAAATCCTCCGAACTGTTAAACCTCTCCGCTTTCCGGGGCAGTTTTTGTGAGTTGATTGCCTACCAGCTTCTGGACCGTCGCAAGGAGTCGGGCAGGTTTCACACGGTGGGGATGTTCTCCCTGTTGCCCGCCATGCTTGACAAGGCCATGTCGGATATCCTGCCGGAGCTGGCCCTGCCCGAGAAAATCCAGGAGGCTTTGCTTTTTAAGACCGCAACCGCTCTTTCCTGCACCCTTGCCCTGGTCATGGCCTACGAACGGGGAGAGTGGGACAAAGTCAGTCGTCTGGCGGGGAAGCTTAATTTCAAGCATGATTCCCTGCCTCTATTATATGAGCAGGCCATTGAAATTGCCAGTGCCCAGCTTACTGCTTGATGGTGTACATCTTTGAGAAATCGCCGATCTGCAGGAAGAGGTGGGCTATGGCGGTCAGCAGATTCAACCGGTTGACCCGCACCTTTTCATCCTCCACCATGACCATGACTTCTTCAAAAAAGGTGTCGACCGGTTCCTTCATTCTGAGGATCACGGTCAGGGCCTTTTCATAATCGCCGGCTGCAAGCAGGGGAGCTGCCTCCTGACGGACAGTCAGATATGTCTCGTGGAGTTTTTGTTCGGCACTTTCGCCAAGCAGTGCCGCTTGCACCTCGGTGTCGCCGTTATCCTTGATAATATTAATCACCCGTTTGAAGGATCCGGCCAGGATGGTGAAGGATTCCTGGCTGCTGATGGCCAGCAGGGCGTTGATCCTCCGCTTGCAGTCAAGCGGATCGTCGAAAGAGACCGAGGTGACCGCTTCCACCGCGTCGGCCGGGATTCCCTGGCTGACGAGATCATTGGCAAAACGGCCCTTGATGAACTCGAGCACATTGCGGCGGGCTTCGGCCCTGGGAACTGTCAGCCTGTCTTCGTAAAGAGAAAGCGCCTCGTTCACGAACTCGGTGAGCGAGAGGCTGAAGCCCATGGCGTTGATGATATGGAGAAGCCCCAGCGAGAGGCGGCGCAGGCCGAAGGGGTCGGTGGTGCCGGTGGGAATCTGGCCGATGCCGAAGCAGCCGGTGATGGAATCAAGCCGGTCGGCCATCCCGACCAGGGCTCCGGGGATTGAAGCGGGCAGCGGGCCTCCGGCTCTGACCGGCAGGTAATGTTCCCGGATGGCCGTGGCAACTTCAGGTGTTTCGCCGCTGAGCAGGGCGTAATCCTGGCCGATCGCTCCTTGCAGGGTGGGAAACTCTCCCACCATGTCGGTGAGCAGGTCGGTCTTGGCAAGGAGGGCGCCACGTTCGACCTGGGCCAGGTGTTCCGGCGCAAGCTTTCTGGCTAATAGTCCGGCCAGGGTGCTAATGCGCCGGGTTTTGTCAAGCATGGTTCCTAGTTTGTTCTGGAAGATGACGCCCGAAAGGTCTTCGACCCGATCCTTCAGGGCGCGGCGCTGGTCTTCCTTGAAGAAGAAAAAAGCATCCTCCAGCCGCGCCCGGATCACCCTCTGGTGGCCATCGGCGGCCAGCTTCGCATCCCTGGTCGCCGTGTTGTTCACCGCAATGAAATGGGGCATGAGTTTGCCGGCGCTGTCAACCACGGCAAAGTATTTCTGATGCTCCCGCATGGAGGTGATCAACACCTCGCGGGGCAGGGCGAGAAAGCGTTCTTCAAAGGTGCCGCAGAGGGCGAAGGGCTTCTCCACCAGATTACAGACCGTGTCCACCAGCTCGTCATCCGGGAGAATTGTTCCGCCCACCTGTCGGGCCGCCTGGGTGATCTCGGCAAGCACCGCGGCGCGGCGTTCTTCCGGCTCGACCAGAACCTGCGCCGTGCGCAGAATTTCGACATAATCGCTAAAACAGGTTGCAGGGAAAGGCCCTCTGGCCATGAACCGGTGGCCAAAAGTGGTGTTGGCGCTGGTGATGGTGTCCAAGGAGAAGGACACGGGTTTGCCGCCATAGACGGCGAGCAGCCACTGAATCGGACGGGCAAAGCTGGCGCGGCCTGCTCCCCAGCGCATGGATTTTGGGAAATTAAGGCTGGCAATAACCTCCGGCAGCAACTCGCCAAGGAGTTCCGCAGTCTGGCGCCCTTTTTGCTCGACGCGCACCATGAGGTATTCGCCCTTTGGCGTGGCCACGATTTGCAGGGCCTCTACCTGGACCCCTCTGGTCTTGGCAAAGCCGATGGCGGCCTGGGTGGGCTGACCATTCTGGTCAAAGGCCGCCTTCTTTGGGGGGCCGAGAATTTCCTCTTCCCGGTCCGGCTGGCGTTCGGCCAGGCCGCTGATCGAGACGGCAAGACGCCTGGGGGTAGCGGCGCTGCGCAGGCCGGAATAGGGCAGGGCCAGTGCGGCTAGCCGGTCGGCGAAGATTTTTTCCAATTGCGAAAGGGCCGGCATTATATAGCCGGCCGGAATTTCTTCGGTGCCGATTTCAAAGAGGAGTTCGTGGTGCATGGTCAGTTTCTCGCGAAATTTTTTAACAGAGAGTTTGGCGAAGGTACTCAGGACACGGCCATAGTATCGCCATCTTGCCATTCCAGGGAGGCAAAGGTGTTGTAGCCCTGCGAAAGGTTTTCCACCAGAATGGAAAACCAGGCAATAGCCGGCTGGGTTTCAAGCTTGCGGCCCAAGGCTGTAGTAATGCTTTCCACGGAAAGGGTGTATTCCGGGCAGGTCTCTGCTGCGGGCCAGCAGAGATCGTGGGAAGTTACCTCTTCCACCAGTTGGATGATATCCTCTATCCAGATGAAATTCTTGAATCGCAACCGGATGGTCGCTCTGCCCCAGTGTCCGAGGGAGCGTGGCAAGCCATGGCCAATCTGGGCCGGGAGCGGCGGGGAAATGGGCACCTGGATTTCGAGGATTAGGTCGTCGGTTTTGTCCAGAGAGCCATGCATGGTGCAGCGGTATTCATTGATGCCCACCGATTGTGCTTGTCCGGAAGATTTTTTTAAAAAATAGGGGAAGGTAATTTCCAGGTGAGCCGCTTCCGCCTGGAGCCTGATCTTCATCTCCTCAAGAATACGGTGAATACTTTTCAGGTTGATCTCGCCATGGAATCGGTTGAGTATTTCCACGAACCGGCTCATGTGTGTACCCTTGAACTGGTGGGGGAGATTTACGTACATGTTGACCGAGGCCACGGTTTTTTGAGTCTTCCGAGCCTTGTCCAGGACCGTGACTGGGTAAGAGATGTTTTTTACCCCGACCTTCTTGATGTTGATCCGGCGGTAATCACGCTGTCCTTGGATATCTTTCATGTCGCTCATTGGTAAACATTCACCAGCACCGAATCTGCTTTGTCATCGGCTTGGCTCATGTGCAATAGCACAGTTCGCATACCTCATCCGCGCATCTGCGGCACTGCTGAATGTTTGCAGCTTGAGTGGAAACCGTCTAGCTTTTTGGGAACGGATACGCTCATTGGGCAGGAGGGCGGAATCGGTCTGTTTCTCCTCGCTGGTTCGGCTCTCAGGCAAGATGTTTTTTCACTGCGGCCTTGAGTTCTTCCAGGTTTGACGATTTGACGATGTACTCATCGGACGCCCAGGTAGCAAGATCCTGTTTGAACTCCTGATAGGCGGAGCTCAGGATTACCGGCAGGGTGGAATTCATTTCCTTGATCTGGCGAAGGACATCGATTCCGTTGATGCCGGGCATATTGATGTCGAGGATGACAAGGTCCGGCATGATAACCTTCATCTGGGCCAGGGCTTCTTCTCCGGAGAGGGCCGAGTGGACCTCGTATCCCTCTTCTTCCAACTCTTCGCGGTACAGGAGATGGATGCTGTCTTCATCGTCAACAAGCAGTATTTTTTTCATTGATCATCCTCGTTGTCTTGCCAATGACATGGTAAGTCATAGTAACGATTATTTTATTTAGTAACGGCTCTAAGCCGTTTTAAAAATAACTTGAGTGCTTCGTATGGACAAAACGGCATAAGGAGCCGTAAATAATCATCAGGAATGGCCCATCTTACTTTCTTTCGTAACGGCTCCTAAGCCGTTTTAAAAAAATAACTTGGTGCTTCGTATGGATAAAACGGCATAAGGAGCCGTAAATAACCATTAGGAATGGTTCATCTTAACTTTCGTAACGGCTCCTAAATAATCGCTTCTTTTAAGAAATGGGCCGCTTCTTCGGGCGGGATCGGGTTGATGTAAAAACCAGAGCCCCATTCAAAACCGGCAATCATCGTCAGTTTGGGCATGATTTCAAAATGCCAGTGGTAATGCTCCAAGGGCTGCGAGCGCAAGGGGGCGCCATGCAGCACAAAATTGTAGGGGACATTGGGGATGCAGGCATCCAGGCGGCGCATGCTCTCGGAAAAGATCGCGGTGAGGGCCTTGAAATGATCGTCATCCATGGCAAGATATGAAGAGGCATGACGCTTGGGCAGAATCCACATCTCAAAAGGCGAGCGGGGCGCATAGGGGACAATGGTGATGAACAGGTCGTTTTCGGCCACCACCCGCTGGTTCTGGTTCAGCTCCTGCCGGATAATATCGCAGAAGATGCAGCGTTCCTTGTATTTGTAATAGGAAAGACTCCCTTCGAGTTCGGAGCTGATCATGCGCGGCAGAATGGGCAGGGCAATGAGCTGGGAGTGGGAGTGTTCCAGGGAGGCTCCGGCCGCAGCACCAAAATTCTTGAAAACCATGACGTAGCGGAAGCGCGGATCCTGGGCCAGATCGAGCAGCCGATCCCGGTAGGCCAGAAAAACCTTGATCATGCGTTCCGGCGGCAGACTGGTGAAGGATTCGTTGTGATCCGGGGTCTCGATGATGACCTCGTGGGCGCCGATCCCGTTCATCCGGTCATAGAGGCCATTTCCTTCCTTGTTGAGATTGCCTTCGATGACGAGGGCTGGGTACTTGTTGGGGACAACCCGCAGATCCCAGCCCGGCTTGTTGTTTTGATGCCCATCGATGCTGGAGTAGCTGAGAACTTCCGGAGGCGTTGTATTCTCGTTGCCTGGGCAGAGTGGGCAGAATCCACCCCTGCCTTCATTTTTTTCCACAATGAAATCAGTGGGCCGCTTGCCCCGTTCGGTGGAGATGATGATCCAGCGGCCAATGATCGGGTCTTTGCGTAGTTCAGGCATCGCGGTTCCTTATAACCCCTTTTGCGCCCTTTCCTGGTTTTCCTGGAGGGTCTTGCAGTCGATGCACTGGGTTGTCACCGGTCGCGCCTCAAGACGTTTGCTGGAGATTTCGTCGCCGCATTCTTCGCAAATACCGTAGGTGCCTTCATCAATGCGTTCGATGGCTTCCCTGATCTTGATAAGCAGTTTGCGTTCGCGATCACGGATGCGGAGCTCGAAACTCCGGTCTGATTCGGCGCTGGCCCGGTCGGTGGGATCGGGATAATTTTCCGTGCTGTCGTTCATCTCGTGGATGGTTTTTTCCGCCTCCTGCAAAAGATCCTGGCTCATGGTCTCGAGCTTTTGACGAAAATGTTCAAGTTGTTCTCTGTTCACAGTCTTGCTCCCTTGGTATATCTTGGACAAGCGTTATTCCCCTATCTTTGATAGCTTCCGCTTTTGCCCCCGATTTTCCTTTCCAGTCTGATGTTATTGATGATCATGCCTTTGTCAACAGCCTTACACATATCATAAATGGTCAGGGCGGCGACTGAGACGGCGGTGAGCGCTTCCATCTCGACTCCGGTTCTGCCGGTTATTCCTACAGTAGCAGTAATCCCTATGGTATGGGTTTCATCGTCAAGGTCAAAGTCTATGGTCACCTTGTTGATGGCCAAAGGGTGGGTAAGGGGGATCAGGTCATCGACCTTCTTGGCGGCCATGATCCCGGCGATTCGGGCGACCCCGAGAACATCTCCCTTGGCAATATTCCCTTCCCGGACCAACTGAAACGCCGGCGCAGAAAGAGAGATGGCACCACAAGCAGTTGCTTCGCGGACAGTTTCGCTTTTGCCGCCCACGTCCACCATGCGGGCATTGCCAGCTTCATCAAAATGGGTAAACTGGTTTGTCGTCAAGGTCTGGTTGCTCATTGTCGCTGTCCCGCTAGAAAGAATCAAGGATTTTCGTCGGTGAACTTGTGAAGGATTTTTTGGAAAAAGCCCTCTTCTTCCCGTGCGGCGCCCCTTTCTTTTTGCAGGGAGTTAAACTCCTCGAGCAGATCCTTTTCGCGAGAGGAGAGTTTTTTCGGGATGACAACCTTGATTTCAACAATCATGTTTCCGGAGCCTCCGCCCCTCAGGGAGGGAACGCCTTCGCCTTTCAGGGTGAAGAGCTGTCCGGGCTGGGTTCCCGCCGGGATATCCAGTTGCTTGCTGCCGTTGATGGTCGGCACCTCCACGGTGGCGCCCAATGCGGCCTGCGCCATGCTCAAGGGGAAGCGACAATGAATCTCGTTGCCTTCCCGCAGGAAGAACTCATGGGGTTCCACATGCATGATAACATACAGATCGCCCGGCGAACCTCCCTTGCGGCCGCCCTCGCCCTCGCCTCGCAAGCGCATGCGGGCGCCGGTGTCGACCCCGGCCGGAATCTTCAGTGACACCTTTTTGCTTTTCTTGACCAGCCCTTCGCCCTGGCAATCATTGCATGGTTCGGTAATGATTGTCCCTTCGCCGTGACACTTAGGGCAGGCGGTCTGTACCCGGAAAAAACCCTGGGCATGCACCACTTGACCATGGCCCTTGCAGGTGGGGCAGGTGGCCGGTTTGTGGCCGGGGCGCAAGCCGGTGCCATCGCAGGTCCAGCAGGTTTCCCTCCTGGCGAGCTCGATCTCTTTTTCCGCGCCGTGCACTGCATCCATGAAGCTGATGCCCAGATCATAGCGCAGATCGTTCCCCTGGATGGGCCCCTGGCGCCTTTGCCCGGAGCGGCCCCCGAACATGTCGCCAAAAATATCGCCAAAGCTTGAGAAGATGTCCTCAAAATTGCCAGGCCCGCTGTAGCCGCTGTCTTTCAGGCCGGCAATTCCATAACGGTCGTAAATCTTCCGCTTTTCCAGATCGCCGAGAATTTCGTAGGCCTCGGCTGCGGATTTGAATTTATCTTCGGCCGCCTTGTTTCCCGGATTTTTGTCCGGATGGTATTTCATGGCCAGTTTGCGGTAGGCTTTTTTTATTTCCTCAGCAACCGCATCCGGCGAGACCCCGAGTGTTTTATAGTAATCGGTTTCCATCAGTTACAGGGAGATCTGTTCCGTTTGCTCATCACCCTTCTGGGTGGCCAAGTCTGGAGAGTCTTCTTTGGGGGTAACAAATTTTCTGATGGTGGCGAAATCCACCTGACCTGAAGCGATTTCGCGCAAGGTGGAGACAATCTCCTTATTTTTGCATTTCACCAGAAATGGGGCGCCTTTGCGGTGTTGTTTAACCCGTTCAATGGCAAGATGGATAAGGGAAAAACGATTTTCATTGCCTATCTGGCTCAGGCAGTCTTCGACGGTAATGCGTGCCATAATAAAAATCCTCCTGTGCGAAATATCCCACTGGATATCGCGTTAGTATAAACTGCGAGACTATAATCCATCACGGTTTTTTGGCAATCATTTTTTCTGTCGTCAGTCATTTCCCCAGAAAATTGAAATGGTTACGATGGAATTTTTTGGGGAGCGCGTCACTTGTCTCTCTAAAATTGTTAACAAAAGGCAGGGATAAGTTAGATGCGGTGGCATGGAAAATGCTTTAAGTCAAGGCAGGATTGAAGGAAAAGGTAAATGGAGATGGTCGGTGTAGAAAAAAATTCCTTATCGGACATGGGTTTTAGAACTATCTTCAGGTCAGACGGGAAAATTATTCCCATATCTGGTTGCGAATAAAGTGTCACTTTATTGACCAAATAGTTTTGTAAGAGGAAAATATGCAGAAAATCATGGCAGGGCTATTGCTCATTGGTTGTTGTGGATGTTCGGGAGGAATCTACAGCAATCTGGTTGAGGCCGAAATGCGTTTTGCCTCGCCAATGTTCGGGGAAGTTCAGCGGGTGCCTGTGGTCTATCCCGGCAGAGGTGCTGTCTCGGACGACCCCATGGTTCAGGCCTTTGGCCCTTCTTGGCGAAGCATGGAAAAGGATTATTCTGCCTACAATTTTAATCCCTGACAGGGGGAATTATGTTTAGACAAATATTTGCGGTTTTGTTGACCCTGGGATGTGTGGTAACCCCCGTGCTGGCCGAGGATGGGCAATCTTCTGATTCCGGAGAGAAAGGAGGGCTGCTTCAGGAGCGGCAGCGTCTTCCGCCGCCCTATCGCCCTTATTTCTATAATTATCCCCATGCGATTCCACCTGATTATGTGTTTCGCACCGCAAGGGTTTTCTCCCTGCCTAATACGGCTCGATCGTTTTTTTCTGGTTTTGGCGCCGGACAGGCAGGCGGCCCGGCGGCAAGCAGCACAGGGCAAGGCGCTGCCTTGCAGGCCAAAATCAATCAAATGGGCAAGGCGTTGATAGCCAATGCCGGCGAGGTGGTGGCCGATGAATATGTGGTGGCGGTGAGCACCTTCGTAAGCCTTGATAATCTTTATGCAACCTCTTCCCTGGGCCGGTATCTTGGGGAGCAGTTGCTCTCCGCTTTGCAGCAGGCAGGGCTTGAGGTTATTGAAGTGCGGAAAACCCAGGGTATGATGGTGAGTCCGTATCACGGGGAGTATGCGTTGTCCAGGAACATGGATGAGATCAGGTCTGTGCAGGATGCCCAGGCCGTGGTGGTGGGAACCTATGCCGTCGCCGGGCAGGAGGTCTTTGTCAATGCCCGACTGTTGCGCAACGACGATAACCGGGTTCTTTCCTCCGCCAGTCTGGTTTTGCCCATTGACGAGATGACCGCCGGTCTGCTCGCCAATGAAAGCATGCCCTCTTCCACTCGTACTTCGCTGGTGGTGCTTCGGCAGTTTCCGGAAAAGGGCCAGCTCGCAGCCCCGCCTCCGGCAAAAAAACCGACAAAGATTGTCGCGAAGCGTCCCGTAAAACGCCCGGTCAAGAAGGATTGCCCATGAAAAAGATAAGAAAGATGGTCAGCTTCTGGTTGCCGTTGTTTCTGGGAGGGGTTTTGCTGCTGGCCGGCTGTGCGCCCCAAGCGAATGTAGGCGGCACCGCCTCGGTGGTCACCCCTGATTTTTTCGGGGTGGGGGAGGAGCTGGCTCTGCAGTTGACTTCCGGCATGCGCGGCGCCGGGGGCGGCCAGCGGTTGATCCTGACCACGGTGGTTGATCTTGACAACCTTTATGCCACCACCCGTTTTGGCCGGACCCTGACCGAGGCTCTATCCACCAGCCTGTTTCGCCATGGCTTCGGCGTGGTGGAGATCCGCAAGTCCGCAGAGCTTTTTATCCGGGACAACCAGGGCGAACTGATGCTCACCCGAGACGCCAAGCTTCTGGCCAAGCAGCAGCAGGCGGCGGCCATTCTTACCGGCACTTATTCGCTGACCCCGACCACGGTAATCCTAAATCTCCGGCTGCTCGACGCCGGATCCCAGCAGGTGCTTTCCGTGGCAGGGCTTGAGTTGCAGCGCAGCCGCAACATCAATCATCTTCTCGCGGCGGGAGGCGGCGCTCTTGGTGATGCTTTTCTTTCCGGCCGTGAACGTTGACGGACTTGCAAAAAAAGGGAAAAGGCCGCAGGTGTGTATGACAGGTAAGCTGGGCGAAACCAAGACTTGCGAAAGCAAAGAGTTGCCAGGCAATAACCGTTGTAAGCGCAGATTTTTTAACCCTGTGTTTATCTGCGATTTAAACAACGCTGAAGGGGGGCAGGATGCAAAAGGGAATAGTGATTGTGCTTACGGCGTTTCTCCTCGCCGGGTGTGCGCCGGCCCAGAAGAACTGGGCCAGCCAGCCGGTGGAGGTCAGGAAAAATTCGCCGGTGGTCTTTATCTATCCCGAGGTGAATACCTATCAGGAGGCGACCGTGGGCGTACTGCCATTTCAGGTGCCCGGCAACATGACCCGGGAACAGGGAGAGGGAGTGGCCATGCTCTTTAAGGATGTTCTGCTGGGCAAGCAGGCTTTCCCCAAGGTGCTCTTTCTTGAGGCGCCTTACCGGGATATCGAGGAAGCCTTGGCCATTGGTCGGAAGGCAAAGGTAGATCTGGTCCTGGCGGGGAAGATCAACTATGTCTTGGAAGGCACGCAGTTCGGGGGAGGCCGGGTAGAGGTGGCCACCCGCCTGCTAAATGTGCATACCGGCAATACGGTCTGGTACATCGAGCAATCTATGGATCAGCCCGTGGCCTATCCGAAAAGCAGCACCTTTTCCCGGTTTGTCGCCGCTTTCAATCCTCCGGAGATCAAGCCCTCGCAGGGAGGTTCGCTGGTGGCCAATATGCTGGCGCAGGTAGCCTTTGACCTGACCGAGGTCATGGCCGGGGCCAGATCGGTGGGGAAATAGTGTCCGGCAGGAAACAGGCAATTTACTTCGAGGGTAAAGAACGAGAAGAATTAACCTGATCAGCGCTGATCAGGAAGAATAAAAAGAACCCCGTTTGGCTGAGGCCAAACGGGGTTCTTTTGTTAAGGCCGGCGATTTTGCTTGCCGTCCTGGTCCTCCGCAATGACCAGGTTGTTTTTTTACAACGGCTTAGCCCAGGAAGGGATTTTTCAGGAGCATGGTCTGCTCGCGGCCCGGGCCGACGGAGAGGATGTAGGCCGGGGTTTCGGTGAACTCCTCGATGCGTTTCACGTAATCACGGGCCTTGGCCGGCAGATCGTCCACACTGCGGGCCTGACTGATTTCTTCATGCCAGCCGGCGAGGTCCTCGTAAACCGGCTGTATCCCGGCAAAGGCCTTGATGTTGCCGGGCAGGGCGGTCAATTTTTTGCCGTCCGCCTCATAGCTGGTGGCCAGTTTCAGGGTAGGCTGGCCGCTTAAGACATCGAGCTTGGTGATGGCCAGACCGTTGATCCCGTTCAAGCGCACGGCTTCGCGGGCAATGACGCCGTCCAGCCAGCCGCAGCGGCGTTTGCGGCCGGTGGTGGCCCCGAATTCTCCGCCCTTCTGCTGCAAGGCGTCGCCGGTGGCATCAAACAGCTCGGTGGGGAAAGGTCCCTCGCCGACCCGGGTGGTATAGGCCTTGAGGATGCCGATGACGCAATCGATGTGGGAAGGGCCGAAGCCGCTGCCGGTGCAGGCGTTGCCGGCGATGGTGTTCGAGGAGGTGACAAAGGGGTAGGTGCCGTGGTCGATGTCCAACTGGGTACCCTGGGCGCCTTCAAAAAGGATGTGCTTGCCTGCCTTGCGGCCATCGTCCAGAGCCACGGAAACATTATCAATATAGGGGGCAAGACGCTCTGCATATTTCAGGTATTCGTCGTATACTGCCTCGGCTTTAAGCGGTTCGCAGTTGAATTTTTTGCTGAAGAGGAAATTCTTTTCTTCAAGGTTTTCGCGGATTTTTTCCATCAGCGATTCGGGATCCAGGAGATCCCCCGCTTTGATGCCCTTGCGGAGGATCTTGTCGCCATAGCAGGGTCCGATGCCCCGGCCGGTGGTGCCGATCTTTTTGCCGCAGGCCAGGGCTGATTCGCTGCAGGAGTCGAGGAGCCGATGGTAGGGCATGATCAAGTGGGCGCGCTCGCTGATCATCAAGCGCTGAGGATTTACTGGCAGGCCGCTGGCCGCGAGCTTGTCCATTTCCTCAAGCAGGACGCCGGGGTCGAGGACCACGCCGTTGCCGATGAAGCACATCTTGTTTTCGTAGAGAATGCCTGAGGGGATGAGGTGGAATACATACTTTTTACCCTTTACCACCAGGGTATGGCCGGCGTTGTTGCCGCCCTGAAAGCGCACCACAAAGTCGGCGTGCTCTGTCAACAGGTCGACGATCTTGCCCTTGCCCTCATCGCCCCATTGCGTCCCGACAATTACTACATTGGCCATCTTGCTTCTCCTCCGCAATCATCCCCAAAAAGGTTATCCGTGAGCCGCCGGCGGGGCAGAATTTCTCATCGTCATCTTGTCCAGCAGCAGGCACCATAGCCAAAGGGAAATAAAAAGTCAATCGGTGGATGTATTCCAGAATCCACCGCCTACAAAGTAACGAGACTTAATGATGGACTTCCTGCCCGATTTTTTTTGGGGGCACGCAAAAGAAGAAAAAGTGAACAGAATAAGAGCCTTCTCTTGAGTTTTCTGACGAACCTACAAAAAATGGGGGAGAGGGACATGCGTCCCTCTCCCCCATTTTTTTAAAGCTGAAGCCCAAAGAAAGGCTTATTTTTCGCTTAGGCCAACTGGTTCAGGATTGACTCGGTAACCGCTTTGATGGAGGTTGAGCCGTCCACGGAGATCACCTTGGCGCCACCTGCCTTCTTGAAGTAGTTGACCGCGGCCATGGTGCCGGTCTTCTCGTCGTAGTAGATGTCGTGGCGCTTGTTGATCGCCTCTTCATCCTGATCGTCGGCCCGGGCGCTCAAGTCGCCGCCGCACACCCGGCAGACCAGCTTGCCGTCTTTTTCCACCGGCTTGATGGCCTCGAAGGCGATGTGGTTGGGGTGGTTGTTGTCGTTGGCGCAGAGGCGGCGACCCATGATCCGCTCCTTGGCGATCTGACGGTCGAGCAGAATCTCCACCACATAGCTCAGCGGCATATCCGCTTCTTTCAGCGCCTTGTCCAGCGCCTCGGCCTGGGCCAGGGAGCGGGGAAAACCGTCCAGGAGCCAGCCCTTGGCCTTGGATTTCTTCAGGGTCTCGAGCACCATGGGGATGGTGATCTCGTCGGGGACCAGATCGCCGCGCTCGATGAAGGCCTTGGCTTTCATGCCCAGCTCGGTGCCGCCCTTGATGTGCTCGCGGAAGATCGCCCCAGATTCAATGTGGTCGATGTTGTACTTGTCCTTGACAATGGCGCCCTGGGTGCCTTTGCCGCTGCCATTTGGCCCGAAAGCCAGAATGTTTACCGCCATGATGATTCTCCTTTATCAATACAGGGTAGGTTGGCGGGAAAGCCTGATGCGCCCCGCTCCATGGACATGAATGAGTATTCACTCGAGGAAGAAACAGGTGAGACTATATACCGAAAAATTGCTTGAGGCCAGAAAAAATATTTTCCCCAAAAAGGGCGTGGTGGCGTGGGCCAGTGCGATTATTCGTGTCGGCGGAGGTGGAGGAGGAGCAAGGTTCGGCAAGAATCAGGCAGGCAGCCTTGCCGGACAAAAATCAGGGCTCGGGCCGGTTCAGCTTGCGTTATGCAAGGCGCAGAATTCTTTGATCAGCAGTTTGCGGGCGACCAGTTCCAGCTTGAAATAAAAAGGGCTTTGCATCAGGATTCGTATGGCTTTTTGCTGGGTCATGGCATTTTCCCTCCCTGGGAATGGTTGGTCGCGTCATCCGTTGTTTCATTGCTTATCTCATCGGAGTTTTGTGAACAAACTTGATTGTGAAAACGAAAGGTGGGAAGGTCGGGGGAAGAAAAAGGTATCTCCTGCCCTGATTGTTTTTCTTACACGTTGATACCATTAAAAAAATACAGCATACTAGCTGAAATAATAATATGGTTTCCTGATGGGGGGCTTCAAGCGGCCAAGGCGGGATAATCTTCGAGGGGTGCATGCAAAAAATCTTTTTCGCCGTTTTCATGTTGCTCGTGATTCTCTGCATCGGCACGGGTGGCTACATGCTGATCGAAAACGGCTCTTTTATCGACAGTCTGTACATGTCGGTGATCACTATTACCACGGTGGGTTATGGGGAGATCATCCCCTTGAGCTCGGCGGGCCGGGTTTTCACCATTTGTCTTATTCTGGTCGGGGTCGGCTTTGTCCTCTATCTGGTGGGTGAGGTTACAGAGTCCATGGTTGAAGTGGGCTTGCGGAAAATCAGGGGGAGAAACAATATGGAAAAGCGGGTGGCGGCCTTGAAAGACCACTACATTGTCTGCGGTTTTGGCCGGATCGGCAAGGTGATCTGCAAGAATTTCGAAGAAAACAAAATCCCCTTTGTCATCGTGGAAAGCGACCCCCAGGAGTTGCAGAAGATCGATGAACTCGGTTATCTGGCCCTGTCCGGCGACGCTTCCAGCGACGAGATGCTGCTGAAATCCGGGATCAAGGCGGCCAAGGGGTTGATCGCCGTGGTTTCCTCCGATGCGGAAAACGTCTATATCATTCTCTCAGCCAGGGGGCTTAAGGGTGATCTTTTCATCATGGCCCGTTCCAGTGGGGCGGAAGGCTCGGAAACCAAGTTGCTGCGAGCCGGCGCCGACAAGGTGGTTTCTCCATATTTCATCGGGGCCTGCCGCATGGCTCAACTTGTCGTGCGGCCAACGGTGGTGGATTTTCTCGACCTCACCTTACCCAGTGGAGAGCTGGGCTTGCGTCTCGAAGAGCTGCGGGTTTCCGAGCATTCATCTTTTGCCGGCAAGAGGCTGATGGATTCCGGACTTCGCAAGAAGTACGACCTTATTGTCGTCGCCATCAAGAGGGCGCAGGGGGAGATGCAGTTCAACCCCAAGCCGGAAACTGTTATTCTGCAGGGAGACATCCTGGTCGTGCTTGGCGAGCATGAGCATATTACGGCCCTTGAAAAAGAGCTGTGATCTATTTGCCTCGCTGGCAACCCGGCGGCGGTTGAAGATTTTTTCCTGCTGGCCGATCAGAATAAGGAACAGGAGTTTTAAGTTCGGTTTTTATTCTTCCGTGGGTGGTGCGTGCAATGGCAAGTGAAAAACTTTTTAAGGGCGGGCTTGAGATCCAGAACGGTACTTTTGTGCTGATGGTTACCAAGGACCGCCTCCAGGCCGTAGCCACCCCCAAAAACGCCATGGCGGGAGCGGTGCTGGACCAGGGTCTGCTCCAGAAGGAACTTGCCGAGAACGGGATTGTTTCCGGGGTGTTGCCTTCCCCCCAGCCGACGGCAGACGGCTCATTTATTGTGGCCAAGGGGGAGCCTCCGGTTCCTGGGGAGAACGCCAGGGTGAAGATGCATGTTCGCGTAGCCATTCCCGGCCCGCAGCGCAGCACCCCGGATAAGGATCAGGTCGATTATCGAGAGCTTGGCAGCATCGTCAATGTCGCCAGGGACCGGTTGCTTCTGGAAAAGATTGCGCCGACTCTGGGCAAGGCCGGCCAGGATGTCTTTGGGGTAGGCATTCCTGCCAAACCGGGAAAAGACAGCAAACTCAAGTATGGCAAAGGGGTCACTCTCTCTCCTGACGAGACGAAGATTTTTGCCGCGCTTGACGGCAAGTTTGTCATGACCGAAGGCAAGCCCACGGTTTTAGGCGAACATTCCATTGCCGGCGATGTGGACATGAAAGAGGGAAATATCGTCTTCGGCGGCTCCAGTCTGGTGATCAGCGGCGAGGTTCTTCCCGGATTCAGTGTCAAGTGCCGGGGTGATATCAAAATCGGGCAGGGAGTCAGCAATTCTACCGTCATGGCCGGAGGCACCCTGACCGTGATGGGCGGGGTTGTTGGCGAGGATTCGAGGTTGCGGGCCAAGGGCGATATTACTGTTGAATTCGTGGAGAGTGGGCCCAAACTGGAAACGGCGAGCTGCCTTCGAGTCACCGACGTGCTTTTGCAGACGCACGCCAGTGTCGGCAAGGATGTGATCGCCACCCAGGGAAAAGGAACGATAATCGGCGGTAAGATTATTACCGCGGGCTCCTTGCATGTCAAGGAGTTGGGGTGTGACGCCGAGGTGGTCACCGAGGTTTGTGTCGGGCTTGTTCCTTCCCTGCAGATGAAAAAAAAGGAAGTTGACGAGAAT
>Ga0209211_10004051_pt1 | contig 23224 bp, 22 predicted proteins | sample RifGroA2_FD_183992 | JGI IMG/M metagenome (GOLD analysis project Ga0209211, IMG submission 183992) | Groundwater microbial communities from Rifle, Colorado, USA - Groundwater A2 (SPAdes) (version 2) | ecosystem: Environmental > Aquatic > Deep subsurface > Groundwater | place: Rifle, Colorado...
GCCTTGTTCGACCCCGCCGCCCCGCGCCAGATCCGGCACATCGCGCTCTTCTTTCAGGCCCTCGCGGCATCCGCCCGCAACATGGAACCCGACGACGAGCTGCCCTCCTTCATCCCCTGCATGGCCGGCCCGCAGCCGAAGTGGTGCCTTGGCACCATCGACGTGCGCACGACCGCGGACCCGGGCGAGATATACTGGGAGTGCCCGGTCTGCGGCAAACAGGGGGTCCTGCGCAGCGCCGGGGTGCTCGACATTCCCGGCGCGACGGCGTAGTTCTCCGGTCTTTCCTCCCGAAACCCGATTTCTGGTGGAACCTTTTTGGACCCTCGGTCGTATATGTAGAGTGGGATGTGACAACAACGGACAGCGGCGGCAGGGCCATCCGCAGGCGAAAACTGAAAGGCGGCCGGCACGGCACTCCGCTCCGCGCCGGCCCCGTGCCGGTGAGGGAATTTGTTACACTCGGCGGACCAAAGAAGCGAAGGAAATAATAGGAGCATTCGCATGAGCGACCTGATCCCAAAATATCCCGCACCGGGCGGCGGAATCCTGCTCTACCAGACGGAAGATGGCCGCACGCGGCTTGAAGTGCGTGTTCAGCAGGAGACTGTCTGGCTGTCGTTGAATCAGATAACTGAGCTATTCCAGAGAGATAAATCGGTCATCTCGCGGCACATCAGCAACATATTCGATGAGGGGGAGTTGCGTCGGGAATCGACTGTTGCAAAATCTGCAACAGTTCAAACCGAGGGCCGCAAACAGGTGACGCGGGAGATCGAGTTTGTCAACCTCGACGTCATCATTTCGGTCGGCTACCGGGTGAAGTCCCATCGCGGCACGCAGTTCCGCATCTGGGCCACGCAGCGATTGCGGGAATACATCGTGAAGGGTTTCGCGATGGATGATGAACGGTTGAAGCAGCGCGGCGGAGGGAACTACTTCCCTCGGTCGTATATGTGGGATGGGCTGCGCGATTGGAGGAGAATCGGTTGCGTTGGCTGAAGGTGCCGGGGCATTGACAGGGAACGATAATCCGTCTATAGTATCGATAGATCGATATAATTATCGAGTATCCGATATGGGACACGACGCTACGGAAAGACTGCGGACCTCAATCGCGGGCAAGGTGCGGCAGCTGCGCATCGAGCGCCGATGGACGCAGACGGATCTGGCTGAACTTCTCGGCCTCTCACAGAACCGCCTCTCGGAGATAGAGCGCGGCCGGGGCTCTTTTACGGCCGAGCAACTGCTCGTGGTCCTTAAGACCTTCAACGTCCCCGTGGACTATTTCGCCCAGGTCAAGGCGTCGGCCGAGAGTCAGCTGCAGAACGCCTTGGCCCGGTTGGGGGGCAGTCACCTTCATGAAAGCCCGGAAGTCCTGCCTACCGAGGCGCTCAGGGAAGTCAATGAGGTCATCCTGCAGACGCTGGTCGGAATGGAGTCGCCCAGGCAGACCGCGGCCCTGGCGCCTGTCATCGCCGCGAACATCAACAAGATCAACCTTTCCAAGCTGAGGGCGGACCTGAGGCAGGCTGGGGTCGAACGCCGCTTGGGCTGGGTGCTTGAGAACACCCTTGAGGCCCTGCGGCAGGAAGAGGGCCTAGCGTTGAGCCGCGAGTGGCGGGTGCGCTATAAGCGCGCCGAGATCGTGCTTGCGAATTTCCTGGCTCCCTGGCTTCAGGAGAGAGGCGATTCCGCCGGCATCTTTTCCGAGGAGATCCTGGACCATGGGATCGCCAGCCAGGCGACGCTGGAGGGCGTCCGAGCCTCTTCCTCCGCGATATCCAAGGCTTGGCGGATCGTGACCCGATTGCAGACGGACGATTTCGCGCATGCGCTGAGGCAGGCCCGTGGCGCTGATTAGGGACTTCTTCATCGAGCTGGACCGGCGCTGGAAGCAGACCCAGGCTGAGCGCATCCCGCTTCGGGTCATCGGTTCCACGGCGCTCATGCTCCACACCCGCTACGAACGCCGGACCAAGGACAGCGACGTGATAGAAACAGACTTCCTCACGGAGCCGGTGCGGGTGGCTTTGCTGGATATCGCCGGGCAGACGACCGAGCTGCATAGGCGCTACGGCATGTATTTGGATATCGTCGCCCGCGCAATACCGTTTTTGCCGCATCCGCCGGCCTATAGGCTGGTGGAGAGCCTTGAGAACCTCAAGAACTTCTCCGTGGATGCTCTGGACGCGACGGATGTCGTGGTCAGCAAGCTCAAGCGGTTCAATGCCAATGACGCGGGCGATGTCGAGGCCATGGTGAATATGGGTGTGGTGGAACACGCCAGGCTCATCGAGCGCTTCAAGTCCGCTGTGGACGGTTACGAGCTTGATGCCCGGGTGGAGGAGCTGCCGAAGTTCATCGCCAATTTCCACGTGGTCGAGCGCGACTGGTTTCAAGTCCCGGAGACGCGGATAGACCTTCCAGACTGGATGGACGACCGTTGACCACACCATGCCGCCGCGCCTGACGGCGCCGGGCATTGAACAATTGCTGAGGGAGTGTTGCAGCTCGGTCCAGGACCGAGCGATTGCGCCGTTCCTAACTGCCACTATGGGGTGCCGGGCGGTTCAATAGGCCCCCCACCCCGCCCTCCCCCACGAGGGGGAGCAACGGGGGACGATCAGGGGAACCTTTTTGGCCCCTTGGTCGTATATGTAGAGTGGGATGTGACAACAACGGACAGTTGCGGCAGGGCTATCCGCGAGGCGAGGCTGGGGCAAATGGACTGAATCTATTTAACAACGTGGAATAGAGCCATGTACTCTGATTTACCATATCTATTGAATTGTTGAATATCGCCATGTACACTGATGATATGGAACGATTAATACTGCGGAAATCACTTATAAGCGATATTCTACTACGCCTCAAAGAGTCGCCTGCGGTCGTTCTTCTTGGAGCGCGACAGGTTGGCAAGACAACTTTAGCTGGACAGATCGCTCAGCGATTGGGAAAGGCCGCGGTATTCGACCTCGAGCGGGCGGCCGGACGGGCTGCGCTGGAGCGCACGCCTGAGTTGACGCTGGCCGATTGCGAGGGATTGGTCGTCATCGACGAGGTGCAGCGGTTGCCGGCGCTGTTTGAAACCCTGCGCCCGCTATGCGATGACCCCGGCCGGAAAGCGACGTTCCTTCTCCTGGGCAGCGCATCGCCGGAGCTGGTTCGCGGAAGCTCGGAATCATTGGCGGGGCGGGTGTCCTTCGTTCCGGTCCCCGGGCTGTCGCTGGGTGAGGTCGGAGCGGAAAGCCAGGACCGTCTTTGGCTGCGGGGGGGATTTCCCCGGGCGTTCCTGGCGGAGACCGACGCGGCCGCGGGCCGCTGGCAGGAAGCCTTCCAGCAGACTTTCCTCGAGCGGGACATCCCCGGCCTCGAGTCGCGGGTGGCGCCGGCGACTTTGGGCCGGTTCTGGACCATGATGGCGCATTATCACGCCCAGATTTGGAATGCGCAGGAGTTGGCCAGGGCGATGTCCGTCAGCCCGGGAGCGGTCAATCACTATCGCGATCTCCTGGCCGGCACCTTCATGCTGAGGGTGCTGCCGCCGTGGCACGAAAACCTCGGCAAACGGCAGGTGAAATCGCCGAAAATCTTCTTGCGCGACACCGGGATGCTCCATCACCTGCTCGGCATCGACACCCTGGCCGCGCTGCGCGCCCATCCGCGCTATGGGGCGAGTTGGGAAGGATTCGCGTTGGAGCAGGCTTTGGAGCGCTTCGGCGAACGCGACGCCTATTTCTGGCGCACTCAGCGCGGCGCGGAACTGGACCTGCTGCTGCTGAGGAACGGCCGCCGCTGGGGCTTCGAGTTCAAATGTTCGGATGCGCCGGCATCGGCCAGGTCCATGCACATCGCCGTCAAAGACCTCGCTCTCGAGCGCCTGTGGGTAGTCTACCCGGGGAGCAAGCGCTATCCATTGGCGGAACGGATCACCGCCTTGCCGCTGAGCCAGATCCCGGAACTCATGTTGGAAGAGCCGACACCATGATGATGCCGGGAGGCGGCAGTAGAACGAATAGGTGCCGATAAGGGACTGGGCCAAGCGGACAACAAAAACCTCTGAGAGGGTATGGAGTGGATATGGAAATTGAGATTCGAATAACAGACAAGCTCGGGACCGCGGATCACGCTCGCATTAAAGAATTCATCGATATCGCCAGTACCCATCGCTGCAGGCACCTATTCCGTTGCATGATGGGAGGGATTCCCTATTGGCTGGCTCCCACCGGCAGTTTCGTGGCGAGGCTGAGTTTCAATAGACCGCATGTTGAAGAGACGGTGGTGAAAGAGGCACAAGCTTTGCTGGAGAAGAAATTCAAGGTTATTGAGACATCCACAGTCATATCGCCTCAAGACATCCATGGAAAGATGGAGGAGATCGAGCGAGTCATTCGGCGCGAGGTCTTTATGACATGCAGCGCCTGTCGCCACACCATTGATTTTACCGAGCATTGTCCATATTGCGGTGCCAAAGCTGATGAAAACCTGACCTATTGCGGGGTGTGTCAGCTGGCGTTTGTTCCTTCTTACAAGCACTGCCCAGACTGTGGCAAAGAGCTGTCCAGAGTGGATGGAACCATCTGGGATTACGACGTGCCGGCAGACCACTTCTTTGATGGAGTTTCCATCGCGCCTCCTGATGGCCCGGCATCTGTGGATGACGCGGCTGGCGACCCATAAAGTCCAATAGACTGCTTGGGACCCGGTACTAGTTCTTGCCGGAACGCTCCGCCAGGTAATCCCTGAAAGGGCGGGCCTTGCCGGTCTGCCGCTTCTCTATCAAGGCAATGTCCATGAGGTCGTGCCGCAGGTCGCGGTCGGAAACCAGGTGGGCCAGGAAATCCGCCTTGGCCGCCTTGGAAAGAGTTTGGAAGGCCGTAACAGCCCCGTAATTCATCACCCGAGGAGGTTGGGAGCGGAGGCTGAGGCCTAGGCCTCAGGCGCCGGGCTCGAATCCCAGGGCCTTATACGCCTTCTGGCGGCGGAAGAACATGTGCTTGAGGACCGGGGCCCGGACGTCGACGTAGTCGTAGACTTCCGCGTCCGTTTTGCCCGGCGATTCCCGCATGATGCGGCCGGCGTACTGGATCATCTTGCCCTTGAAGGCGACCGGGAAGGTCAGGAAGAGGGTGTCGAGCCGCGGGCAGTCGAAACCTTCGCCGAGATACTGGCCGGTCGCCACGACGATCAAGTCCTTGTCCCGTGGGGTGTCCTGGATGGATTTCAGGATGGCGGTCCGTTCCTTCTTGCCTTGACCGCCGTGCAGCACGAACGGAGCTTTGCCCTTCCCGGTCAGCCGTTCGGCCAATAGCCGGCAATGCTCCTTGCGGTGGCTTAGAATGAGGCAGCGGCGTCCCCGGCTCAAGGCGGCCAGCACATCTTGTTCGATCTGAGTGTTGCGGTTTTCATCCAGAACGAGTTCTTTGAAGATCTCCTGGATAGGGGTTTCGCCGTTCGACTGCAAAGCGAACTCCGTCTCCCGGATGTTGAGATCGAGCCGAAGGGTGCTCCTATCCTCTTCCATCCGGTGCCGTATCGGCCCGCATTGCATGGTGATGATGTCTTCCAGGCCGTCCCTCCGGTAGGGCGTGGCGGTAAGCCCGAGAATGCAGCGTGCGGAGGCCTCGCGCATGCAGGCCTCGAACGTCGCGGCCGGGACATGATGGCATTCGTCGTGGATGATGAAGCCGTAGGGCCGGAAGAAGTCGGCGAGATCGTCGCGCCGCGCGAGGCTCTGCATCATGGCCAGGTCCACCACGCCGCTTTGGCGGTCCCGGCCGCCGCCGACCTGCCCGATCTCGCCCGAAGTCAGGCCCAGGAGAGCCGTCAATTGCTTGCGCCATTGCTCGAGAAGCGGTTTCTTGTCGGCCAATATCAGAGTGGGGAGTCCGCGCTGGACCGCGGCGTAGCAGCCCATGACGGTCTTCCCCGCCCCCGGAGGCGCGACCAGAAAGCCCAGCTCATGGGCCAGCACGGCCTTCATGGCGCGGTCTTGCTCAGGCCTCAGCGCGCCAAGGAAATTCAGGGAGATCGGATCGGGAAGCCGCCGCGTGTCCACGCAGGCGACCTCGCTGCCAGCGGCCCGCAGGATGGCTTGGACTTCCTCGGCCGTGCCCCGGGGCAGATGGAGGTGGCTGAAGTCCTCCCGATAGCACTTTATGAACCGCGGAGTCTGGTGGTTGGAACGGCGCTGCCTCTCATTCTTATAGAACTGCGGGTTGTGCAGGGAGGCCAGATGCTTGACCTGGGAGAGCAGCCAGGGCGGGATGCCGGAACGCTCCAGGCTGAAGGAGGCTCCGAACTCGCAGCGGATCTGCTTCGGGGCCGGATGCCGCGCCTTGAGCGCCGGCGTCGCGGGCGGGGGCTTCCCCGGCCCGACCGATACCGGCGGCATCGCCTCCAGCAGGGCCTCCAATTGTGAGTGGGTCAGGCGTTGCACGCCGCCCAGGAATGCCCACTGGTCCGGCCAGGGCTTGAGATCCGGCGCGGAGGTGTCCAGGAACTCGGTGTTCCCCAGCGCCCGGCATTTCTTTTGCAGGGGCGCGGCGATGAGATTGCCGAAGCCGCCCTTTGGGACGAAATCTTGATTCGGGAAGAAGCGATCGTAGCTGCCGAGATCCAGGTCCCCTCGGGCGTCCATGGTCTGCCGCAGAAGGCGCATTCCCAATTGGCGGGCCTGGAGCGCGGGGACCGGAGCTGCGAAGAATAGCCACACATGGCTGCCGTTGCCGGAGCGCGAGCGCTCCAGGCAGGCGGGCACACCCCAATGGCGGCAGACCTCAAGGTATGCCATGGCGTCCAATCGCCAGCCTTCCTTGTCGAAGTCACAGGCCAGGAACCAGCAGGAGTCGTCCTTGACCAGCGGGAATATCCCGATGGTCTTGCTGCCGGCCAGATGGTCATGGATGACCTGGTCGGTCAGGGGCAGGTACTTGCGCGGCTGGCCTTTGCGCAGGCTCCAAGGATCTTCACAGGCCGGAGCGTAGCCTTTCTTGCCGGACTGGGCGTTTTCCCAGCGGATGGCGTAGACGTCTTCGCGTCCGCGGAAGAGAGAGCGGAACAGGCCGATCTTCTCCTGGACGGGAGATGCGTTGGTGACGGCCGGCAGGGGGTGGCTCTCGAGCGGAAGTTCGACGGCCAGGGGCTCATACCGCGCCGCCGCATCAGAGACAGCGGGTCCCAGGCGCTGCCGAAGGTCCTCGTTCTCGCGGCGGAGGCGTTCGATCTCCGCGCGCGCCTGGGCCAGGTCGGATGGAGTGGGGCCGAGGTCAGAGCCCATCGACCGATTGTCGCTTTTCATCCCAAGCGGGTGCAATCCAAGCGCTGGGACGGTGGACGGATCGGTGGCGCAGCCGCTATATTCCCTTCGGGGTCACGACGAAGTGCAAACCCATCGCGTTCAGGAGATGCTCCACTCCCAGGAGCGCTGGGTTGCCTCGCTCGGAGAGCATGCGGTACATGCTCACCCGGTTCAGGCCGCACTTTTTGGCGATGCGAGTCATGCCGCCGTGAGCCTGTGCGACGTCTTTCAGGGCCAGCAGGAAGACGGCAGGGTCTTCTTCTTCCAAGGCGGCACTCAGGTAGTGCGCCGCTTCCTTCGGATCGCGCAAGGACTTACGCAGAAATTGCAGATAGCTCACATCACGCTTCATGTATTTCCCCTTGGTGCGAGGCCCAATATATCCTGGCTTTCCCGATGTCCCGGTCTTGGGTCTGTTTTGTTCCTCCGAGAAGCAGGACGATCCGATGGGGCCCCGAGAACCCGAAATAGATTCGGTACCCCGGTCCGCACTGGATCTTCAGTTCGTAAACCCCATCCCCCACGAATCCGCATGCACCCAGCAATCCGGCACGGACCCGCGTGATCCGCATCTGTATGCGAGCCGCCGTCGCGCGATCTGCGAGAGCCGAGCACCATTCGGCGAATGGCACCCTCCCGAACTCATCGATATACATCCTGACTTCGAAAGGTCTGGCCTCCAAGTCGGCATCCCCCATATTGTAGCCTATGGGCTACATTTGTCAAGTCCCAAACCATTCCCCAATGACACATGTACGACCGAGGGTGCAGAATAGTTCCACCGAATTGTTGGCGAACGGCGGGCCCAACCAGGGGAACCTTTTTGCCCCCTCGGTCGTACATGAGTGGGGGGCATCTCCATGTTGGAGTGCCTTATGCGCTAATTGCATGTATTTTATATAAAATTACTTGCATTCCGGTCTTGCCGGAGCTATACTTAGGGTGTCCGAGGACCCCCATGAAAAACTCAGACAAGTTGAAAGAAGCCATGGAGCCGGGCCGCGTCTATCGGAGGCAGGATCTGGAAGGACTTTCCACCGCCGTCGATCGCGAGCTTAAGACACTCGTCGCCGCAAACGAGGTCGGTAAGCTTTCCGGCGGGTTGTATTGTCGGCCCAAGCCGAGCCAGTGGGGCGCTCTGCCTCCCGACGACCGGGAACTCGTCCGCGCTTTCCTCAAGACCAACGACTTCCGCTTGACCTCCTTCAACGACTTCAACGTCCTCGGGCTGGGGCTGACCCAGGTCTACACCGTCTATGTCGTCTACAATCATAAGCGGGCAGGGACCTTCACGCTGGGAGGGAAGGAGTTCCAGTTCCGCCTCGTCCCAGCGTATCCCACCGGCGAAGCCGTCGAGCCGGAATATCTGCTCGTGGACATGCTGAACAATCTCCGGCGGCTCCCCGACAACGTCGAACTCGTCCTCCGGAACTTGAAGGAAGGAGTTCGGCGCTTCGACCGGGCCAAGGTCCAAGACTGCCTTGAGCGCTACGGGAATCCAGCGGCGAAACGCCTGCTTCGGGAGGCCTATGCCCAGGTATCAGCATGAAGTACCGCTCCCATTTCCCCCCGGCTCCAAAGCTGAAGGCGGAGGTGCTCTTGGAGGCCGGCTTCGATAAGACCGCTCCCAACGAGCCGCGAGATTTCGGCAGTTGGGCGCTGGATCGGGCCCTGGAACGGAAAGTCGACGTGATCGACAACCGGGCGCTCGGGGTCCGGTGCTTCAATCCCGAATACACCTTTGTGGACAAGCTTCAGACCATCTGCCGCCGCTTTCGCCAGCACCGGGACCGCAACGACCCCGATAGAGACAAGCCGCAGTTCTTCTTGCGGCACTACTACGACTTGTACATGCTGTTGGAGGCCCCGCGGGTCAAGGCCTTCATCGGCACGGACGAGTACGAGGCCTATAAGAATCAGAAGCTCACGACGACGGACACGGTCGAGTTCGCCACGCGGGCGGCCTTCTTGCTCGAAAACGCCGGGACTTACGCGCTGTTCGAGGAAGAATGTCAAGCGATGAACGCCATGCTGACGCCGCCTCGCCCGAAGTTCTCCGACATCATGGCCCGGATACGGGAGCGCGCTCCGCAGCTCTGAGAATGGCCAAGACCATCTTTAGCGGCATGTGTTGTGCTTTGGTAGTGGCGCTATCGGGGATAATATCCCAATAGGTATTTGCAACCGGGGCCTGGCGGGTATAAAACGACAAGAAATATACCCGATAGGGACTATAATGCAATGAATCCCATCCCATCCCATCCCATCCCATCCGGGCGCACGCGGCCAACGGCGGCCTCGACACGATCGGCTTCTTCGAGCGGACGCTGTTCTGCTTTTTGACCGGAAACGGCGACATGCACTTGAAGAACTGGGCCCTGCTCATCCGCGAAAAGAAAGTCGGGCTGGCGCCCTGCTACGATCTGGTCTGCTCGAAGATATACCTTCCGCAAGAAAATGATTCCGCCCTGACCCTCTGCGGCAAGAATGACCAGCTCAAGCGGTCGGACTTCTCGGCCATGGCGGCGGGGCTCCAGATCGATGCCAAGGCCGCGGGCAGCGTCTTCGAGAAGTTCCGCCGCGCTCAGGAGCCGCTGCTTGAGACGGTCGGCAGGTCGGAGCTGTCTGCCCCCCTGAAGCGGAAGCTCGACAACGTCATCAAGACCCGCTATCAGCGGATCTACGGAGACGGCGCCGGGGTGCTCGATATTCCCGGCGCGACGGCGTAGTTCCTCCGATCAGGGGAACCTTTTCGGCACCTCGGTCGTATATAGAGTGGGAGGAATTAAATCAATCATATTATGAGTAGTAAACCGACTTGATTTATTATGGCTATTCTGTTTTAATCTGAGAATGGAAATGGGGACCGCTCTTTCAGCTTACATCGAGAAAGTCACCGGCCAGTCTCCGGCATTGCGCCGCATACTCCCAGACCGTCTTCGCGGTCTGCCCGCAATGCTGGTCTCCGGATGCAGGTTCCATGATTGGGCCTGGCTGGGCCAGAAGCTCATCCTCATCGAGTGCGGGGCGGATATCTCCCCCGCCGAAGCGCGCGCGCGCCGGTCTCCGCTCATGGAGCATTTCAAGCAGACTGTCGTCTTCGTGTATGCGGCCCTCGAGGCGCATCAGCGCAGCCAGCTCGTCCGGTCGGGCGTTCCCTTCATCGTACCCGGGCTCCAATGGTTCATCCCGCCCTTCGCCGTCTTTACGGAGCGATTCCAGCGCATCGCCAGCGCCAAGGCGCTGTCCGGGGCCGCCCAGGCCGCCGTTCTGTTCCATATCCTGCGCAGTCCCGCTGAAGGAGCTTTGCTCCGGCAGTGGGCCGGGTGGCTGGGCTATTCCGCCATGACCTTGACCAAGGTCCGCGATGAACTCGTCGGCGCCGGCCTGTGCCGGCGCGAGCCGGGGGCCAAGCCGCGCGGGCTGCGGTTCCTGCACCGGAAAAGGGCGCTGTGGGATACCGCGCGCCCGTACCTGCGCTCGCCGGTCAAGAAGAGTTCCTGGGTCAAGCTGGCCGCGCCGTCGCCGCTCCTGATCCCCGCCGGGCTGACGGCGCTCGAGAAAACGACCCTCGTGGGGGATGAGCCTCTGCCGACCTGGGCCTGCAGCGAACCGGTATGGAGGCGTCTCCTCGGGGCGGGGCAGGTCCGCGACGCACGGCGTCCGGAAGACGCCGATGCCCGCGTCGAGCGCTGGCGCTATGAGCCCGGGCTGCTGGGAGGAAACGGCGCGGTGGATCCTCTTTCGCTCCACCTCAGCTTCGCCGATGCCGCCGATGAGCGCGTGCGCCTGGCCGCGGATTCCCTGCTCGAGCGCGTGCCATGGTAGGCGGCATGGACGCCTTCCGGCGGCACTTCGCCGGGTTCACGGACTCGTTCGTCCTCATCGGCGGCGCCGCCTGCGACGAGTGGTTCACTCGTTTCGGCGGACGGTTCCGCGCCACCGGGGACATCGACATGGTGCTGGTCCTGGAAGCTTCCCCGGCCCGCTTCTTCCCGCATTTCTGGAAGTTCATCAAGGCAGGCGGATACGAGGTGGGACAGCGGGCCGATGGGGAACGCACCTTCTACCGGTTCCTCAAGCCCGCCGCTCCCGATCACCCAAAGGTGATCGAGTTGTTCTCCGCGGCGCGCCTGGATGCCGATCCGTTCCCCGGAAGCAAGATCATTCCCATCCACTCCGGCGAGGATGCCTCCAGCCTCTCGGCCATCCTCATGGACCCGGACTACTACGGATTCATCATGAGCCAGAGGGAGATGTGCAACGGCCTGCCGCTCATCAAGCCCGCCGGCCTCCTCGCGCTCAAGGCCCGGGCCTGGCTCGACCTGGCACATCGCCGCGCCTCCGGGGATGCGACGGTCAAGGTCGACGACGTGAGCAAGCATCGGTCGGATGTCTTCCGTCTGGCCGCCATCCTGCCGGTCGGTGAGCGTCTTGTCCTTCCCGTTTCCATATCCGCCGATCTCCACGGCTTCCTTGAGGCGTTCCCAGCCGCCTCTCCAGAATGGACTGCCATCACGCAGTCACTGCGCAACAGCGGCATCCGCATGACCCCCGCCGAACTGCTCGACATCCTCAGGAATTGTTTCGCACCTGACGGCGTCGGGCATTGAACAATTGCCGAGGGAGTCGGAAACTCCGTCCGAAGGGTACGGCGATGTCGGTCATTTGTCCAAGGGGATGACGCCGAGGGGGCCTACGAGGGCGTCCTTTAACTTCGTGAGGGCGTCGGATTGGATGCGGTTGGCGGCATCCATTTCGGAGGCCAGGCTCTGCTGGCAGGGATAGGGGGAGAGGTTGGCGGGGCACTCGGCCGAGACGAAGCGCGGCCGGATGAAGGCGAAGCAGGGATAATGCGAGGGGCCGCAGTCGGGAGGCGGCCGCGGATCGCTGACGGACTGATAGAGGGCGCAGTCGTATGGGTATGGCGGGCAGCTGTCCGCATCGCAGGAGGGTGATTTCGGGTAGCAGCCCTCGGGCTGAAGGGCCGAGAGGTCCTGGTTCGGGGCCTGGGCCGGGTCCCGCTTCTCGCCGGACATCAGTCCGCGTATGGCCCAAGGGCGGTTGCGGATGTTGAATTTTAGGAAATAGGACGTGTAATCGAAGTCCATCCGGGACAGCCGGGCGTACCAGCCCTGGTCGTAGCAGGAGTAGGGGATCTTCCAGCAGCCGGTCCGGTTGTCGAAATTGCTCCAGATGCACTTGGACGAGGCGTCGATCTTGTCGGTGAAGCAGTTCAGCCAGTCCACGAAATCCTCCAAGACGTAGTGCGCCCGGCTGAAATAGCAGTACCGGGATTCGGTCATCTCCTGAGGCCGGCATTGCACGTAAGGCGGGTCGATCTTGAAGGCCGCGGCCACGTCGCGCAGGGCCGCAAGCTTCCGCGCGACCTGCTTTTCGGAATCGCGCAAGGCGCTGTGGGCGGCCTTGAGCTCCTTGAGCTGGGATTCGATCTCGATCATGCGTTCCCGGTCGCAGACCACCAGGACGGTCTTGTCGCCTTCTCTTGGCCAGCACCTGCGGCCGCTCTGCGACAGCCCGAGGTCGGCGGTCCCGAAAGATTGCATGTTGGAGACCGCGGCAGGGCCGGAATAGACCGCGGCATCCGCGGCCGGACCAGGTTGGGGGACTTCGCTTGGTAGGACGTCTCGTTGGGCCCCGCGAGCGGTGAACCCGTGGAAACCCCCGGAGGACTTGGAGCTTTGGGGCCCGACCTGGAGTTTCGGGCGATTGGCATCGAAACGCGGGAACTTGGGCCCACCTCGCGCGGCCTGCGTATCCGCTGTGGGGGGCGGCTTGGCGGTGGGGCCCGGGCGCATCGCCGGTTCCTCGGACTGCTCCTGCGCTTGGGCCGGCTCCGCGGAGGAATCTGCGCCGGTGCCGGGTTGTGCGCTGCTGTTGTCGCCGGCGGATTCCGGCAGGATGGATATGGCGGAATCGGGCGCGGGGGGCGCGGGCAGGCGGGTGACGGGGGCTTCCAGCCGGTGTCCTTCGCCCGCGGTATTGCTTGTTGAGGAGCGGAATCTTCCCCTGATGAGGATGCCGAGGGCAAGGACGGTGCTTATGAGGAATGCAGCCAGCACGAGCATCTGGAGAGGGCGCCGGCGGGGAGCCTGCGAGCGCAGGGGGAACATGAGCATCTGGAGAGTACTACTACGTCGGCGCGCGGTTCAATATGCGCCCCCCACCCCGACCCCTGCCGGAGCTGTCCGGCCTCTGGCCGGCCGGCGTGCCTGAGGCTCTGCCGAAGGCGCCCCCGCGAGGGGAGAGGGAGAACGGATTGTTGTGGAACCTTTTGGGACCCCCGGTCGTACATGTGGAGTGGGAGGAGAATGAACAGGGCCGCGCAATTTGGCCACGGCCCGGGGCCAAACTGGAGAAGGCTGTTTTGTGATTCGCGATTTGCGAATGGCGAATATGCCTGTTATACTATGCTCATGGCCAACAAGCTCAGCGGACTCAAGCCCCAAGACATCCTGGTATTGATGAAAATCGTTGCCTTGGGAGAGAAGACATGGCGCATCGCCGATCTCGCCCAGGAATCGGGGGTCTCGCCCTCGGAAGTCTGCATGGCTCTGGAGCGGGCTCGGGGAGTGGGGCTGTTGGACTCCTCCAAACGCAAGGTCATGAAGGGACCGGTACTCGAGTTCCTCAAGTATGGGCTGAAGTATGTCTTTCCCGCGCACCCCGGTTCGGTATGCCGGGGGGTGCCTACCGCTCATTCGGCCCAGCCATTGGCCAAGGCGATCGTCTCCGAAGACTCGGATCAGTTGGTTTGGCCTGACGAAAACGGCGAAGTCCGCGGGCAGTCCATCGAACCGCTCTATCCATCCGTCCCGCAGGCCGCGTTAAGGGACCCGAAACTGCATGAACTACTGGCGCTCGTGGACGCCTTGCGCGTCGGCCGGGCCAGAGAACAGAAGATGGCGGCCGAGGAGTTGGCGCGCCGTCTAAGCGGGGGGTCGGCTTGAGACTTGGGAAGAACATCGAGATGCTTTCGGTCGTGGCCAAGGCTCTCGTTGAACTCAAGGATCGGGTCGTCTTCTTGGGCGGGGCGACGGTCGACATATACATCGATGACCCGGCGGCGCCGCCGCTTCGAGTGACCGATGATGTGGATTGCGTCGCCGAGATCGCAAGCCTGCAGGATTATCATCGGCTGGGTGAGAGGCTCCAGGCGCTCGGGTTCAGTCATCCCCTGGGTGAAAATGATCCGCCGATATGCCGATGGAAGCTGGGAGCAACCAAGGTCGACGTGATGGCCACCGGCGAAGATGTCTTCGGGTTCGGAAACAGATGGTTCCAGCGCGGAATGGAAACCGCGGAACAGGTCCGATTGCCGGACGGCACCACGATCGCGGTATTCGGCCTTCCGTTCTTTCTTGCCTCGAAGATCGAGGCTTTCCAGGGACGGGGGGGAGGTGATCTCTACTCCAGCGCCGACCTGGAAGACATCATCGCCGTCCTCGATGGCTGTAGAGCGGTAAAGACGGAATTGGATAAGGCGCCGCAGGACGTCAAGGAGTACCTGCAAGCCCGATTCCGGCAGTTCCTCCAAATCGAGGACTTCACGTCCGTCGTTGGAGGGCACCCGGGCGACGAAGGCTCTCTGGCGGCAGGGCGAAGAGCTGAGAGGATCATCGCACTCTTGAGGGAATTCGCAGGACGACCCTAGACAGGCTACTCCGTGCGGAGGGCTTCGATGGGGCTGAGGTCGGCGGCGCGCATGGCGGGCCAGAAGCCGAAGGTGACGCCGATGCCGGCTGAGAACACGAAGACGGCGGCGATGGTGCCCACGGTGAGGGACGGGGTCACGTGGATGAAGAGGGACGCGATCCAGGCCAGGCCGAAGCCCAGGCCGATGCCTACCAATCCTCCCAGCAGAGATAAGACGACGGCTTCCACCAGGAATTGAACCAGGATGTCGGAGCGTCTTGCGCCCAGGGCCTTCCTGAGGCCGATCTCCCGTGTGCGCTCGGTGACTGAGACCAGCATGATGTTCATGATGCCGATGCCGCCGACCAAGAGCGAGATGGCGGCGATGCTGTAGACGAACATGCTGAACTTGCCGAGATCGGCGCGGAGCGCGGCGATGCGGCCGCTGAGAGTGACCACCTCGTAGTCCTCTTCCTCCTGGCCTTCGCGGTAGCCGTAGCGCTTCCTGAGCAGGAGGATGATCTCGCGGCGGGCGTCCTGGACCGCGTTGACCGAGATGGCCTCGGCCTGGATGCCTTCGACAGTGCGCTGGCCGAACAGCCGTCTGAGCGCGGTATTCAGGGGGACGGTGAGGCGCGGCTTGCCGCCGAAGATCTGGTTCTCCTTGTGGTCCTGCTCCACGCCCACGATCTGGAAGGCGATCTTGTTGACGCGTATCTCCTGGCCGACGGCTTCCTCTTCGCCGAACAGCTTCTTCTCGCCGGTCTGGGTGAGGATGGCCACGCGGGCGCGGGATTTGTTGTCCTCGTCGTTGAGCCACCGGCCCCGCAGCCAGCGGGTGGGCTTGGACATGCCGACCTTCTTGAAGTCGGAGGGCAGCTCGTCGCCGGTATCGGCCACGAGCATGGCGGTGACCTTCTTCTTGCCGTTCTGGATCTCGACGTCGCGGTAGAGCTCGGGGGTGGCCTTCATGACGGAGGGGCACTCGGCCTTGATCTGCTCGGCCACGTCCACATGCAGTTCGGGGATGTTGGGCCACTTGTGCCAGTTCTTGCGCACCATGACCATCTTGGCGCCCTCGGTCTCGGCCTTGCCGATGAGGTCCTTGAGGAAGCCCTGGCTGATGCTCATGAGCGCGATGACCGAGCCCACGCCGATGAGCATGCCGAGAATGGTGAGGGCGCTGCGCATGCGGTGGCTCCAGACGGCCGAGAGGGCGACGCGGACCTGCTCGTCGAGCTCGAAGAAGTCGAAGCCGATGCGGGGCTTGGGGAGGTGGAAGGAGCGTCCTTCGACTCGGCCTTTGGCCTCGCTCAGGACGGACTCGGAACTCTGTCCAGACAGAGTCCTTTCGTCCGAGACGATCTTGCCGTCTTTCAAGCGGATGACGCGGCCGGCCTGGGCCGCGACTTCGGGGTCGTGGGTCACGATGACGACGGTGATGCCGCGGGCCGAGAGATTCTTGAGTAGCGTGAGGACCTCTTCCCGGGAGCGGCTGTCGAGGTTGCCGGTCGGTTCGTCGGCCAGGAGCACGAGGGGGTCGTTGACGATGGCGCGGGCGATGGCCACGCGCTGCTGCTGGCCGCCCGAGAGCTGGTTGGGGCGGTGGTTGGCGCGGTCGGCGATGCCGACGAGGCCGAGGCTTTTGGCGATGGCCGCGTCGCGGTGCTCGGCGCCGGTGTAGACCATGGGCAGGCCGACGTTGTTGTGCGCGGTGTAGCGGGGGAGCAGGTGGAAGGACTGGAACACGAATCCCACGGTGCGGCTGCGCAGGGCCGCGAGCTGGTTGACCTCGAGCCTCTCGGTGGGGTGGCCGGCGAAGTGGAAGGAGCCCGCGTCCGGCTGGTCGAGGAAACCGAGTATGTGCAGGAGCGTGGACTTGCCCGAGCCCGAGGGGCCGATCAAGGCGGTGAACTCGCCCTGCTGGATGTCGAGCGAGACCCCGTCGAGTGCCCGGACCTCGGACGCGCCGGTCTGGTAGACCTTGCGGACGTCCTTGATCTCGATGAGGGGGCGGGGGGGCAAGGGGGTTCTGGAGTTATTCGACATTGACGACGTGGGTGTCTTCCTCGGGGATGCTGGAGGAGGGGGTCATCACGGTATCGTCCAGGGAAAGGCCCTTGAGGATCTCGGTGTTGGTCTCGTTGGAGGCGCCCAAGGAGACGCTTTGCTCCTTGACCGGCCCTTCCTTGGGCTTGAGCATGACCACGGTGTCGCCTTCCTTGTGCTTGATGGCGCGCTTGGGGACGTAGAGGACGTTCTTCTTCTTGGCGATCTCGACGTAGACCTCGGCGGTCATGCCCGCGCGCAGTTTGTTCGCGCCGGTGACGGGCTGCAGCTTGACCTCGTAGACCGTGACGTTGTTCTGGAGCGTGGAGTCGTAGGCGATGGAGACCACCCGGCCCTCGTAGCGCTCCTTGAGGTAGGCGTCGAGGACGAACTCGGCGCGCTGGCCGGTGCGGATCTTGGCGATGTCGGACTCGTCCACGAAGGTCTTCACGATGAGGCGGTCGGAGATGAAGAAGGCGTTCTGGTTGGGGGAGACGGGCTGGCCGGGCTCGACCGCGCGCTTGATGACCTCGCCGTCGATGGGGGAGACCATGGGGATGAGCCGGTAGGCTTCCTCGACCATCTTCTGCTCTTCCGCGCTCGCGCCGCGCACCTTGGCGGAGTCGAGCAGGGCCACCCGCTCGCTCGAGCTCATCCAGGCCAGGACCGCGCCCTTCTTCACGGCGTCGCCTTCCTTGACCAGGACCTCCTCGATGCGTCCGCCGAAGGTGGGCATGACCGGGACGCGGGCTTCCGGCTCCACGGTGCCGGCGGCCTGCGTCTTCACCACGAAGTCGCCCTTGACGACCTTGAAGGGGATGAGCTTCTCGAGCTTCTTGGCCTCGGCCTTCTTCTTGAGATAGCGCACGCCGCCCCAGATGGAGAGGGGCAAAGCGACGATGACGATGAGGGCGACCATCCAACGGCTGCGGAGGAAACCTTTCTTCACGGCGCACCTCTTCCCATGGCCTTTTCAAAACGCGCATGGGCCAGTATCAGATCGCGGCGGGCGGCGAGCATCTGCTTCTGCACGCTGACCAATTGTTCCTCTACGTTGCGCCACTCGAAATAGGTGGTCTGGCCGGTGGCGTACTGGCTTTTGACTAGCCAGGCGCGGGACTCGGAGGCCTTGAGCGTGGTGTCGGCCACGTCCATGAAGGCGGCGGACTCTTTCCAGGAGAGGAAGCTGTCCTCGGCCGCGATGTAGAGGGCGTCGCGGGCGTCGTTCTTCTGGACTTCGAGTTTGGAGAGAGCGGTCTTGGCGGACCGCCAGTCGTTGAGGGTCCTGCCGCCATTGAACAGCGGGAAGCGCACGCCGAGCGTCCACTGCCAGTTGCGGTCCTGCAGGCCCCACTTGGTCGAGCCGACCTTGTTCCACGAGCCGGTGAGGTCGGAGGTGGGGAAGAAGCCGGCCTTGGCGCCGGCGATGGTCTCGCGGGCGATGTCGAGGTCGTAGGCGTCGGAGACGAGGGTGGGGTGCCCGGCCAGTTCCTTCTGCCAGTCGGGGTCGCTGCCCGGCTTGGGCAGGGGTGGGAGGGGCTCGACCCGGACTTCCGAGTTCAGGGGCCAGACCAGTACCCTGTTGAGACGCCGCTGGGCCAGGCGCAGGGCGTTCTGGTCCTTTTCGCGCTCCCATTTGGAGACGGCGAGGGCGGCCTCGACTTCAAGCAGGGCGGCCTTGCTCTCGCGGCCGGCCTCGTATTTCTGCTTGAGCAGCTGGACGTTCTCCTCGCGGCGGCGGACGACCTCGTCGGAGAGGCGGATGGCTTCCTGGGCGAAGAGGAGCTGGGCGTAGGCGTCGCGCAGGGCGGCGATGGTGTCGGATTCCACAAGCTTGTACTGGACCTTGGCCTTGCGGAGCTCGATGCGCTTGCGCCGTACCGCCGCGAGATTGGCTCCGCCCGCGAACAGGGGGACGGTGGCGGTGAAGCCCAAAGAGGAGTTCTCGTTGTTGGTGACGATATGCGCCGCGGTGACGCTGTTGCGGGTGTGGCTGAGATTGGCGGAAAGATTGGGCAGAATAGGGCCGATGGAGCTTTTATAGTCGAACTCGGCGACAACCACCGCGAGGCGGGCAGCCTGGAGCTGTTCGTTCGCGTTGAGCGTGAGGGCCATGGCCTGGTCCATGTTGAGGGTCTGCGGGTCCGGGGCCGCGGCGCGGGCCGGGAAGGCGCAGGCCAGGACCGAGAGGGCCAGGAGGGCGGCGAGGGCTCTGGCGGACATGGGCTAAGGGAATCTTACATCTTGCCCCGGTGTCAGTGGAGCCGGGCGTTTGATGTCACAAATTGTGATATCAAACAAATGCCTATCAGACATATGTAATTTTATGAGAACCAGGCGGTTCGCCGCATGACTGTGGGAACTAAAACGCCGGGTCAGTCGTATATGGAGGAATGGAATCCAAGGCCCCCCTGGTACCAATCAATGAGATTAGTAGACGGATATTCTTGGTCCGTGGTCGACGGGTAATGTTGGACTCGGACCTTGCTGCGATGTATGGGGAGACCACGGCGCGGTTGAATCAACAGGTCAGAAGGAACATCCGGCGTTTCCCTGAAGAGTTTATGTTCGAGTTGAGCCGAGAGGAGTACGCGGGTTTGATGTTGCAATCTGCAATATCAAAAAAAGGTAGTGGGGGACGAAGGAAATTGCCATTGGTCTTCACCCAGGAGGGTGTGGCCATGCTTTCTGGCGTCCTGCAGAGTCCCCGGGCCATCGAGGTCAATATCGCGATCATGAAGGCATTCATCCGCTTGAAGGAGATGGTGTCTTTGAACGCGGAGATGGAGGCCAAGTTCTCGGAGCTCGAGCGGCGGATCGGGAGGCATGATAAATACATCCGAGAACTTTTTGCGGCGATCCGGAAGCTCATGGCGCCGATCGACCCGCCGAAGCCTCCCATCGGGTTCCGGACCGAGGATTGACGGTATTTCTGGTTCCAGCTGACGGCCGACGAGATGCGCCTGATCATCCCCTCGGGCCGAGCCCGGCGATCCCCGGTCTACGCATTCCGGCCCGAAGCATTGCTGATGCTATGCCTCCTTCTCGAGAGTCCGGTGGCCATCCAGTTCAGTTTGGGCCTGCTCCGGAAGAGCCGTGGCCTGCCGATGACCGGTCTGTGGCCGGAGTGATCAAAGTCGTATAATCCACTTCAGGTCGTTTTGGAGGTGGGCATGAAGGCTATCCTCGCAGTCGTCCTATTTGCGTCCCTGCCGTCAGCCGCCCGGGCGGCGGACCTTCCGGACTTCGGCATCAAGGCCGAGAGCATGCCGCGCATCTTGGCCGAAAGCAAGGCGCGGCTCCTCTTCGCGCTGGGCGGCGTGACGGCCCGGCCCGCCGAGAATCGCACTTTCGACAATACGGTGGCGGCGGTGGAGAACGCGTTCTCGGATTACGCCGCGGTGATGGGACCGATCACCTTCCTCTCCCAGGTCTCGCCGGATCCGGCCGTGCGCGACCGGTCCCTCGAAATCGAGAAGATTTCGGATCAGCTCCTCATAGACCTCAAGGGCCGCGAGGACGTGTTCCGTGCGGTGAAGGAGTACGCGGCCAAGGGAGAGACGCTGACCGGTGAGGATCAGCGGCTCCTGGCCGACATGCTGCTCGAGTTCCGGCGCAACGGGCTGGACCTGCCGGCCGACAAGCAAAACGAGCTCAAGGCGCTCAAGAAGCGGCTTTCGGGCCTGGAACTCGACCTCGGAAACAACATCAAGGAAGACCAGGCGGCCCTGGATACGGCCAAGGAAGGGCTCGAAGGCGTCCCGGCGGACTTTTTGGCCGAGCTCGCGTCCGTGGGCGAGGGCAAGTTCAGCGTGCCGCTCGACTACCCGCATTACACAGTCCTCATGGAGACGGCCAAGCGGCCCGAAACCCGGCGCGAGGCGGAGTTCCGCTTCAACAACAAGGCCGCGGACAAGAACCTGCCGCTTCTGCGCGAGGCGCTCAAGGCGCGCCGCGACATGGCGGTGATGCTGGGCTACCCCTCCTACGCGGCTTACGAGCTGGACTACCGCCGCACGGCGAAGACGCCGCAGCGGGTCAACGACTTCCTGGGGCGGCTGCAGAAGCTCCTGGCCAAGCCCTCCAAGAGCGACCTAGCCGCGCTCCTGGCGCTCAAGCGCTTGGACGACCCCAAGGCCGATAAGGTCGAGAACTGGGACGTTACCGGGCTCGTGGGCCAGCAGCTGGGCTACTATCCCAAGAAGTACATGCAGTCCAAGTACGGGCTGGATTCCGACGAGGTGCGCTACTATTTCCCGGTGGACCGGGTGGTCAGCGAGACCCTCAAGCTGTATCAGGAGATGCTGGGCCTCGAGTTCAAGGAAGTGCAGCTGGCGACGTGGCACCCCGAGGTCAAGCTCTACGAGATCCGCGACGCGGCCACCATGCGCCTGATGGCGCATTTCTACCTGGACCTGTACCCGCGCGAGGGGAAGTACAACCACATGGCCGCCTTCGACATCGTGCTGGCCCGCGCCCTGCCCAACGGGGGCTACCGGCTGCCGGTCTCGGCCATGGTGGGGAACTTCACCAAGCCCACCGGCGACAAGCCGGCGCTCATGAGCCACGACGAAGTGGAGACCTTCTTCCATGAGTTCGGGCACATCGTGCATCAGACGCTGACCATCGCGAAGTATTCGCGCTTCTCGGGCTCCAACACGGCGCTGGATTTCGTGGAGTCGGTGTCGCAGATGATGGAGAACTTCGTCTGGACCCCGCAGGTCCTGGACCGGCTGTCGGGGCACTACAAGGACCCGGCGAAGAAGCTGCCCAAGAAGCTCCTGAAGAAGATGCTGGCGGCGCGCAACGCGCTGTCGGGACTGTCCTACCTGCGCCTGGTGACCCTGTCGAGTCTCGACATGGCGTGCCACGACGAAAAAGTCCCCGAGGACACCACCGCGATCCTGAACAAAGTGTTCACGGACAGGGGCTACCTGACGCCCACGCCGGGCACGCACTTCGAAGCCCGGTTCGGGCACATCATGTCGGAGTACGCGGCGGGCTACTACGGCTACCTGTGGTCTTTGGTCTACGCGCAGGACATGTTCAGCCGCTTCGAGAAGGACGGGCTGCTGAACCCGGCGGTGGGGCTGGACTTCCGCCGGAAGATACTCGAGCGCGGCTCGAGCGTGGACGAGGACGTGTCCATGCGGGAGTTCCTGGGGAGGGAGCCGAGCGAGGCGTCCTTCATGAAGCGGCTCGGCATCCAGTAATCGACCCCCCACCCTAGCCCTCCCCCGCAAGGGGGGAGGGGAACGGTTCTCCTTCCCCCCTTGCGGGGGAAGGTCGGGATGGGGGGATTCTCCGGTAGCTAGAAGTGGGCTGAGGCGGCGATCGTTCGCAGGGCGTCTTCGCGGCTCTGGGAGCTGGGGATGAAGTGCACCGCGGCGCGCTTGAGAGTGAGGACGCGCACCTTGGTGCCCTTGCCGTTGGGGAGCACGGCCACGCTGACCTCGGTGCCGGGTTCCCCGATGAGCTTTTCAGCGACTTCCTTCGCGGTCAATTCCCGCATGCGGAGCTTGACGGGCTTGCCCTCGCTCAGAAGCGGGACGATCTGGTTGGCCTCGCCCAATTCGAGGATGCGGTCGCCGGGCCGGATGCCCGCCTGATAGGCCGGCCCGTTCTTGTAGACCTCCGAGACGATGGTCTCGCCGTGCTCGAAGAGCAGCTGGACGCCGGTGCCGCCGTACTCCTTCAGATTGCCCATCACGGGCTTGGGGATGTCGCCCGCGGTTCCCCAGCGTTCCTTGGCTTCCGCCGCCTTGGCTTCGGCGGCGAGGGCGTCCTCCCTGCGGCCGGCCTTCCGATAGAGACCGGCCAGCTTAGTCCAGCCGGTGTCCCAGACCGGGTCGAGCTGGGCCTGCCGTTCCAGGCGCTCGACGGCCTCGGGGATGCGGCCGAGTTTTTCGAGGGCCGAGCCTTCCTGGAAGTGGACTTGGACGTAGTCGGGGGCCAGGCCTCGGACCAGGCGGTATTGCGCCACGGCGGCTTCGAGGTCGCCGGGACCGCCGCGGTCGAGCAGCACGTTGCCCTTGAAGTACTGGGCCATGATGTAGGCCGGGGCGCCGGGGGGGATTCGGTCGAACTGCTCGAAGGCTTTGTCCCACTCCTTCTGCTTGGCCCAGAAGATGGCGATGTTGTGGCTGACGTCGGCGCGGAAATGCCGGACCGACTGCCAGCCGGCCCAGAGCCCGGCCGCGATGATGGCCACGGCGG
>Ga0209211_10004052_pt1 | contig 23223 bp, 16 predicted proteins | sample RifGroA2_FD_183992 | JGI IMG/M metagenome (GOLD analysis project Ga0209211, IMG submission 183992) | Groundwater microbial communities from Rifle, Colorado, USA - Groundwater A2 (SPAdes) (version 2) | ecosystem: Environmental > Aquatic > Deep subsurface > Groundwater | place: Rifle, Colorado...
AGTCGGATACCCGCCATCCTTGGCCGGATACGCCGGTGGTTTTGAACCGCCAAAGCGGCACGGTGCCGATCGCTCGGGCCGGTGGGGTGCTCTGCTCCGCGTAAGTAAAGGAGGAGGAGCCGGCCGCAGGCCGGCGACGGGGGACATGGAGCGGAGCAGAGCACCCCACCGGCCCGAGCGCCACCCACCGCAAGTGAGAGTGTCGGTTTCACTTCACCCCCTGGCTTTCTTCCGGCTGCGCCGCACGGCCAGCAATGCGCCGCTGGCAAGCAGCAGCAACACGGCAACGGTCCAGACGATCCACTCGCTCCAGCCATGCACGTGCGCCGTGCCGGGCGTGGCCAGGGACGTGTCCAGCGTGGCGGTGAGCAGGTCGGCGCTGTCGGCGGCCTCGATGCTGATGGTCAGCGCATGTTTGGCCGGCGGCAGGGTTGCCGCCAGGTCCATGACGTAGGTGCCCGGCGCGGCCTCGGCGGCGAGCCCCTTCAGTCCCGCGCCATCGACCTCGACCTTGGCGTTGGCGACCGGTTCGTTGCTGGCGAAGCGATCGACATACACCACCAGGTGCCGGCCTTCGAGAGCGGCCACCACCTCGAAGTCCTCGGTGGCCGCCGCCGCGCGCGGCGCGACGTCCTGGCCGATGGCTGGCGGCGGCGCGCCGTGGTCCTCGCCGCCGTGGCCGAAGGCGGCAAATGCCGCGGCAAATAGCGCGATGCAAGTCAGTCCTTTGGCTCCGCTTCGCTCCGTTTTCACGGCAACACTCCCTGGGCTTGATTCAAACGCGACAGGGCCGCGGCGCGGGCGACGCGCTGGCGGCCGAGAAAGGCTTCGGCGTCGAAGGCGGCGGCGCGGATGCGCAGCAGCGTCGCCAGGTCGGATTCGCCGAGCGCGAAAGCCTTTTCGCTCAAGCGCAAGTTCTCGGCCGAGAGGTCGAGGCGCTCCTGCGCTAGAGCCAACTGCCGCTGCGCCGCAGCCAGGGCGCGCTGGGCGCGCTCGGCATCGAGCCGCACGCGGGTCTGGGTGCGCAGCATTTCGGCGTCGGCCTGGTCGGCTTCGGCCTGGGCCGCCGCAGTCTCGCGGCGGACTTGCGCCGGTGCGGAAAACGGAATCTTCAGTCGGATACCGACCGTCGTAGCGTAGGGCTCGACAAAGTCGCCGCGCTCGCGCACCACGCGCAGCGCCAGTTCCGGCGCGGCACGCCGCGATTCGTCGGCGACCTTCAGCCGGGCGCGGGCGCTGCGCGCGGCAGCGGCGGCGGCCGTCAGCAGCGGATGGACTTCGGGCGCAGCCAGGGTGCCATCCGGGGTTCGCGGCGGCGGCGCTTCTTCCGCCATATCCGGCGGCGGCGCCGTGCCGGTCAGCGTGCGCAAGGCCTGTTCCGCCTGGAGCAGCGTCGCCTCGGTCTCGATCAGTTCGGCACCGGCGGCATGCACTTCGCTCTGCGCCAGGTTGACGTCGATGCGGGACAGCTCGCCGACCTTGTAGCGACGCCCCACGTCGGCTGCAAGCTGCCGGGCGGTATCGAGGCGGCGGGTCGCCAGGGCGGTGGCGTTGCGCGCCGCGGCCAGAGACCACCAGGCCTCGCGCAGCTCGCCGGCCAGTTCCGCGCGCAAGGCGGCGCGTCTGGCGCCCGCTTCGTCGGTGCGGCTTGCCGCCTCGTCCACCCGCGCCGCCTTCTGCCCCGGCAGCCACAAGGGCGCCGCCAGTTCGACTTCGTATTCCTGCTTACCCAGATTTCGATTGAGCCGGTCGTTGCGGCTACCGATGCTGACCGAGCCCGGCTCCGGAGTCAGGCTGGCGGCGATATCCTGCGCCGCGCGCGCCTCGGCTTCGCGGGCATCCAGGGCGGCGGCCTGGGGATGCAGGCGCCAGGCCTGCTCCAGCGCCTGGGCCAGACCGGAGCGCACGGGCTCGGCGGCGGCATACGCCGACAGGCCGAAAACCAGGCCGACCGCGCAGAGGAGCAGTTGCCTTTGCCAGCGCGGCGATGCGATGTCCATGGCTCAGTGGCGGGCAAAGACGCGGGTGGCGCCGTCGCGGCCGACGAGCAGCGTATCGAAGGGCACCGGGCGCGGGCCTTCCATGCCCGGCGAGCCGGGCGGCATCGAGGGCACCGCCAGGCCCAGCGCCTGCGGCTGCTCCTTGAGCAGGCGGCGGATGTCGGCGGCCGGAACATGACCTTCGATGGCGTAAGCGCCGACCTTGGCGCTGTGGCAGGAGCCGAGGCGGTCAGGCATGCCGAGCTTCCTGCGTGCCGCCGGTACGCTGTCCACATCGTGCGCCACGACTTCGAAGCCGCTCTGGCGCAGGTGTTCGGCCCAGGCGCCGCAGCAGCCGCAGGCGGCGCTCTTGTAGACATCGACCCGGGGGGCGCCTTCGGCAAATGCGGCAGTGGCGGAGAGCAGTGCGAGGGTGAGGGCGATACGTAGCGGTTTCATCACAGGGATTCCTTTTGCACAGGGGCGAGCGCATTCTGCAAATAAGTGCCCGACAGGAAGCTGACGCGTGGATTACATTTACGTAATCTCCGGTATTTTTCGTTTCCAGCGCCTGCAGATCTTGGAGGCCACGCCGGGCGGCGTGCAGCGCCTGCCGGCCTCGGCCTCATCCAATGCATTCGACCTATTTACCCTGCCGAATATCAGTCACGACGATCGCGCCCCCGGATTTTTCGGCGACGAACTTCACCTTGTCACCGACTTTCACCTTATCGAGCATGGCGGGATCCTTGACCTGAAACACCATGGTCATGCCGGGCATGTCGAGGTTCTTGATTTCACCGTGTTTGATGGTAATTTTTTTGTTGTCTCTATCGATCTTGCGGATTTCACCGTCGGCCATACCGGCGTTCGGCGCCGCCAATTGTGCAGCAGCCGGTTTTTCCTGGGCATGCGCTGTTACTGAAAATGCCGCGGCAGCAGCCAGCAAAACGATGGGAAGAACTTTTCGGGTTTTCATGACGGATCCTTGATGTGAACGGGGTTTTGGAAAAGGTTTGGTCTTCGGTTAAAAATCAGTGGCCGGAATGGCCCGATGTACTTTGGGGTTTGCGAATCCTGACTTCGACTTCTTGCCTGGGCTTGACCATGCGCGGCATGGATTGACCTCCTTCCGCCTGGACGCGTGCGGGTTCGGAAATTGCACCTGTCCATTCGAACGCGACTTCACCGGGGGGGTGCCGGTACCAGCCGGGATCCTTGTAGTCCCCCGGTTTCTGGTCCTTGCGCACCTTGAGCACCGAAAACATGCCACCCATCTCCACGCCACCGAAAGGCCCTTGTCCCGTCATCATCGGAATGGTGTTGTCAGGCAGGGGCATTTCCATTTCCGCCATGTCGGCCATGCCGCGCTCGCCCATCACCATGTAATCGGGAATCAGGTCGGTGATTTTCTTGGCGACGCCCCGGTGGTCCACGCCGATCATGGTGGGCACGTCGTGACCCATCGCATTCATGGTGTGATGGCTCTTGTGGCAGTGGAAGGCCCAGTCGCCTGCTTCATCCGCCAAAAACTCGATCTGGCGCATCTGGCCGACCGCGACATCCGTCGTCACCTCATGCCAGCGTGCGCTTTTGGGAATTGGCCCGCCATCCGTTCCCGTCACCAGGAACTCATGGCCATGCAGGTGGATCGGATGGTTCGTCATCGTCAGGTTGCCGATGCGAATGCGCACCTTGTCGTTCAAGCGCACGTTCAAGCTGTCGATACCGGGGAAAATGCGGCTGTTCCATGACCACAGATTGAAGTCCGTCATGGTCATGATCCTGGGCGTATAGCTGCCGGGGTCGATATCGTAGGCATTGAGCAGGAAACAGAAGTCGCGCTGCACGTCATCGATCAGCGGGTGTTTGCTCCTCGGGTGCGTAACCCAGAAGCCCATCATGCCCATCGCCATCTGCGTCATTTCATCGGCGTGCGGGTGGTACATGAAGGTGCCGGGGCGGCGTGCCGCAAACTCGTAAACGAATGTCTTGCCGGGCTGAATGGCGGGCTGCGTCAAGCCCTGTACGCCGTCCATGCCATTGGGCAGCCGCTGGCCATGCCAGTGAATGCTGGTGTGCTCGGGAAGTTTGTTGGTGACAAAAATGCGCACGCGGTCGCCCTCGACAACTTCTATCGTTGGTCCCGGACTCTGGCCGTTGTAGCCCCATAGATGCGCCTTCATGCCGGGCGCCATTTCGCGCACCACGGGTTCCGCCACCAGATGGAATTCCTTGACGCCCTGGTTCATTCGCCACGGCAGGGTCCAGCCATTGAGCGTCACCACCGGGTTGTAGGGACGACCGCTGTTGGGCGCCAGCGGCGGCATCGTGTCCGGCTTGGTCTGCAATACCGGTTCCGGCAATGCCGCCATGGCAACGCGACTCACCATGGATGCCGCGATAGCACCACCCGCGATACCTGCCGCTTTGAAGAACTGTCTTCTTGGGTTCATGGGTGAACCCTTTGGATGTGAAGTGAGCCATGACGCCGAAAGCTCACCCGGCTGCTTCCGGTTCGGGGATCAGTGCCCGGCATCGCCGCCTCCACCAGCGGCCACGGCACCCACCGTCGCCATCGTCGGCTTGCCCATCATCGAGGCCTGCAGGGCAGCGTCGGCGAGCCAGAACTGTTGTTCCGCCGCAATCGCCTCCATGACGCTGCGCACTTGGTCGCGGCTGTCTGCCAGCAACTCGAACACGCCAATCAACATGCCGTTGTAGCGAAGCACGTTTTCCTCTGAAATCGTCTTGCGCAGAGGCACGACTTCGTCGCGGTAGTGCCTGGAAACATCGAAGGCCGTGCGGTATGCGGAGTAGCTTTCACGCAGGTTCGACCCGGCGGCGCGAACCGTGGCTTCCAGTCGATTGGCCGCGGCCAGGGTTTGCGCATTCATGGCATCGCGCCGATTGCCTCCCCAGTCGAAGATCGGCAGACGCACGCTCACCTCGTAGCCGCGTCTGGGCGTTGAAGACGCTGCCGCGTTGTCGAATACGGTGTCGCGCCGCACGCCCAGCTCGATGTCGGTGAAACCGGTCAGCACGTTCAAGCCCTGCGCTTTGGCCGTGGCATCGAACTCTGCTTGCGCCATCCTGATGTCCAGCCGCCCCTTGCTGGCCAATTTGCCCACCTCATCGGACGAGCGGGGGCTGCCCGGCAGATCGGGCAATCTGTCGGGCAACACCAGCGCCGCGGCCTGGGATTCGGTCAACCCCAGGAGCCGAACCAGTTCTTCGCGTGTCGACGTGCTTGCGTGTTGTGCCGCCGCCCATTGCGTTGCCGCATCGGCGTAAAACGCCTGTTGGCGCGCGCGCTGCAACTTGCTGAAATTGCCCGCTGCCTGAAGGCGACGCGCCAGCTCGCTGCTTGCCTGCGCGGCATCATTGACCTGCCTGGCATAGACAAGACTTTGCTGTGCCGCCACGGCTTTGACCCAGGCCTGGCGCACCTGGGTGACCTGATCGATGACGCTGCTGGTCAAACGCAACTGCTGCTGTGCGATTCGACGTTCGGCTATCTCGTGGCGCCGTGGCAGGGTCAGCAGGTCAAGCAGGCCGAATGACAGCAATCGCCCCAACTCGAGTTCGTCGGCGAAGCGGAGGCGCTCGAATGTGAAAACGGGGTTGGCGATACGTCCGGTTTGCGCGGCAAAAGCTGCGTCCGCCCAATTCTGGGCCAGCATGGCTTGCAACGCCGGGCTGTTAACCAATGCCAGCCGAACGGCATCGGCCTGGCCGATCGCCCGACTCAGAATCTCCGTCGCGACGCGATCCATTTCGGTACGCTGGTCCTGGGTTCGCGCCAGCGCAAGCCGACCCTGCGTAAACTCGGTCGCTTCCTGGTTGCTGCCGGCAACGGATTGGTCGAAGTCGACGCTGGCGCAGCCAGAAAGACCGGCCAGTGCGGCGACGGCCAATAGCGTCCTTTTGCCGAAATGTCGATTCAAGCGAGGAGTTGCAGACTGACCCGCATTGTTCACGGCTTCCTCCCCTGTTCGCTGGGCGTATCGGTGTTGCGGGGTGTGGCTGCGGTCTTGTCGGCGCCATCGGGTTGCCTTGCTTCCCTGGCATACACGCGCCAGCCGCCGATCTTTTCGACCGCGTCGTTGGTTCCCCGCCAGGGTGCGACGGGTTGCTCGCTGTACCCTTGGTATTGGTTGAACACAGAGCGGTACTTGAGTTTCGGAGCTGCCGCTGCGGAGTTTTCCTGCGCGAGGACTACCGCGGCGCTCAGGGCCGGCAGACCCAGCGCCAGCGCAAGGGCGCTAACGCCTGCCCACTTGTTCCAACCGTGAAGTTTCGTTTGCATTCCGGACGCGCTCATTCGTTTATATTTGAAGCTATTATGCAAATGGCGACCCGACCGCAAGCTGACGCCGGGATTACATTTCGGTAATCTTCGCCGGCCGGCGATTCTGCGAGCGCACAATCGGGACACCGGCAGGAGCGGGAACGGCGATGAAAATCCTTGTGGTCGAAGACGAAACGAAGACCGGCGACTATCTCAGGCAGGGTCTGGCCGAGGCCGGCTTCGTCGTCGACCTGGCGCGCGACGGCCCGGACGGGCTGCATCTGGGCGAAACCGGCGACTACGACCTGGCGATCCTCGACGTGATGTTGCCGGGCCTCGACGGCTGGCAGGTGCTGCGCGGCATGCGCCGCGCCGGCAAGGACATGCCGGTGCTGTTTCTCAGCGCCCGCGATCACGTCGAAGACCGGGTCAAGGGTCTCGAACTGGGCGCCGACGACTACCTGGTGAAACCCTTCGCCTTCGCCGAACTGCTGGCCCGCGTGCGCACGCTGCTGCGCCGGGGCAGCCGCAGCAAGGAACCCGAGCAACTGCGCGCGGCCGACCTGGAACTGGACCTGCTGCGCCGCCGCGTGACGCGCGCCGGCCGCCGCATCGACCTCACGGCCAAGGAATTCGCGCTGCTTGAACTCCTGCTGCGCCGCCGCGGCGAAGTGCTGCCGCGCTCGCTGATCGCCTCGCAAGTCTGGGACATGAACTTCGACTCCGATACCAACGTCATCGAAGTCGCGGTGCGCCGGCTGCGCGCCAAGATCGACGACGGCTTCGAGCCCAAGCTGATCCGCACCGTGCGCGGCATGGGCTACGTGCTGGAAGAAACCTCCGCATGAGCGGACGGCGCCAGTCGATTGGCGTCCGCCTGACGCTGCTGTTCACCGCCGCATCGACGGCGGTGCTGCTGGCGCTGGGTCTGCTGATCGGCGACGCGGTCGAGCAGCACTTCGTCGAACAGGACATGGAGCTGTTGAGCGGCAAGCTGCGCCTGGCCGGCCACCTGCTGGAGAACGTGCAGACGCCCGCCGACCTGGCGGCGCTGCCGCGTCAGCTCGACGACTCCCTGGTCGGCCATCATGGCCTGGCGGTGACGGTGCTGGGACCGCAGGGGCAAACCCTGTTCGCCACGGCGGACGCCGGCTTCCCGCCCGCCGTGCTGGCGCGCGGCGCCGGCGACACCCGGCCGCAGGTATGGCATCACGCCGGGCAGCCGTGGCGCGGCATCGCCGCCGCGCTGCCGACGGGCATAGCCGGCTGGCCGCCGGTGCGGGTGGCGGTGGCGGCGGATATCACCCACCACGAACACTTCATGGCCTCGTTCCGGCGCACGCTCTGGCTGTTCATGATCGCCGCGGCGGCGGCGACGGGACTGCTCGGCTGGATCGCGGTGCGGCGCGGCCTGGCGCCGCTGTCCGCCATCCGCCGCGGCGCCGCCGCGGTGACGGCGAGCCGGCTCGATTACCGCCTGCCGGTCGATACCGTACCGGCCGAACTCGCCGAACTCGCCGCCGCCCTCAACGACATGCTGGCGCGCCTGGAGGATTCGTTCCGGCGCCTGAAGGATTTTTCGTCCGATCTGGCCCACGAGCTGCGTACCCCGATCAGCAACCTGATGACGGAGACCCAGGTGGCGCTGACCCGGACGCGCTCGGCCGCCGAGTACCGCGACGTGCTGGCGTCCAACGCCGAGGAATACGAGCGCCTAGCGCGCATGATCGGCGACATGCTGTTCCTGGCCCAGGCCGACAACGGGCTCATCGTGCCCAGCCGCGAACCGGTCGACCTGGCGGTCGAGGTGCGCGAGCTGTTCGATTTCTTCGATGCGCTGGCGGAGGAAAAGGCCTTGCGTTTGTCATTGACGGGCGCCGGGCAAGTCTCCGGCGACCGGCTGATGCTACGCCGCGCGTTGGCCAACCTGCTCTCCAACGCCATCCGCCACACGCCGGCCGGCGGCAGCATCGAGGTGCGCATCGCGTCCGACGGCGACGGCACGACGCTGGCGGTCGAGAACACGGGCGAGCCGATTCCCCCGGAACACCTGCCGCGCATCTTCGACCGCTTCTACCGGGCCGACCCGTCGCGGCACCGCAGCAGCGACGGCGCCGGCCTCGGTCTGGCCATCACGCGCTCGATCGTGCACGCCCACGGCGGCGAGATCACCGCCCGCTCGGGCGCGGGCCGCGTCTGCTTCGAGATCAGGATGGCCTGCAGGGCAGTCGCCGAGTTGGACTGAGCGGCGCTGCCGGCCGCTACTGCTCGTCTTCGCGGATGCGGTACTGCCCCGCGAGCTTCTGCTGCATCTGCGGCGGCATCTGGGCGTAGCGGGCGAATTCCATGCTGTAGCTGCCCTGCCCGCCGGTCAGCGACTTCAGCCGCGAGGCGTAGTCGCCGATCTCGCCCAACGGCACTTCGCCGGCGATGGCCATCGTGCCATGGCCGCGCGGCATGGTGCCGGTGACGTGACCGCGGCGGCTCGACAGGTCGCCGGCGAGATCGCCCATGTTGGCTTCGGGCGCGACAACCTCGATGGCGACGATGGGTTCCAGCAGGATGGGCGCGGCAGCCTGGATCGCGGCGATGGTGGCCTTGCGGCCGGCGGTGGTGAAGGCGACATCCTTGCCGTCCACCGGGTGCGTCTTGCCGTCATAGACGATGACGCGCAAGTCCTCGACCGGATAGCCGGCGACGACGCCGTCATCGAGCGCCTGGCGCACGCCCTTCTCGACGGCGGCCATGAAGACGCCGGGGATGACGCCGCCCTTGACCGAGTCGACGAACTCGAAACCGGAACCGCGCGCGAGCGGCTCGATCTTCAGGTACACCTCGCCGAACTGGCCGGCGCCGCCGCTCTGTTTCTTGTGGCGGCAGTGGCCTTCGGCCGGTGCGGTGACGGTCTCGCGGTACGGAACGCGCGGCGGCTTGGTGTCGAGTTCCATCTTGAACTGGCTCGCCATTTTTTCCAGCTTGTAGCGCAAATGCATCTCGCCGAGGCCGCGGATCACGGTCTCGTGGGTGGTGGGGTGGCGCTCCATCCTGAAGCACGGGTCTTCGAGTTCGAGCTTGTGCAGGATGTCGAAGAGGCGCTGTTCGTCGCCCTTGCGTTTGGTCTCGACGGCGAGGCCCTGCATCGGCAGCGGAAATTCGAGCGGCTTCAGGTGGATGTGGTCCTCGTCGTGCGAGTCGTGCAGCACGCAGTCGAACTCGATCTCCTCGACCTTGGCGATAGCGCCGAGATCGCCGGGTAGCAATTCATCGACCTCGATGTAGTCCTTGCCCTCGATCTGATACAGGTGACCGGCCTTGAACGGCCGTTTGCCGTCGCCAACGAAAAGCTGCGAATCCTTGCGCATCGTGCCCTGATGGACGCGGAAAATGCTGACGCGGCCCATGTAGGGATCGGCCACCATCTTGAAGACATGGGCCAGCACATGCTTCGACGCATCCGGCGCGCGGTGGAATTCCTCGGTCGGTCCGCCGCGCTCGCCGCGGTAGAACGGTGGCGGGTTGCCCTCGGCCGGATTGGGCGCCAGCTTCGCCAGCACATGCAGCAGTTCGTCGATGCCGGCGCCGGTCTTGGCGGAAACGAACAGGATGGGAATCAGGTGGCCTTCGCGCAAGGCTTTTTCGAAGGCATCGTGGAGTTCGTCGGCGCTCGGATCCTTGCCTTCTTCGAGGTAGCGCGCCATCAGCGCCTCGTCCTCCTCGACCAACTGGTCGATCAGTTCGCGGTGGGCATGGGCCACGGTGTCGATGTCGGCGTCGCCGGAATCGTGCTCCAGCACCTCGACGACGCCGGCATGGTTGTGCGCCGGCAGGTCGAGGAACATGCACTGCTTGCCGAAGCGCTCGCGGATGTCCGCCACCAGCCCTTGCAGGTCGACGTTGTCGGCGTCGATCTTGTTGATGACGATCATGCGGCAGAGGCCGCGTTCCTTCGCCCATTTCATCATGCGCTCGGTCATCAGCTCGACGCCGGTCTGGGCGTTGATCATCACCAAGGCGGTATCGACGCCGGCCAGCGCGGAAATGGCCTGGCCGGCGAAATCGGGATAGCCCGGCGTGTCGACGAGATGGACGTGCATGCCCTCCCAGGCAAAATTGACGAGGGCGGAATTCAGCGAGTGGCCGGCGGTCTTTTCCTGCGCATCGAAATCGCAGACGGTATTGCCCTTCTCGACGGCCCCCTTGGCCTGAGTGACTCCCGCCTTGTGCAGCAACGCCTCTGCCAGGGTGGTCTTGCCGGCACCGCCATGCCCGACCAAGGCGACGGCACGAATGCTTGCGGTCTCGTACTTCGACATTTCTTCTCCCCTCGATTGCTGGATATGTCACGTCATAGCGTCCCTCGCGACCTCGTCCGCCGTATGGGGCAGTCGGGCGCGGGATGGTCGAAACGATTCTACGCTTCGCCGGGCGGGTGTAATTTACCGGTTTTCTCTTTCCATCAGCAAGTTCGGGAAGAGGGGTAATATAGGGTCTTCGGAATATTGCGTATATCGAAAGTCAGCAGTCGCGCCTATAAATAAAAAACCGAGGGGAAGGAATGGCTAGCATCATCGATCGTATAGCGAATCTGAAGGTCTGGATAAAGCTGACTATCTCTATCTGGCTCCTGCTCTTGATATCCTGGCCGACCTTGATCATATGGCAGGGTTATGTCAGTCGCCAGGAAGCTATCGAGCAGGCCAAAGCCAGCTCGGCTTCGATACACGAGGCGACGCTGATCGGCCTGACCAGCATGATGCTTACCGGGACGGTGGCACAGCGGGATGTGTTGCTGGACCAGATCAAGCAATTGCCCACCATCGGCGACCTGCGGGTGCTGCGTGCGGATCCTGTCATAAAGCAGTTCGGTCCCGGCATCGGCTCGGAATCGAAACCGAACGACATCGAAAAAGGCGTGCTCGCATCGGGTGTCGAGTACTCCGATGTCCGGTCGGACGAGAATGGCGAATACCTGAACATCGTGCGGCCCGTCTACGGCAGGGCGAATTATCTCGGGAAAAATTGTTTGCAGTGCCACATCGTCCCGGACGGAACCCTGCTGGGCGCCGTGAGCATGAAGGTTCCCCTCGGCCGGGTCAACGAGATATTCATTTACCATACAATCAAGTCGATTGCCTTGGCCACTCTGGTGGCCTTTGCCCTGCTCGGCTTCAACTATTTCTTCGTCCGCAATGTCGTCACCAGGCCGCTGGGTAACATCGTCACGGAGCTGAACAGCATCGCCAAGGGCGAGGGCGATCTGACACGCCGGCTCGAGGTGAGGTGCCGGGATGAAATCGGTCATGTCGCCGAAGCCTTCAATATATTCATGGACAAGTTGCAGGGCATCATCCGCGATGTGAAGTCCAGCGCCGAGCAGGTATTGCGCACCGCGGACGAACTCGCCGTCGTGTCCGACCGTGTCGCCGCCAATTCGCAGCAGGCGAGCACCGAGGCCTACTCGATGGCGACGCAGGTCGAGATCATGACCTACACGCTCGAGGGTCTGGCGAGCCAGGCCGAGGATGTGCAGCGGGCCTCCGCCGAAACGAGCGAGCATTCGACGCACGGCAGCGGCGTCATCCATGCCGCCGCCGCCGAGATGGGCCATATCACCACCACCGTCAATGAGTCCTCGCGCATCATCCAGGATCTCGGCCAGCAGTCGAACCAGATCTCGCAGATCGTCAACGTCATCAAGGAAATCGCCGACCAGACCAACCTGCTGGCCTTGAATGCAGCCATCGAGGCGGCACGCGCCGGCGAGCAGGGCCGCGGCTTCGCCGTCGTCGCCGACGAGGTGCGCAAGCTCGCCGAGCGCACCAGCAACTCGACGCAGGAAATCACGGCCATGATCGACAAGATTCAGGCCGGTACCCGCATGGCGATCCAGAGCATGGACACCGGCGTAGCCAGAGTCAGCGAAGGCGCGGCGCTGGCCCAGCAGGCGGGCGAAGCGATCAACCAGATCAAGTCCGGCGTCGGTCAGGTTGTCGGCGCGGTCAATGAGATTTCGGCGTCCCTGAAGGAGCAGGCACTGTCCAACAGCGAGAACGCACACAAAGTCGAGAGTATTGCCCGCCTATCGGAAGAAAACAGCAATGCATTTCAGGAAACGGCAAAAACGGTGCAATATATCGACGAACTGGCCCGTCACCTCGGCAGCCTGGTGGGGCGGTTCAGGACGTAGGCTTTTTGTACAACAACACAGGAGTAGGGGATATCATGAATTTCGACGACGCCATTGCAGCCCACATCAAGTGGAAAGTACGACTGACGCAGTTCATCGACGGTACCAGCACCGAGAACCTACAAAGCGCCTCTGTCTGCAAAGACAATCTCTGCGACCTCGGCAAATGGATTTATGGCGAAGGCCTGAAGTTCAAGCCTCTGCCCCATTACCAGGATCTGGTGAAGAAGCACGCCAACTTCCACCTCTCTGCCGCCGACGTGGTGAAGAAAGTCGAGGGCGGCGACAAGAACGGCGCCAAATCGTCGCTGGGCGGGCCCTTCGCGGTAGCCTCGAAGGAAACCGTCACCGCCATCATGGAACTGAAGAAGGAAGCCGCCAAGGCCTGATTCACGGCTCTGGCGTCTGGACAGGCCGTCCCGCGGGGGTTTTGCGGTCACCCCCGCGGGGATTTCCCGCCGTCTGATTTATTCGACGGTTACCAACTTCGCCAAGTTGCGCGGCTTGTGGCTACGGCCGGCGCTCTGCGCCTTAACCTCGCTGCGCGAGATTAGCCTGCGCCGCAAGCAGCTTTATTTACTCCACTGTGACCGACTTCGCCAGGTTACGCGGCTTGTCCACGTCGGTGCCCTTGACCAGGGCGGCGTGGTAGGCGATGAGTTGCAGCGGCACGACGTGCAGCACCGGCGAGAGCGCGCCGTAGTGTTCCGGCAGGCGCAGGATGTGGATGCCCTCCGACTCGTGCACGGCAGAGTCGGCATCGGCAAAAACATAGAGCTCGCCGCCGCGCGCGCGCACCTCCTGTAGATTCGATTTCAGCTTTTCCAGCAGCGCATCGTTCGGCGCCACGGCGATCACGGGCATATCGCGATCGACCAGCGCCAGCGGGCCGTGCTTGAGCTCGCCCGCCGGATAGGCCTCGGCATGGATGTAGGAGATTTCCTTGAGCTTGAGCGCCCCCTCGAGCGCGATCGGGTAGTGATAGCCGCGGCCGAGGAAGAGCGCATGCTGCTTCGTCGCCAAGCTCTGCGCCCAGCGCTCGATCTCAGGCTCCAGCGCCAGCACTTCCTGCACGGCGACCGGCAGGTGCCGCAGCGCTTCGAGGTGCTGCTGCTCCTGCACCTCCGTCAGGCGACCGCGCAGTTTCGCCAATACCAGCGTCAGCAGGAACAGTGCCGCCAATTGCGTCGTGAACGCCTTGGTCGAGGCGACGCCGATTTCGGGACCGGCGCGGGTGATGAAGCGCAGCATGGCTTCGCGCACGATGGCCGACTCGGGCACGTTGCAGATGGCCAGCGTCATGGGCTGGCCCAGTTCGCGCGCGAAGCGCAGCGCCGCGAGCGTGTCCGCCGTTTCACCCGACTGCGATATCGCGACGACGAGTTGCTGCGGCCGCGGCACCGAATCGCGGTAGCGGTATTCGCTGGCGATTTCCACGGTGCAGGGCACGCCGGCCAGCGATTCGAGCCAGTAGCGCGCCACCAGCCCCGAATGGTAACTGGTGCCGCAGGCCAGGATCAGCACCGAATCGGCGCGGCCCAGCATGGCCGCGGCGTCGGCGCCGAAGAGCCCCGGCTGCACGCTCTTCGCCGCACCGGCCATTTCCAGCGTATTGGCCAGCGCGTCCGGCTGCTCGAAGATTTCCTTCTGCATGTAATGGCGGAAGCGGCCCAGCTCGACGGCATCGGCCGACAGTTGCGACAGCGCGACCGGCCGTTCGACCGCGGCGCCGTCGCTGCGCAGTACGCGCCACGCATCGGGAGTCAGCTCGGCGATGTCGCCGTTCTCGAGGTAGACCATGCGGCGCGTCACCTGGAGCAGGGCCGAGGCGTCGGAGGCCGCATAGTTGCCGTGTTCGCCGAGGCCCAGCAGCAGCGGCGCGCCTTCGCGCGCCACCACCACCCGCGCCGGCTCCGCCTGGTGTACGACGGCGATCGCATAGGCACCTTTGAGCCGGCTTACGGTGCGGCAGACGGCCTGGGTCAGGTCGGGTTCCGTCTGCAGCGTATGCTCGATGAGATGCGCGATGACCTCGGTATCGGTATCGGAGACGAACGCATAGCCGAGCGCAGTCAGCTCGGCGCACAGTTCGGCGAAATTCTCGATGATGCCGTTATGCACGACGGCGAGACTGCCCGACACATGCGGATGCGCGTTGCGCTCCGACGGCGCGCCGTGCGTCGCCCAGCGCGTGTGGGCGATACCGGTGGCGCTGCGGATGCCGCTCTGCGCAGCCTGGGACTCGAGTTCGGCGACCCGCCCGACGCTACGCAGGCGCCTGAGTTCGCCGCCGGCGACCACGGCCAAACCGGCGGAATCATAGCCGCGGTATTCGAGTTTTTTCAGGCCTTCGAGCAGGACGGCAACGATATTCCGGCCGGAGGCGGGCGCTTCCGCTCCCGCGACGATTCCGCACATGATTCAGTCCTTCTTTTGTTTCTCGGGCCGCTTCCAGCCGGGAACGCTCAGCTGCTTGGCGCGCGAGAGCGTGAGCTGGTCGGGCGGCGCGTCCTTGGTCAAGGTGGTGCCGGCGCCGAGCGTCGCACCGCGGCCGACGGTGACTGGGGCGACGAGCTGGGTATCGGAGCCGATGAAGACGTCGTCCTCGATGACCGTGCGGTACTTGTTGGCGCCGTCGTAGTTGCAGGTGATGGTGCCGGCGCCGACGTTGACGCGGCTGCCGATGGTGGCGTCGCCGATGTAGGCCAGGTGGTTGGCCTTGGAATGGTCGGCGATGCTGCTGTTCTTGACCTCGACGAAATTGCCGATATGCACGTCGGCGCCGAGCTGGGCGCCGGGACGCAGGCGCGCATAGGGGCCGACGACGCACTGCGGCCCGACACCGGCGGATTCGAGGTGGCAGAAGGCGTGGATGCGGGCACCGGCGCCGATGCTGACGTTCTTGAGGACGCAGTGCGGGCCGACACTGGCGCCGTCGCCGAGTTCGATGCGCCCCTCGAACACGCAGCCGACGTCGATGCTGACATCGGTACCGCAGACGAGTTCGCCGCGCACGTCGATGCGCGCGGGGTCGATGACGGTGACGCCCTGCTCCATCAGCGCCGCGGCGATATTGCCCTGGTGGACGCGTTCGAGTTCGGCGAGCTGGGCTTTGCTATTGACGCCCTGCACTTCCCATGGCGCGCCGGGATGAATGGAGCGCACTATCAGGTTTTCCGCGACGGCGAGGGCGACGATGTCGGTCAGGTAGTACTCGCCCTGGGCGTTGCGATTGCTTAAGGCGGGCAGCCAGCGCAGCAGCGCGGCGGTGGGCGCGACGAGGATGCCGGTGTTGATTTCCCGGATGGCACGCTCGGCATCGTCGGCATCCTTCTCCTCGACGATGCGCGTGATCGCACCGTCTATACGGACGATGCGGCCATAGCCATGCGGATTGTCGAGCCGCACAGTCAGCAGCGCCAACGCGTCCGCGGCGGCGCATGCGGCGAGGCCGCGCAGGGTGTCTATGCGCGTCAGCGGCACGTCGCCGTAGAGCACGAGCGTCGGCTGTGCGGGATCGAGATGCGGCAGCGCCTGCAGCAGCGCGTGGCCGGTGCCGAGCTGCGGTTCCTGCTTCACCCAGACGATGTCGGCGGCCGTCAATGCGGCGCGCACGCGTTCCCCGCCATGGCCATAGACGACGACGATGCGGGCCGGCGCCAGCGCCCGTGCCGCGTCGAGCACATGCGCCAGCATCGGCTTGCCGGCGATGGCATGCAGCACCTTGGGCAGGTCCGAACGCATGCGCTTGCCCTGGCCGGCGGCGAGAACGACGATGTTCAGCATGAAACACCTTTCACCACGGAGGACGCAGAGGACTTCAGGTTCTTCCTCCGCGTACGCCGCGTCCTCTGCGGTGGAAAAGTCATCGCGGCAGCGTGGTGCTGCCCATCAGGAATTCGTCCACCGCCCGCGCGCACTGGCGCCCCTCGCGGATCGCCCAGACGACCAGCGACTGGCCGCGGCGCACATCGCCGGCAGCGAATATCTTGCCGACGCTGGTCGCATAGCAGCCCGGGCCGTCGGTCGTCGCCTTGGCGTTGCCGCGCATGTCCTTGTCGACGCCGAAGGTTTCGAGCATCGAGGCAACCGGGTTGGTGAAGCCCATCGCCAGGAACACCAGGTCGGCGGCGATCTCGAAGCCGGAGCCCGGAATCTCGGTCATGCGGCCGTGCTGCCAGTCGAGGCGCACGCACTCGATGGCTTGCAGCTTGCCGTTGGCGCCGACGAATTTCTTCGTCGCCACCGACCAGTCGCGGCTGCAACCTTCCTCGTGCGACGAAGAGGTGCGCATCTTGGTCGGCCAGTAGGGCCACACCAGCGGCTTGTTTTCCTGTTCCGGCGGCCGCGGCAGCAGCTCGAACTGGGTGACGGAAGCAGCGCCCTGGCGGTTGGAAGTGCCGACGCAGTCGGAACCGGTATCGCCGCCGCCGATGACGACGACATGCTTGCCCTTGACGTCGATCGGGTTCTTGCGGCCGCCGGCGACCTCCTTGTTCTGCGGGATGAGGAATTCGAGCGCGAAGTGGATGCCGCCCAGATCGCGGCCCGGAATCGGCAGATCGCGCGGCGTTTCAGAACCGCCGGCCAGGACCACGGCGTCGAAATCCTTCATCAGCTTTGCCGGCGCCGCGACCTTGCTGGCGTCGCTGCCGACGCCGCGGGGCACGTCCTTGCCGACCAGCGTCCTGGTCTGGAACTTGACGCCTTCGGCCTGCATCTGCGCCATACGCCAGTCGATGAGGCGCTTGTCGAGCTTGAAGTCGGGGATGCCGTAGCGCAACAGGCCGCCGATGCGGTCGTTCTTCTCGAACACCGTGACCTCGTGGCCGGCGCGCGCCAGCTGCTGCGCCGCCGCCAGGCCGGCCGGGCCGGAGCCGACCACGGCGACCTTCCTGCCGGTCTTGCGCGTCGGCAATACCGGCACGACCCAGCCGTTCTCGCCGGCCTTGTCGATGATGGCGCGCTCGATCGACTTGATGCCCACCGGATCGGCGTTGATGCCGAGGGTGCAGGCGGCTTCGCACGGGGCGGGGCAGATGCGGCTAGTGAACTCGGGGAAGTTGTTCGTCGAATGCAGCGTCGTGATCGCTTCCTTCCAGTTGCCCTTGTAGACGAGGTCGTTCCAGTCCGGGATCAGGTTGTTGACCGGGCAGCCGTTGTTGCAGAACGGCACGCCGCAGTCCATGCAGCGCGCGCCCTGGGTCTTGGCCTCGTCGTCCTTGAGGTGGCCGATGAACTCGCGGTAGTTCTTGATCCGTTGCGCCGCGGGTTCGTAGGACTCGGCCTGGCGCTCGAATTCGAGGAATCCTGTGGGCTTGCCCATTATGCCGCCTCCGCCGGGCCGCCCCAAGGAGGCAGCAAGTCAACACACCGGAGCGGGCAAAGCCCGCGAACCGAAGTCACCCCCTTTGGGAAGGGGGCCGGGGGGATGTGAGCGTTCATGCAGCCTCCTTCAACTGCCCCGCGGCGATTTCCTTGAGGGCGCGGCGGTAATCGTTCGGGAATACCTTGCGGAACTTGCCGCGGGCATTGCTCCAGTCGGCGAGCATGGCCTGCGCGACCTCGCTGCCGGTCATCGCCAGGTGCCGCTCGATCAGCGCCTTGAGCTGCGTCTCGTCGGCCTGGCCGCCGTGGCGGGCGCCTTCATCCGGTTGTTCGGCCGCCGGCAGGACTTTATCGAGCGTCGCCGCCGCGAGGTTGCAGCGCTGCTCGAAGCTGCCGTCGGCGTCGAACACGTAGGCGACGCCGCCCGACATGCCGGCGGCGAAGTTGCGGCCGGTCTGGCCGAGAACGACGACGGTGCCGCTGGTCATGTATTCGCAGCCGTGGTCGCCGCTGCCCTCGACGACCGCCGTGGCGCCGGAGTTGCGCACGCAGAAGCGCTCGCCGGCGACGCCGCGGAAGTACACCTCGCCGGCGATGGCGCCGTAGAGCACGGTGTTGCCGACGATGATGTTCTCGGACGGCACGCCCCGGAATCCCTGCGGCGGCTTGACGACGATGCGCCCGCCGGAGAGTCCCTTGCCGACGTAGTCGTTGGCCTCGCCGGTGAGTTCGAGCGTGATGCCGCGCGCGAGGAAGGCGCCGAAGCTCTGGCCGGCGGTGCCGGTGAGCTTGACGCGGATGCTGTCGTCGGCGAGGCCGGCATGGCCGTAGCGCCGCGCGACTTCGTGCGAGAGCATGGTGCCGACGGTGCGGTTCGCGCTCCGGATCGGCGTCTCGATGACGACATGTCGCGCGTGGTCGAGCGCGGGCTTCGCCTGCGCGACGAGCTTGTGGTCGAGCGCCTTGTCGAGGCCGTGATCCTGCGTCTCGCAATGCGAGCGCGCGACGTCGGCGGGCACCGCCGGCATGTGGAAGATGCGCGAGAAGTCGAGGCCCTTCGCCTTCCAGTGCTCGACGCCGTGCTTCATGTCGAGCAGGTCGGTGCGGCCGATCAGTTCGTCGAACTTGCGCACGCCCAGCTGCGCCATGATCTGGCGCACTTCCTCGGCGACGAAGAAGAAGTAATTGACGACATGCTCGGGCTGGCCGGTGAAACGCTTGCGCAGTTCCGGATCCTGCGTCGCGACGCCGACCGGGCAGGTATTGAGATGGCATTTGCGCATCATGATGCAGCCTTCGACCACCAGCGGCGCCGTGGCGAAGCCGAACTCGTCGGCACCGAGCAGCGCGCCGATGACGACGTCGCGGCCGGTCTTGATCTGGCCGTCGACCTGGACGCGGATGCGGCCGCGCAGGCGGTTCAGCACCAGCGTCTGCTGCGTCTCGGCCAGGCCCAGCTCCCAGGAGGTGCCGGCGTGCTTGATCGATGAGATCGGGGAGGCGCCGGTGCCGCCGTCGAAGCCGGCGATGACGACGTGGTCGGCCTTGGCCTTCGACACGCCGGCGGCAACGGTGCCGACGCCCACTTCCGACACCAGCTTGACGGAGATGGCGGCCTTGGCGTTGGCGTTCTTGAGGTCGTGGATCAACTGCGCCAGGTCTTCGATCGAATAGATGTCGTGGTGCGGCGGCGGCGAGATGAGGCCGACGCCCGGCACCGAGTGCCTGAGGTAGCCGATGTACTCCGACACCTTGTGGCCGGGCAGCTGGCCGCCCTCGCCGGGCTTGGCGCCCTGGGCCATCTTGATCTGGAGCTGGTCGGCGTTGGCAAGGTATTCGGCGGTGACGCCGAAACGGCCCGAGGCCACCTGCTTGATCGCGGAGCGCAGGCTGTCGCCGTCTTCGAGATCGAGGTCGCGCGCGATGCGGCTCTTGCCGATCAGGTCCGACAGCTTCCGCTTGCCGTGGACGGGCTTGAAACGCGTCGGATCCTCGCCGCCTTCGCCGGTGTTCGACTTGCCGCCGATGCGGTTCATGGCGATGGCGAGCGTGGTGTGGGCTTCGGTGGAAATCGAGCCCAGCGACATCGCCCCGGTGGCGAAGCGCTTGACGATATCCTTGGCCGCCTCGACTTCCTCGATCGGCACCGGCGGGCTGGCTGGCTTCAGCTCGAACAGGCCGCGCAGGGTCATCAGGCGCCGGCTTTGGTTGTTGATGATTTCCGCATATTCCTTGTAGGTCGCCGCATTGCCGGCGCGCGTCGCATGCTGGAGCTTGGCGATGGCGTCAGGCGACCACATGTGTTCCTCGCCGCGCACGCGGTAAGCGTATTCGCCGCCGCAGTCGAGCGCATGGGCGAGCACCGGATCGTCGGAAAAGGCTGCCAGATGCGTGCGCACGGCCTCCTCGGCGACTTCCCCAAGGCCGATGCCCTCGACCTGGGTCGCGGTGCCGGCGAAGTAGCGGGCGATGAAATCGGAGTTGAGGCCGATGGCCTCGAAAATCTGCGAGCCGCAGTAGGACTGGTAGGTCGAGATGCCCATTTTCGACATCACTTTTTTCAGGCCCTTGCCGACCGCCTTGATGTAGTTCTTGATCGCGTTCTTGTAGTCGGCGCCGACGAGATTCTTGATGGTGGCGAAGATGAGCCAGGGACAGACGGCCTCGGCGCCGTAACCGGCGAGCAGCGCGAAGTGATGCACCTCGCGCACGGAACCCGAATCGACGACCAGGCCGGTGCTGGTGCGCAAGCCCTTCCTGGTCAAATGCTGATGCACGCCGGAACATGCCAGCAGCGCCGGGATGGCGACGCGGGTGCGCGCCACGTCGCGGTCGGAGAGAATGATGACGTTGTAGCCGTCGCCGACCGATTGCTCGGCGGCGACGCAGAGGCGCGCCATCGCGGCCTCGCAGCCGGCAGCGCCTTCGCTCACCGGGTAGGTGATGTCGAGCACCAGGGACTTGAAGCGGCTCCCGTTGGCAGATGAGGTCGCACGCTCGATGTCCTTGAGCCGCGCGCAGTCCTCGTCGGTAAGCACCGGCTGCGTCATTTCGAGGCGCGGCGTCAGCGTTTCCTCGTTGTCGGCGATGCCCATGAGATTCGGCCGCGGCCCGACGAACGAGGCCAGCGACATGACGATCTCCTCGCGGATCGGGTCGATCGGCGGGTTCGTCACCTGGGCGAAAAGCTGCTTGAAGTAAAGGTAGAGCGACTTGTTCTTGTTCGACAGCACCGGCAGCGAAGTGTCGGTGCCCATCGAGCCGGTCGCTTCCTCGCCGCTGCGGATCATCGGATCGAGGATGAACTTGATATCCTCTTCCGAGTAGCCGAAAGCCTGTTGCAGGTCGAGCAGCGCTTCCTTGTTCTTCGCCGACGCCTTGCCTTCGGGAAGTTCGCCGACGAACGTGCGGGACTCCTCGATCCACTTGCGGTACGGCTGTTCGGTGGCGATGGCTGTTTTCAACTCCGCATCGTCGATGATGCGGCCCTGTTCGAGATCGATGAGCAGCATCTTACCCGGCTGCAGGCGCCACTTCTTGACGATTTTCTCCTGCGGGAAATCGAGCACACCCATCTCGGAGGCCATCAGCACGATGTCGTCGTCGGTGACCAGATAGCGGGCCGGACGCAGACCGTTGCGGTCGAGCGTGGCGCCGATCTGGCGGCCGTCGGTGAAGGCCACGGCGGCGGGACCGTCCCACGGTTCCATGACTGGAGCATGGAACTCGTAGAAGGCGCGGCGGTCGTCGTCCATCAGCGGGTTGCCCGACCAGGCTTCCGGGATCAGCATCATCATGGCGTGGGCCAGCGAATAGCCGCCCATCACCAGCAACTCCAGCGCGTTGTCGAAGCAGGCCGAGTCGGATTGGCCACCGACGATCAGCGGCCACAGCTTGTCGAGGTCGCTGCCGAGCTTGGCCGAGGCCATCGCCTTCTGGCGCGCCGCCATCCAGTTGATGTTGCCGCGCAGGGTGTTGATCTCGCCGTTGTGGGCGATCATGCGGAACGGGTGGGCGAGATCCCAGGTCGGGAAGGTGTTGGTCGAGAAGCGCTGGTGCACCAGCGCCAGCGCCGAGACGACGCGCTCGTCCTGCAGGTCGAGGTAGTACTCGCCGACCTGGTGGGCGAGCAGCAGGCCCTTGTAGCCGATGGTGCGCGAGGACAGCGTCGGAATGTAGAACTGGCGCCCGTCGGCAAGCTTGAGGCGGCGCACTTCGTGCTCAACGCGCTTCCTGATCACGAACAGCTTGCGTTCGAAGGCGTCCTGGTCCAGCGGCTCGCCGCCGGGACCGACGCCCTTGCCGATAAATACCTGGCGCACCGCGGGTTCCATGTCCCGCGCGGCCTGGGCGATGCCGCGGTTGTCGCGCGGCACGTCGCGCCAGCCGAGGAAAGCCTGTCCTTCCTCGTGGACGATGCGCGCCACGGCCGATTCGCAGGCCTTGGCGCCGTTGGCGGACTGCGGCAGGAAGATGTTGCCGCAGGCGTAGCTGCCGGCCGCCGGCAGGGCCATGCCATGTTTCGCCGCCTCGGCGCGCAGGAAGACGTCGGGCAACTGGATCAGGATGCCGGCGCCGTCGCCGAGCAGCGGATCGTAACCGGTAGCACCCCGATGGGTCAGATTTTCGAGGATGAGCAGGCCCTGCTTGACAATGGCATGGCTTTTGCGGTTCTTGATATGGGCGACGAAGCCGACGCCGCAAGCGTCGTGCTCGAATGCCGGGTCGTAGAGGCCCTGGCGCTGAGGCGTTTCCAGCAGGTCCATCATGTTTCCTTCCAGTCGCGTGCGGCGGCGGTCCGCATCAATGGACACACGGCCGTCAAAAAAGCCGGGGCGCACGCTTCTCCCCGGCCTTAGGTAAACCCTATGGGCGAACGGTCGAATATACCGAGATTTGCCCTCGAACTCAATACGTTGCATTGCGACATAAGTTGAACGGAAGCCATAGACGCGGCTGCCGGCTGAACTGTCGCCCCGGTTCAGCCTTCCGCCAGGGCGAACAGACGCCGATGCTCGCTGACCGCATAACGGTCCGTCATGCCGGCGATGTAGTCGGCGATGGCGCGCGGGCCTTCGGCCGCAGCCGGCGCCTGGTACTGGGGCGGCAGCAGGCGCGGTTCCTTGCGGAAGGCGTGGAACAATTCCCGGATGACGCGGCGTCCTTCGTCGGTTTCCCGCAGGACGCGCTCGTGACTATAGAGCCGGCTGCGCAGGAAACGCTTGAGATCGAGGTTCTCTGCGCTCGTGGCGGCGGTGAAACCGATCAAGGCGGGCGCCCGATGGACGTCGGCCAGCGTCGCCGCGCCGGATGCCGCGATGCGGCGCGCCGATTCGGCGAGCAGGTCGGTGACCAGGGCGTCGATCATGCGCCGCACGGTTTCGTGGATCAGGCGGCGACCGGCGATGGCCGGGAACTCGGCGCGCGTTTCCGCCGCA
>Ga0209211_10004054_pt1 | contig 23216 bp, 20 predicted proteins | sample RifGroA2_FD_183992 | JGI IMG/M metagenome (GOLD analysis project Ga0209211, IMG submission 183992) | Groundwater microbial communities from Rifle, Colorado, USA - Groundwater A2 (SPAdes) (version 2) | ecosystem: Environmental > Aquatic > Deep subsurface > Groundwater | place: Rifle, Colorado...
CAACTTTTACACCGCTTTTTGCCCCGTCGAATATTGTAAAATTTTCTCTTTCGGCAATGATTGCAAATATATCTTGTCATAACGGGCTAAGTTTACCATCCTTAGTGGCCGTTTTCATCACTTACCCTACAGTAAACCCACTCGCCACACCATTTTCCGGACCTAAACCAAATCTCCATGAGGAATATATTAATTCTTTAAATGCCGGGAAACGGGTCACATAGGAATCCTGCAATCCTATTAAATCTCTTAGAGTATATTTCCCCTCTACCAAAGCCGGCAACAGAAAAAATGACGAAACCAGAACTCCTAAAACTAAAGCCGTAATTACAGACAACAATATTTTCAGATTAAATCCTTTAAACCGGAATTTTGCCAATAGAAAAATTCCCAATAACCCTGATGACATCAAAACCATTGCCTGATGCAATAAGATTAAAGCTGAAAATCCCAGAGCTGCCCAAGACATCCTTTTCAGCGTTACTTTTTCTGTCAATCTGTCAAAAGCCAAGAAAACCCACGGAGAGAAAGATAATGCGGTATGCTCACCTAAAGCTCCTCTGACATATATTAAAACCAAGCGATATGGCAGAAGCAAGAAAACTAAAGCACCTGCTAAGGCCGGCAGAGTTCCGGTATATCTTTTCAATAACAAGAACATTCCAATCCCGCCTAAAAGATAGAATCCGGCAAACAATATCTTCATTGTGTCTACCATAGTAAAACCAAGTGATAGAAAAATGTGACCTAAATAGTGATTTAAGGGATAATGGAACATCGGTACCGGCGTCCCGTATCCGCGGTTAAGATTTCCGCCCCATCTGGGGATTAGATTCCCTTCGTTCAAAGATTGGGAAAACCCGGCTTGGCGGTAGGAGTGAAGCAAAATGTCATGTGATTTCCATAATTTAGCTATTCTCATTGGAGAAAGTGCCGCTAAACTCAGCATCAACAACAACAGTACTGCTATAAAATCGTATTTTTTTATCTTCATATTACTCCGGCAAATAGTACTCTCTTGATTCCATTGGGCAAACCGAATTCTGCCATAATTTTAAACTTAACCGAATAATAGCCAAGTTCGTCAACCGGACCCAGATATAACATTTTTGGCCGAACGTATGTATCGCGGAATTTGTCCACAATTATCTTATTCTCGTCAATTTTACCCTTAGAGTACCATCTTAGATAACGGATAGGATACTGATATTTATCGGTAATCACAATTAAATCGTAGTTATTCTGGTGATCGACTAGATAATCGGCCGCCGACCGAAATACCAATTCCCATTGTCCTTGCGATAACCGCTGAGAGTGAATAAAAATATTCTGTATTGAGGTCAAAACTTGGTAAATTAAAACCATAAACATTCCGGCGGTTAAAATCTTAATCAGCTGCGACTTCAGTCCAAGAGAAATTTCCCAAACTTTAGCTATCGCCCAACCGGAAAGCATAGTCCACCCCAACAAGGCAACCATCAGAGGTTTAGCATTTACTGTATGTGGTTGAAAACTGGCCGCAAACGAACCGACTAAAATCACAGCTAAACAAAACCTAAACAGGTTGTCCAGTTTTGTGGCCATAATCAGACTTAAGATGATAAATAACAGACAAGCAGATAACAGTAAGCCACCATTTCCGTTTAACAAAAAAACTTTATCACCGGTTAAAAACAAATATTCCGGTGAGAGATATGTTAAAAATCGCTCCATCAGTCCCCTAACAGAAATTTGCTCCCAAAAGTTCCACGGAAATTCTGCCCTCCGAGAAAGCAAAATATGCCAGGGGCTAACCGCCAGAAACAAACCTGTCCATAAACCGGAATCACTGATTAAACTGCGGCTTTTTCCGCCGGACTTCCAGACCAGAAAAACCGTAAGCGGGATTGTCAGGGAATAAGCAATGGCAAAAGGTAATCTCAATAATCCGGCATTATATTTAACAATTCCCTGAAGACTCATCCCTAACTCCAATTCAGCAGTGGTTAAATTTGCCGGATTGGATTCTAAATTTACGGTCCGGAAAATAAGCCCTAAAATAAATATGCCCGACAATATAATAAGTTTTAATTTCATAATCAATTATTAAGCGCGCAAAATTTGGACTTTGCTCCTAATTGGTCATTGGGAAAATAGTAAATTGAATAAACCGGCTGTCCTAAATCCATAATTTGTGTTTTCAATTCAAAAAAAGTTTTATCTTGGGTAAACGCGCAATCTGTAACTTGCCAAATCAGACTTTCCGGCAAAGAATCTTTATCGAAAATAATCCAATCCCCACCTGAAACAGAGGCGGAATCCAATTTACCATCAAATCTATATCTGCCAAAACCCTCCACTCTTTCAAATCCATTTTCATCCGGAATATTGCTGACTACAACGAATTTTTGATAGTATGCGGGATCAACGGAATTATTGAATAAAATAAACTCATGCATGCTTCTGTTCCCGATGACAATAACTTTATCGTTTCCCGTCAAATTATTTATCCAGCCTATCAATTCCTTTGTTTGCGGATACCAATTCCAACGCAGTTTATTGCTTCGGGGGATAGTATAAAAATAACCTTTTAAAAAGGATGATAAAGAAACCGAAAAGATCACAACCCCAACTGTGAGCAGCAGCACCTTTGTTGCTCCGGGGAATTTACCGGACAATTTTTTTGCTCCTATTCCCGCCATTACCGCCGCCGGGATTGACGCATCTAAAGTATGCAATGAGTTAGGAGTAAATATTCCGATACTGGAAATCAAGGGCGATACCAGCCACCAAATCGGTAATATCGCCAGATTTTTCCGCCTTAACGAAACTATAAACCCGACCGGGAGCAATAAAAACAATACAAAGTTATAAACTCCGCTATTTGGGGTTTGAAAACGCTCATGGGGATCACCAGACCAAAAAAGATACCAAGGCGAAAAATGAGATAAATATCTTTCCCCCAGTTCCTGAAGAATTATTTTGGGTTTATTATGAAAAAATCTGGTGATCAACGGATTTTGCTGCGACGGATTCGAGCTGACTAAATTCCACAACCTGATCTCATAACCTTTCTGACTTAAAAAGCTCTCATATTTCCCCCTCCGTAACGTCATTTCCGGAGACTTAAAAATAAATATTAGTAGTGGAGATAAAACAACTATTCCGCAAACTAAAGCTATTGCCACCTCTTTTAGACTACGTTTTATCAAGCTAAAATTCGAGATAGCCAAAACCGTAAGTAACAGAGGTCCGGTTAGTCTGGCATTATGATAGCTTAAAGCTGATAAGCTAAAACTCACTGCTGAAGCCAGAAGAAAAGCAGATCTAGCTTTCTTTTTCCACCACAAAAAACACATTACCCCCATCCCCAGAAAAAAAGTTGACAAAGGAGACATATCCGCGAATCTGGAAATTAAAATGTGAGTCGGGGATAAAGCTAAGATCAAACCAGCCAAAACAGTTACTAATTTATTTCCGGTCAAAATCCACGCAATCCCCATAACTACCGGAATTGTGGCAGAACCCAATAAAATAGATGGCATTCTGACTGCCATTTCGGTTAATCCGAAAATGTAAACGAAGGGAACCGCCAAATATGAGTACAGCGCCGGGCGCCAATCCCCAAACGCTCGCAGGGCTATCGGCCAAGACGCTCCGAACTCATCTTTCCCTGTTTTTAATAACGAATAAGCGTTGTAACCAAAAACAGCTTCATCGGCGGTAAATCCCGGCGGTGAAACATTATGCCAAAAGAAACGCACCACAAATCCAAGAATTATAATTAAGGCGAGTAAAAATAAGTGCTTGTTGCCCATTAGCTATTAACCATTAGTTATTAACCATTTCATAGATCCTCGTCTCGCCTTCCTGAAAAACTTTTTGTAATCCTTCGTCATTCAGATCTTTCAGGCTTAAAATATATTTGATGTTCAAACTTTTTGCTTCCGGCGAAGAAAAATTTAACGGCCTGATAATCCTACCGTAATTGGGGATGATTTGATTATTGTTTTCCAATTTGGCAATCTTCAGAGCGTAGTCTCTGGAGTAAATCGGGTCATAGCCTTCAACCGATTTTAATTTGTACATGATATTCGCGTTGGGAGGCAGCAGTTTTCGGTCTAAAGTCATATACCTGTCGTCTCCTGTCATATTTTCCTGTAAAAATTTTATTGACGGGGTTACTGGATATAAATATTCTTTAGACGAAAAAGGGGTAAATTTCCAGCCAAAACGGAAAAGACTAAAAGCAGAAAGCAGAAAGTAAAAAGTAAAAAGTAATGTATAAATCTTTTTTGGGACAACCCACAGAGCGCTACTTATCAATATCGCCGTCCCCAATGTAGCAAACGGAAAGATTAAATTTCTCTGGGAAACCAGTCTGGCATCCGTAGAAAATTTACTACTAATTACTAAAAGCATAAACAATAAAGTGACTAAAACAACCAGAATGGTCATAACTTTTGGTAATAATTTCCGGGGATTTTTTATAAATTCGTTAAATCCGATTGCTGAAAGGGCAGACAATCCGAAAGTGATTAAATAGGACAATCTTGTCGGTTGAAGATCTTGCCAAACGGGAACATTTAGCCTAAAGGGAATTTCGGCAATCGGATTTTTGACCGCAAACAACAACCCGACTACTGTCAGCGATAAACAAAATCTATGTAGATTAAGCATGCTATAGCTTATCGAATCTACATTGTTTTCCTGAGAATATTTTATGAATATGCTTAAAAGAGCAAATATTAAAGGAATAATTCCGATATAAATTACTTGTTCGGCATAGTTCCAAACGCCGCGATAATTCAATGTCGACGGATTGCCGAAAAAATCAGGGCTTATAAGTTGGGCTATTTGGCGTGGACTTATAAAAAATCCTTCGCGTGATAGAACGTCTGCCTGTTCAACCGAGCGGTTAGACAGAAAAGTAAATTTAAGCGAGGGAAACCATTGCGGAGAGGTGATAAGAATGAATAATGAATAATGAATAATGAATAATGAAAAGGATCTTTTGGAAATTCCCAGACGGATAAACCAATACAACGCCACAGCCATCAGCAGATAAAATGTCACTTGAAAATGTCCGGCAAAAAGACTGCTAATCAATGAAAACTGTAACAACAAATGCCAAAACAACCCTGTCATTCCGGGCTTGACCCGGAATCTATGCAAATTATTTTTATAGATTCCTGCTTTCGCAGGAATGACAATGTTTTTTTTTCTTTTAGCAATTTTATCTACCGCGAATAATGCAAGCGGGAGATAAAGCCCCGCATGCCCAATATTCCCCCATTCTAACCAGACTAAATTAAACGAAGAAAATGCCCAAACAAAGCCTCCGAAAGCCGCCGCCAGTTGCTTTATACCATTGTTTCTCAACCACCAGAACATAAATAAGCTTGTCAGAATTGGTTGGATGATAATAAAAACCGACCAAGCCAAAGAGAAGTCGTTAATCAACATAAAAATTATGTTTAAGGGATATAAAATTCCAGCCTGGATATTTTGAACAGAACCAGCCGCAAATCCGCTAAAGGAATAAGGATTCGCAAAGGATTTTGATCCTTTAAGGATATTACCTATTTGCTCCATGGCCAATTTTTTCCATGGATGCTGTTGCAGGACAGGGTCGGTTAAAATATAATTTTTAAAAGGTACTCCGTTTGGGAAATCAGCCGCGTAATAATCTCTAAATGGATGGTACAAGCCGACTAAAGCATCGGCCGGCATGGGAAGTAATCCGTAAAAGAAAGTTTTCCAAAAAAAAATCACCGGCAATAGCAAAAATATTCCTAAAAAGAGTTTCTTCAAAATAAATTCCTTATCTTTTGGCAAAAAATCTCCCGGCTGAAATTTTCCGACCGTCTGATCGCTGAAATGCTTATTTTCTCTCTCAACTTATCATCATCTATTATTTTCTTGGTAAGAGATATTAATTCATGAGGATTATTCCATAAAAATCCGTTCTCTCCGTTTCTGATTATTTCCAATTGACCGCCAGCTGAAAAAGAAAACGGAACCGCTCCCGCGGCCATAGCCTCAACCGTACTAATACCAAAATGTTCAGCCCGTTCCGGATTTTTATTAAGATCTGCGCCGTATCCGGCTGCATGCCAATAGATAGAAGATTGACCATATAAAAATCTTAACCTTTTATGCTCCAAATCTGTTTTAATGGCAATCGGCAAGCCTTTTATCTTTGATCTCAACCCGGAAATAATTTTTAGACTTTGTGGATCTTCGACCTTCCCGACTATAACCATTCTCCAACCTTTAATTCCACTTTTGAGCAAATCCTTAAATGCCTCTATCAATAAATCATGGCGCTTAAATTGGGATGAAGAGCTAAATCTGCCAACCGTTAAAATCAGTCTATCCTTCTCCATTGGTTTAAACTTATCGGTTTCCACCGGAGGGTAAATTACCGTTGAATTTATTCCGAATTCCCTGTCGATAAATTTTTTGGTATATTCCGAGTTACAAATTACTTTCGCGCCAATTAACTTTAATTTATTTTTCAGGCTTTTTCCGCCCACATTTTTAAACGGAGCCTGAAAATGAATCACCTTTGTTTGAAAAAAAGGCAAAAATGGAATACTCCCGTCAGATAACCAAAATATACCGTCATAACCCTTAACCTTACTTACCTCTGCGATTTTTCCAACCGCCTTCACCCTACTTAAGTCCAACCCTAAACTTTTCCCTAAAAAACTTAAATTCCCGCTATCGGCAACATCTGTAGAAACTAAAAACTCCGTGCTTAAACATTGAGCTGCAGTCAATACATATCTTTCACCACCACCACCGACGTGCCAATATGGAGAATGAACCAATATTTTTTTCATTTCGGTTTTTCGATAATTATCATTGCCCGGCTGGCGGTGTTTTTATCGGAATGAAAAATTATTAACGGAGACAGCAAATTTATGATCAAATTCCAGCCAAACTTTAATAAATAAATTAGTTTGTTTAGCTTTCCGGATTTTATTTCAAACATATGAACACTGAAATTATATTTATCCAGCCAAACTCTACCTACTAATTTATAAACTATTAATTTATTTTTCTTCGAAAAGGCATCAAGCTGATCCGACGTCAACAATCCATATTTCCGGTGTTCGGAAAGATAGGGAGGAACTGGCTGACCTGTTTTAGCGAACCTTCTGACCAGTTCGTTTTCATATTTTTCGTGCTCCTGTGAAGCAAACGGCGCAATTGCGATCACTTTTTTTATAGATATATTATCCATTTGAGTAAGAAGATTTAATCTTCTGCCGGCAGGAATATGCTCAAGAGTATCAATGGAAACTACATAGTCATATTCTCCTTTTTTAAACGGAAGCTTATATCCGTCATAAAGGACATCAGCCCCTGCTACTACGTCAGTGGTCACGATTTTTAAATTAGGCAAAAATTTTCTCAATTCTCCTAATGATCCACCAACATCCAGTAGTGAAATCTTTATAGAATCAAAACTGCATTTTTTAATTTCGCTTGCCACCAACCAATGACGGATAAAAACATCCGGCGGTAATAAATACTTACTCAACATATTTTTTATATCTGAATAGGATACCAAAACAGGTGATAGCAGAAATTGCCAGTCCTAATTTGAATAGAAAATATTGTGAGTTCTTCATTTCAATTATAGGCTCAAACTCCTCTTCAACCGCTTTTGTATTGTAAAGAATCTGATAACTGGCATCTCTCCAGTCCATCCTGAACTGATCGCCATAATTCCATAATCTCAAATCCCAAGGCCCGTTTCCCGGAACCGCATAGTCCACAATCCACTTAACTCCCATTTTATTAAGAAATGCAATTGTCGCCGGATCACCTTTAGGAAAATTCGGACTAACAATCCGGTTTTTCTTTAAAAGCTCCTGCGGAGAAAAAGTCATCCTGATTATTTCCTTGTTAACCAATGGATCATATCCTTCTATAGTTTTAATCTGATATTGAATATTCATATTCCCCTCAAATCCGCCAAAAACCCGCCCGGTTCTTTTGCGTAATTCCGACAGCACCGGAACATCCGGATACCAATATTGAGACAAAGCAAATGGGTTAAATTTATGATGGAAACGGAAAAGATCAAAAACTAAAAGTAAGAAGTAAAGAGTAAAGAGTAAAGAGTAAATTTTTTTAGAAACGAATGATCCGCTGACGCTAACTACAATTACCGAACCGAATATTATTGACGGGAAAATTAAATTCCTTCTGGTTACCGGAACGTTAGGATTAGTTGAAATATAAGTCCAAATCCACATCCCGGCAAAAACTAAAGTTATGGCAATAATAATTTTGACTAAAGATTTTATTTGTTTCTTTTTAGATATTTCAGAAATAAAATTCAGACCAAAAGCCGCCAGAACCGCCAAGCCAAAATCAATAATTCCAATTAATCTCGAAGGACTGGAACCGGAAATTACCGGAATTCTAAAGTCAATCAACAATCTACTGACGGGACTATCAACCGCAAAAATCAACGCTGCAGAAATCAATAAGATATAAAATTTAGTTTTTGTAAAAACCGTAGACATTCCTGTTATCGCTAAGAACAATGATGCTATTCCTATATATCCGCCCATCTCAACATAAGAAAAGCTTCCCCAATTATTTCTAGTAACTGGGTTTCCGAAAAAATCAGGAGAGAACATCGTTAATAAATTCTCCGGCTTTATCAGAAACGACTTGGCCCAGCCGGAACCGTCTATCAAGTTCTTTGCCGACTCCATATACACTTGAATTGAAGGAAAAACTTGAGGAGCAGAAAGAAGTAAAGGGATAAGAAACAAGAAACAGGAAACAAAAAATACCTGGAGTTTTGTAGTCTGTTTTAGATTTATATATATATAGTATCCGATAGTTACGATCATGACATAAATATATGTTTGTGGATGACCGGCCAAAAGTGACATTGTTAAAGCAAATATTGTTAATATCAACCCCTTATTCCTTATTCCTTCTTCCTTCTTCCTTTGTATTCCATACAACGCCAATGGCAACCATAAAATTGCATGGCCAAGAGTTCCCCACTCAAACCACGAAGTCATAAAACCGCCATAGGCGAAAATAACTCCGCCAAAAAGTGATCCAATGGAATAAATTTTTAGCTGACGCAAAAATAAAATCATGAATAACCCTGCTAACAAAGGCTGAAACAAAATATGAAACGACCAAGCAATCATGTCAGGCAACACTAAAAATAACAGCGTGGTCGGATAAAATACACCGCTTTGCCAATTTCCAAGTTGAGGAGTTCCGCCAAGATTATATGGATTCCAAATAGGAATTCTGCCAGCTTTCAGCTCCTCGGCATTAAATAATTTCCAGGGTATTATTTGAGAGACTACATCAGATAAAGATGCATTTTTAACAGGAAGGTTATAGTATTGCTCCCAGGGAGAGTAAAAATCCACTAAAAAATCCAAAGGGGCCGGAATCCTGCCCTGAAAAAAGAAAGGGTAGGAAAAGGCCAACCAGATAAGTAAAAATGCTAAGTATGGTTTGAAGAATTGTTTTTTGGGAGTTAACGACGACCCCCAAAGTCCGTGAGCTACGATATTCATATTTCACTCCATGGCAGTCTATGCCTTTAGAGGATTATATAGGAATTTAAAGGAAGTTAAGAAAAGAAATAGGCTAGAGACGCTTGTCATATTTTTTTATTTTGCATTTGCCAGAGAATTGAATAAACCGTAAACTGATGAAACATTTGGTAAAAAATTTCGATTATGCCGACCACTCCGTCCAGCCAACCGGCTTTCAAAATGCCTCTCGTCCAAAACTCACGCCACATGGCCAAGACAAAATGATAAATTTTAACCGGCGGATGTCCGGCCTTAAGTTTCAATTCTGCCTCAATCGGAGCAAATTGACGGGAGTTTTTAACCATTTCGGATATTGAATCTTTTGATAAATGGATTATCGGCTCATCTATGATCCCAACATCTCCGCCGACAACAGGATACTCATGGAGCTCTCCTCTCCATTCTTTCAAGGCAGATTTTTTTATCAACCGGTGGACCGGGTCAGGCCACCAGCCGCCGTGACGGAGACAATGGCCGAGAATTATATTTTTGCGAAAGATTTTATAGCTTTGAAAAGTCATTGCGAGCTCCGTTGCAGAGCGCGGCAATCCAGTTTTTGAATCCAGATTGCCACGTCGTCCCTCGGCAGATTCGAGACTCCTCGCAATGACAGATATTGTTTTTTTTAATTCAGGTGTAATTCTTTCATCTGCATCAATATAAAGCAACCATTCGCCTGTAGCTTTTTGGGCTCCGGTATTCCGGCTATGAGAATAACCGGTATTGTCAACCCTGAAGAATTTAACTCCGGCTTTCATGGCAATATCTTTTGTTGCATCCGTTGAACCGGCATCTATCACAATAATTTCATCTGCAAATTTTAAAGATTCAAGACAATCTTTTATTTTGTTGCCGGCATTTTTCGTGATAACTATGGCTGATAAATTCATAAAAATTATTCACATAGATTCCCGCTTTCGCGGGAATGACAATGAACTATATTTCAATTCCAACTTCCTTTGCCAAATCTTCTCAAATAAAAATCAATAATTCCTTTTCTCTTCCAGCTATTTCCTGTAAAAAAGATTCTTAAGCTTTCCCTGACCAGGGCAAATTTTGTTTTGAAAGAAGCATACTCAAATCCAAACAATAATCTGTTTCTGGTAAAAAAATAATCATGAATCCCTGAACCGAATCCTCCGGACTGAGCGTTTTTATGCCAAACAACCGCTTTTGGCTGATAAATGATTTTAAATCCGGAATTTTTTACCCTAACCGACAGATCAAGATCTTCTAAATATAAAAAATATTTTTCGTCATATAAGCCGGTTTTTTCAAAGACTTCTTTCTTGATTAATACAGCGCAACCTGTTGCGAATCCCGTTTCTTCTTTCCTATCATATTGTCCATTGTCCACTTCATCTACTCCACGATGAACACCCAAACAATTATTCCAATCGATTAATCCACCGGCATACCATATAACTTTGCCTCTTTCTTTAAGATTATATCTATCTTTGTGGAATTCAAATCCCGGATAAAAATAAATTTTAGGGGATACCATTCCGGCCTGTTTATCCTTCAGAACTCTCAACATCTCTGCCAAGGCTGATTTTTCGATCTTGGTATCATCATTTAAGATCAGCACTGCTTCTGCTCCTCCGGCCAAAGCCTGACGGATGCCTTTATTATTTCCTCCGGAATATCCAGTGTTATCTTTCGAATTATCAACCACGATAATTCTATTATCTATTCCTGAACTGTTAATGGCTTTTAGGCTGACCAAGCATTCATCTAAATTTTGGCTCTTTCCGTAAATTAAAATAACTGTAGCTATTTTCATCTTTTTAAATCCTTTCTGTCTGCCTGACCATTATCCCACCTATACAGCTTTATATCTCCGCCAATCAACCCCAACTCCTCAATATCCCCAACCGGAAAACTCAATAACTCCCAGCGAGAGTCATCCAAAAGCTCATTTATACTGTTTCTGCTGATAATATATAAATGATTGCTTTCTGAATATTTTTCTACTCCCAGCGGCGGAATTTGATTTATATATGTTAAAACATAACGGTAAGGGTTTGCCCGGGTATCACCATCCAATGTATTTACTACATTATAGGTTCCTGATTGTTTTTTAAGGTCTGATGCAATTGTGTTGGTGGCCTTTTTGATCAAACCTGTATTTACCCACTCCGGCATAGTATATCCGTGGTTGGAGTTTAAATTATTATGGGAAGAGATAAAGATTATAAATATAATAAATACGATAAAAGACAATAATTTCGGCAAAGTTTTAACAATTCCGATTGAGAAAAACAAAATAATTACCGGATAAAGAGCGGAAATGTAATGATTTGAAAATGGAAATCTATAAAGGGAGATTCCGAAAATATTGATAAAAAAATATAAAACAATGATTCCTGTAGGGCTCAAAAGGTTCCACCTTAGCGTCCGCCAAGATGGAACCTTAATAGAAATAAGACCGGACAATCCTAAAATAATTGCCGCAGCAGTCACAAACTGATTTCCCTGACCGATTAAACTGTCAAACGAAAACCAAATTAGATCAAGGATTCTTTCGGAATAACCGGCAAACGAAAACGAAACTTCTCCGGAATGGAGATAAGAAATAATTTGACCGGTAATAAAAAAATTATGGCGGAGTTCAAAGAGGAGCCAGGGGAGCAAAAGGACTATAAGAGGAATTACAAATAAACAGAAACGCTCCAAAATCTGATAAGGTCTCACCTTGACGTACGCCAAGGTGAGACCTTTATAGAGCATAAGAATAAATGCGAAAATCCATACCGGAAACGCTAAGAAGTGAAACTGAATCACACTAGCTAAACTTATTCCGACAAAAAGCCAATCCCACCATTTATCTTTTTTCTCAACAATACGGATAAGTGAAATCAATAATAGCGTTACAAAGAATGGGATCAGATGCGGTTGAGAAGGCGCCCGGCTGGATTCTAAAATTACCGGGGAAACCGCGTATAAAAGAGCGGTCAGAAACGGAATTGAAAATTGAAAATTGAAAATTGAAAATTTACTTGTTGGCATAGTTTTTTCTGCCAACAAGTAGACTAGTCCCACGGTCACGGTCCCAAACAAAGCAAACATCACCGGCGCGGCTATCGGGTCAAAGTTAAAGATCAGGAAAAATGGAATTAATAAATAATAATATAGCGGTCCTAAAAATATTCCTACGTGAGTTATTGGCCCCAGCAAAGATAATCTCTTTTCGGCTATCATCTTTGCTACATTTTGATAGTCAATCCCCTGATCCCCTCCAAAAGTTGCCAATTCGCCAAGACGGTAAAATCTTAGAATTCCTCCGATTGCCAGGACCAGAATCAACGGCCAATTATTTTTTAGCCAAGTTAAAAATTTCTTCATCTTTTAGTCTCCACAGCCGGGATGCTTTTCTTCTGGATGTAAAAACTTCCGGCAATTGGAACAATGCCCAAAAAAATGCTGCTAAAAAAACTCCTTTTGTTCTCATCGTAGTTAAAATTAAATGATATGGTAACCAAATTAAATGATTGAACAAGTATCCGGAAGAAGATATATTTTTCCAAACAAAAAGAAGTTGATTTTTTAAAGAGTACAATGATATTTTTGTTTTACCAAATAATTTTAAATTAGTGGATTCGTGGAAATGCTCTACAATTGCTTTTGGCTCAAAAACTATTTTATAGCCTGATTTTAAAGCCTGCCAGCATAAATCCCGGTCTTCCTCATAAGCCGGCCTGAATAATTCGTCAAATCCTCCCAGCTTTTCCCAAATACTTTTATTAAAAGCCATGCTGCCACCGGAAAGCCATGTTACTTCCGGATCTTTTTGATCTTCAGGGCGCCAGTGTATCACTAGTCCGCGCTCAAATTTTGACATACCTCTTCCCCCGGAAACAATTTGACCATTAACAGAGTTTATTTCCCCGAAACCTACTGCGAATATCTTTTCGTCCGCAAAATACGGAAGCACTGGCGAGAGAAAATCATAACGTGGTTTTACATCATTATTTAATAAAATCACGATCTCCCCTTTGGCAATACTTACCCCGCGGTTGCATGAAGGGCCAAACCTTAAATTTTCCTTATTTTCAATTATTTTGATTAAAGGATAATTTTTAGACAACCATTCGACAGTGCCGTCAGTTGAAGCGTCATCTACAACGATTATTTTGGAATCAATAAAGGCCAGGCCTTGTTTCGCAAGGCCGGACCTTTCTAAATACTTCAAAGAAGCAATAACCGCCGGTAAATTTTTCTCCAGCAATAATTTTCCGTTATAACTTGGAATAACGATTGAGATTAATCCTTTAATCATTATTATAGGATTATAGAGGAATTTAAGGGAAGTTAGGAATCAGACTAGATTCTTGCGTTACAATCAGCTTAGCGTCGCGGTCTGTATATATAAGCTTAACTGCATTGTCCCCGGCAAGCACAAGATTCACCTCCCGCTGATTATTAACCTCAAGCAATAAATTTTTATCCGGAGGAAGTGACGGATACTTGTTTTTTATTATTTTGGTTAATCTTCCGGCTTCCAGCGCATGCCTTGTCCACCAATGAGTGGCTAAATTTATTTTTAGAGCTGCAATAAACTGGATTATCCATATGGCAATAAAAAATACTTTTAATTTTGCGGGCAACCATGACAAAGCCTCTGCGATGATTAAATACAGGCCAACACTTGCAATAGCGGCGTAATGCGGTGAAATATGATTGCTAAAAAAAATCACCGGAGACAAAGCAACTATAAACCATGATATCCCCAGAAACATCAGCCTGCCATTCTTTGCCGATTGTAAGAAAACCATCAAAACCACAAGCGATGTTACGGCAAAAATAAATGTTTCTCCGGGAAAAACCGATAGAAATTCCTTGTTAATATTAATAAATGAAATAAATTGGTCTTTATATGTTTCCGGCCAGCCCAATGTCCATAATAACAACCAACGGATATTTTGAATAACATTAAGCCCGATCTTAAATCCATAATCGCCGGTTGAGGCCGAAGGAAATTTCAACCTGATAGTTCCGTATAATCCCAATATAATAAATATCGGTATTGTCAAACGTCTCTTATTTGCAAAGCGCAGCAATATCATTAGTAACGGAACTACTGCAACTAACTCGTTTGTTAACATCCCCACAGCAAAGAATAAAATCGATAAGATAAATCTTTTTTTAAGAGCCGACAAAATAGATAAAAAGGCGAACATAGTTCCGGTTAAATATGAGATATTCACAATCCAGCCAATCGCTGTAAATTGCCATGGTGATATTAAATACATTAACCAAACAAAAACTGCTCCTGATTTAATAATTTTTTGACTGATTTTGTAAACCAAAATTGAATTAATTCCATGGACTAAAATCGCAATAATCCTATATTTCCATGCGGTCGTCCAAAATAATCTGGCCATAAGGTAAAAATAAGCCTGCATCCCTAAGGGGCGGAAAAATATTGAATCCAGATTCGGCAACGAAGACAATATCTGTTGGCCTAAGGAGTTAAAAACCGCCTGGGATATCAAATAGTAATCATCCTGAGCCAATGAAAAAGACATTAATTTCCCCCATAAAATAAACGGAAGAACCAGACTGATGACTGTGATTAAGCGGGTTTTCATGATAGACTATGTTTCATTATGCCAAATGGTAAAAATCCTGAATATTCAATTGTAATCCCAGCTCACAATGAAGAGGGAAATATTCTTCCATTCGTAACCAGAATTATTAAAATGGCCACAAGTAACCGGCTTTCTTACGAAATAATCGCCGTTGACGACGTCAGCTCGGATAATACCGGAAAAATTATGGACAGGCTTTCGGATAAATTTCCGCAAATCAGGGTTATCCACCGCTACGCGAATAACGGTCCCGGCAATGCTGAAAGAGCCGGATTCGCAATCGCCCGCGGAAAATGGATTATTACGCTGGATAGCGATCTCTCCCACCGGCCGGAAGAAATTCCGGATTTTATCGCTGCCGCAAATAAAGGCTTCGATATGGTGATAGGCAGTAGATTTGTGTTAGGAGGATCAATGGACGGTCCAGCTTTCCGTTTACTACTCTCACAGTCCTGCGCTTTTGCAGCCAAAATGATTACCGGGTACCCCCTACACGATGCCAGTAGCGGATACAGAATCATGCGGACATCAGCTCTAAAAAAGTTGAATCTACAAAGCGGATGGTTTGAAATTCATACCGAAATCCCGATAAAATTCCATCTTCATGGATATAAAGTCGGCGAAATTCCTATCCAATACGAACGACGTGGGGAAGGTCAGTCAAAATTGACTATCTTCCAATCGGTACCGAAATATTTGGGAATCATGATAACGGAAAAATGGAAGAGAATGACTGGAAATAAGGAATACAAAAAAGGTTAAAAAGGATAAAAGGTTGACAGGTTAAAAAACTGCTTTTATTTTTAAACCTGTAACCTGTTAACCTTCTAGCCTGAATTTTATGTCTCTCGTCTCTTGCGTCAAAGTCGACCAAAAATCCACCAATCCTGAAGTTGTTTTTAAGTCCGTCCGCAAAGCGATGGAGTTGGCTCATTGGGAAAAATATGTTAAAGGAAAAAATTTAGTCCTGAAAGTAAATGTTGTCTGGGATACAATTTATCCGTCCTGCACTACGACCCCGATGGTAATTGAAGGAGTCCTAAAAGTAATTAAATCCTCTAAATATAATCCTGAAAAAATTACGATTGCCGATACGGATACTGCCGCAATTATGCGGGCAGATATTTCTTTCAAAGTTCAGGGGATTGAAGAATTAGCTAAAAAATACGGAGCTACCGTAGTTAATTTAAGCCATACCGAATTCCGGTTGGTTCCTTTTGCTAAAGCCCTAGTCCTGCATAAATTAAAAATCAGCCGAGTACTTTTGGAAGCGGATACAATTATTACCATGCCTGTTCTAAAAACTCATTCATATTCTTCGATGACCGGAGCTTTAAAAAATCAGTGGGGATGTATTCATGACCTACGGCATAATTTCCATATGGTGCTACATCAGGCTATCGCCGACGTCAATAATTTTTTCAAGGGGAAAATAACTTTTGCCCTAATGGACGGATTATTTGGGATGGAAGGCAAAGGACCGAAAACCGGCAGCCCCCGCAAGATCGGATATATATTTGCTTCTCCAGACCGGGTAGCGCTGGATACAGCAGCTTCAAGAGTTATGGGAATCGACCCGCAAACGGTAAAACACATTACTTTTGCCCAGCAAGTAGGAGTCGGATCCATGAAAACCGAAATTGTAGGAGATAAACTTCCGCAATTCAATTTTGAACAAGCCAATCAATCAAATATCGTCATGGCGACCGAAATGTGGTTAAGACACCGCGGAAAATGGATGGAATGGCTGATGTTTGACGCTAAATCGCCATTTTTATTGCTTCTCCGTTGGGCTGCTAAAATTTATTACGACCTATGGTACCAGCTAATCGGAATTAAACACGTCAATAAAATGATGAAAACAAATTACGGGATAATGTGGAAAGAAAGATATCTTAAATCTCCCACGGCATTCTAAAGCAGTCTTCTTCAAACAATGAGTAGTCGGCCGTGCCGTTAATTACCAGAGTCTTAACAGATTCGGCTTTTGACAATAATTTTTTAGCCGTTTCTAAAGTTGCTCCGGAATTAGATCTGTCGTCAACCAATAACACCCGTTTGTTTTCGAAATCAAAATCAATAGGATCAACCAATTTTGGAGCGACATACTTGGGTGCTTGAGAATCGTCTCTGAAATTTAATTTTATAATTTCAAGAGGCAATTTTAGATATGAAGATATCATTGCCGCTGGGACAACGCCGCCACGGCTAATTCCGACAATCAAATCAAATTTATCTTTAAGATTCAGTTTCTTAATCCCGCTAATTATTTCCGTCAGAGGTTTTATTTCCATCAGCACCCAATTTTCCCGCTACGAAAGGACCCACAAACAACATTAGCATCAGCCCCGGATAACCGATGACTAAATCGGCGGTTGACATCCGCCAATTATTAGTTAACAAAAACATTACGCTTATTCCGGCAATCTGCATTAGGCATAACGCCAAAAAACTTGATAAATATAATCCTTTTTCTGAGACCACCCTGCTTAATTTTCCTGCTCCTATTCCAAGCACTACAGATTTAAGAATTACAAAATTCAGAATCGGCATTGGTGGCATATGGGTAAATAGAAAACTTGCCAAAGGACTTAGTAAACCAACAGTTAGACCGACTTTCCATCCGTAGAGCAAGCCACCGAGCAAAGAGAAAAAATATAAAGGCAGAAAAATCTGACCTGCTGCTCCGAACTGGTGCAACACCATTGGCAATAAAATGTTTCCGGCAATTAAAAATGTGCTTGCCAAATAAAACCGCGCTTGAGTAAAGGATAGTAATTTTGACTGCGATAATAAATCTGTGGATGCTGTTTGCATAATTTGTTGAGTTGTTAGTTTAACACATTTAGGGGAGTTTAAAGGAAATTAAAGGAAATTAGAGGAAATGATAAATTCCTATATAGGCAATAAAGAAATTTGATTAATAATTTTTGTAAGAACTGAGTCAGCTACTGAATTTGTGGTTATTAAGCTAACCCTATCGATTACAATAACTCCAAGGTCTATTTCTTTGTTTTGTCTGACGATCTCGAAAAACTTGCTATTTGGTTGAACTTGATAACGACAAATAGTGCTGTTGCAGAAAAATATTTTATCTGATTTTTATTGTCCTGAACTCCGGCTAAGAGCAACTCTTGTCTTATGAATTGACGCTCGATGGAATCCTCCGTCTTCCCCAAAATCGAGTGAAAGTGCCTCTAATTTTGGAAGCCAACGATATTCGATATGTTCTTGACTTAAAACAACTTTTGGAGAAATTCCTTTAACTTTAGCCTGATAACAGATAGCCAGAATAAGAATTTTACGTTCTTCTGTGTCAGTTTTTACACCAGAACCAACATAAATTGAAACAAAATTGGTGGCCTCAAGCTTAGTTTCTTCTTTGACTTCTCTTCTTATAGAAAATTCGTGAGGGTTTTCCGGAGATTCAACCAAATCTTCGGTATCCATGCTACCCCCGGGCAGATCCCATTTGCCTTTTCTACTGCCGGATCCACTAATCATTCTTCTTAGAAGTAAGATATTATTTTTTCCGTCTAAAAGAATTACCTTTTGCAAAACCTTAACGTTCATCCAATCTTTCCACCCCGTTGCTGCAATCTTTCCTTTCATAGTTTATTTCAAAACTTTTTCAATCAACTCTTTTTCCTTGACAATCCATTCGATCATTCGCGAGGTTCCATCTTGAACATCTATTTTTGGCTCCCAGCCGAGCTCTTTGTTGATTTTAGAAATATTGCTGACGTAAACCGGCTGATCGCCGGGACGCCAACCGGCAGAAGTATAGGGAATTTTCCTGCCCAATTTTTTTTCAAGTAAAGCCAACAATTCCAACAATGAAAGAGTAAATTCCGGTCCGCCACCGACATTGTAGATTTTTCCGGCTGATTTACCGATATTGGTAACTGCCGTATCGTAAGCTCTGATCAAATCCTCCACAAAAAGAACATCCCTGACCTGCATTCCGTCTCCATAAACTGTGATTGGCTTCCCTAAAACCGAAGCAATGGTAAACCAGCTCACCCACCCCTGATCCTCAATTCCGAACTGATGGGTTCCGTAAATACAGGATTGGCGGAAAACCACGGTTTTCAATCCGTAAATCCGGTGATAATCGCGGACATATTGGTCCGCGGTTCCCTTGCTGCATCCGTACGGAGAATGAAAATCCAAATTTTGAACTTCGGAGATTCCGCCCGGTAAATCGCGGTAAATATATTTTTTACCTTTTTTAATAATTTTGATTTCTTCCATCCCTCCATAGACTTTATTTGTTGAAGCGAATAGGAGTATGGAGTTAGGGGCAAAGAGTCTAACTGATTCTAAAACATTGAAAGTTCCAAGCGCATTAATCTCAAAATCTTCCCGTGGATTAACAACAGAAGTCGTCACTGCCACTTGCCCGGCCAAATGAATAACTACATCATGACCTACGATCGATTGTCGGAGTTTATCAAAATCACGTATATCCCCCTCAACTACCTCCATACTCTTTACTCCATACTCCTTTTGCAGCCATTTAACGTTTTCCCGCGTCCCCTTTCTAGAAAAATTATCAAGTACGGTCACCTTATTCCCTTTCGCAAGGTAATAATTAGCAGTATGAGTTCCGATAAAGCCGGCTCCGCCGGTGATGAAGATATTCATAAATTAATAATAAATGCGTTAATACGTTAATGCGTTAATACATTGATTAATTTCTTTGCGATCTGTTTTGGTTTTAAGAACCAAGGAACAAGCTCTTTAGTGTACCACCAGGAAAATTCTTTTCCCTTGCTTTTCAGCTCAATCCTAACATCACGGGCGAAATCTTTTGAGTCGTATTCCCAAAACCCCTGCCGCTCCCATGCTTTTGCAAATACCAGAAGAGCATAAAAAGCTTGAAGCGAAGATAAGATCAGACCATGAAGCCCGTCTTTATATGACTGGCGCCGGAAAAAATTAAGAATAAAATCAGAAACCGGCATTCTGATAGCATCAAACCATTCTAACTTTTTACCTGAAGCCAATAAAACTTCTGCCTCATTATCCGTATAAGTATGATTCATTTTATCCACAAACTGAATAATTGTTTGATAGTTTTGATGAACCAAATGATTTTTTAATTCACCCAATTCACCAGTTACTTCTAAATATTCATGATTATGTTTCTCTGGAAATTTTCCTTTTCCCTTCCGGAACAATCTCAATTGTTTGTCCGGGTACCAAATCCCGTGTTGTATCCATTTACCAAAGACGATGTTTTTTCTGGGGAACCAATAGCCGTCAATAGAAGTTTGCGAAACGTCAGTTGATTGTGAGAAGTTTCGCAAACTTGACATAATTTCTTCTGCAAGTTCAGGGGAAACCCGCTCGTCTGCGTCTAAGGATAAGATCCAATCGCCTTTTGCTTTAGAAAAACCGTAATTTTTAGATGTATTTAAAGAATTAGGGGTATTTTTGTGTTCATATATACTTTTTGTGTACTTTTTGGCTATTTGGGCAGTTTTGTCGCTAGATTCATTATCTATAACAATAATTTCATCAGCCAACCGGCTGACCGATTTCAAAGCTTCTTCGAAAAGTTTTTCTTCGTTGCGAACAGATAAAACGATGGAAAGAGATTGTTTCATTGTTAAATTGTTAAATTGTTAAATTACTAATTGTTTAACAGAACGCAATTCATTGATTAATTTTTTTCCAGTTAAAATAAAAATAAAAGCAAAATAAAGTATAGCACCGGCCGCTATAAGCGGAATTACCAATATCCAATGGCCAATAACCAATAGCGATAACAACCATTTTAGAAAAATTCCCATTAATAATGCACTTAGCAACTGTGGCCAGACGTTGGAAAATAATTTTACAGATAACATTCTTTTAAGGATAATCATCGGAATTATTGAAGATGAAGCAACTAGGGCGGAAGCAAGAGCAACACCATTATATCCGTATTTTGACATCAGCAATGGAGTTAAAATCCATGTCAACGCCGTCCACATTAACATCAATTTAAGATTAATTTTTATCTTTCCCATAGCCGCAAATGCATTGGTGATTGTTGTCGAAACCGAAGACCACATGGCGTTAACTGAAAATAAACCTAATGCTAAAAGCGCCGGCTGCCATTTTTGATATTTTGGAATAACCATTAAAGCGATCGGGGCCAGAACCAATAATCCGATTAAAACCGGAAAGATAAACAGAGCGGTAAAGAAAATCGATTTTTCAATTGCTTTAACTAAATGATCCCGTTCCTCCTGCAGTCTGGAATAAGCAGGGAATGTTACTTTAGATACATTATCTACAACCATCCTTAATGGAAATAACGACCATCTTTCCGCCCACTGCAAATAGCCAACATTGGCAGGAGATAAAATGGCTCCATAATAAGCCACCAACATTCTGTCTTTAACTAACCCTAAAAGACTATTTAATTGAAATGGCATTCCGAAAGATACTAATTTTTTAAAAGATACTTTATTGACCCCTATTTTCGGCCTCCATGGTGCCAGGATATAGATCATTACCAGCCCGGCCAGACTTCTGACTAATACTGCTATGGTAAAGCTACTGACACCAAACCCTTTCCAGGCTAATATTACCGCCAATCCATAAAAAATTATGGTTTCAATTATTTGAACTGTGGCTACTTTAATAAAATCCAGTTTTCTCTCCAATAAAACGCTGGGTATTGTCTTTAAGCCTGACAGAAAAACCGAGACCAACAATGCCCTGAATAACCAAATTCCGGCGCCGGACAAAGAATAAATATTGGCGACCAAACTGCCGGCTATAAACCCAATCCCTAATAAAACTAAACTTAATATTTGTTGAATTGTAAATGTTGTCGCTAAGTCTTCATCATTTACTTCCTGTTTTTGGATTAAGGCTCCGGCTAACCCAATATCGGAAAAATACACCAAAATATCTACAGCAGCGGCAACTATTGCAAAAACTCCGAATTGGGCCGGATCTAAAAATACCGTTAAGATAAATGTAGCTACAACCGCGATCACCTGTAATAATCCGGTCCTGACAATCAGCGCTATCAATCCCTGAACTGTTTTCTGCTTAACCTTAAATATTTTGTCCATGTTTTTTGGCGGAAGTAATAATTATAAAGGTTATAAAGATCATAACCGTAAATAAACTGATTAAATTTGCTGCTTGCCTGACAGGGGTTGACTCTTTTAGACTATCAACCAATCTCTGATTTTGCTTACTATCAACTCTTAACGCAACTTCGGCGTTAACCGGCGGAACAAATCCTTTTGGCAAATATTCATCAGAGATTTTAGAGTAATCCCAGACCAATTTTTCCCGGGAAATCAACTGATCAACAGTAATTGGAAATTTGAATTTGGGCTGGAAAAAGGGGGGAGAGTAAAGAGCAAAGAGTAAAGAGCAAAGAGTAAAGAGCAAACTGAACAGAAGTTTACGAAACATTTGTGAATTGACAGAAGTTTCGTAAACTTCCATCGCTTTAAAAATCACCCAAGCTACCAATATCGAGCTAAAAAGAGATGCAAATGTCAGGAAACGCCAGGGAAATTGAATGTAAGCCAGAACCGGGAATGCATCCCAAATTAGACGGGAAGAAGGAAGTATCATGAAGAGAGAAAAGAGTAGGGAAACGATGGCAAAAAGGATTAAAGGGTTAAAAGGGTTAGAAAGGCTAAAAAGGTTGAAGCGATTAGTTATTTTTTTAAGAACATATCTTAAGCATATGAAGAATGCGATCAAACTACCAATCAAGTGTATTTTGCCAACTTGGAAAGATAGTCCATCGTCGATTCCGGCAGAAGAACCGCCGTAACCCCAAACGCCTGACCAGAGCTGTAATGGATAAGCCACATGTTTTGAGGGAGGATCAAACTTTTCAAATACCATTTGGTCAACTCCTGTTTTTGAAGACTCTAAGATTGACGGAAGCCAGAAGAAGGCACTCGCCCCAAGGGCGAGAATGACAAATGACAAATGACAAATGACAAATGATTTGACGCCTAATTTGCGCCGAAAAAGCTCAATCAATTGAATCAGCATCAATAAGCCAATAAAAATTATCGAC
>Ga0209211_10004055_pt1 | contig 23213 bp, 14 predicted proteins | sample RifGroA2_FD_183992 | JGI IMG/M metagenome (GOLD analysis project Ga0209211, IMG submission 183992) | Groundwater microbial communities from Rifle, Colorado, USA - Groundwater A2 (SPAdes) (version 2) | ecosystem: Environmental > Aquatic > Deep subsurface > Groundwater | place: Rifle, Colorado...
AATCTTGCCGCCTCCTCTACTGTTACCACTTCTAATTTCATCACCGCCTCATCGTCGTCTTTAACATCCGGAGACTTTTTCAAAGGGGTAGTAAACTCTGCCAACCTAACAGGAAATCTTTTCAACTTTATAACTGACGCGGGAAGTCCGACGACGTTGTTTAAGGTGGATAATTTGGGGGCGATTACTCAAGATAGCGCCAAGAGTTGCGCTACAGGCCTTACGGCAGATGCTGATGGTAAAATTATTTGTACCATCTCCTCATTAAAATACAAGGAGAATGTTAAGGATTTAAATTTTGATAAGGAAAGATTCTTCAGTTTACAGACGAGATCATTTGATTGGAAAAAAGATGTTCCATTTAGTCCTGCGGAGTCTGGATCGATTGGATTTATAGCCGAAGAGGTGAATCAATCTTTTCCTGAATTGATCAGACTCAAGAATGGCGAGCCAGAAGGTGTAAAATATGAACTATTGTCAGTTTATCTTTTTGATACAGCAAAGGACTTGTTTGTGAACTTTACCAAGAAGATTCAGGCGTCATTGGCCGAATTTGGAATTCAATTGGAAAATGGAATTATATATCTGAAAGAAGTTATAGCCGATAAATTTACAACCAAACAACTGTGTCTTGCGGGAGATGACGGAGAAACTATTTGTATAGATAAAAATCAATTAAAACAATTAATGCAACAAAATGGCGCGCCCATATTTTTGCCAACGCCCACACCCGCGCAAAGTGAAATTTTAATTTCAACTCCGATACCCAGCCCGACTCTTAGCCCAACATCTTCTTTGTCGCCCGCACCAACAACAACTATCGTTTCCGAATCATCAGAATCTCTCGCGCCGACTCCAACATTAATGCCAAGCGAATCTTTTTTGCCATCTGAAGCTGTGAATTTGACTCCAACTCCTTTGGCGAGTCCAGAAGAGGCAACGCCGACACCAGCCTTTGAGCCGACCTTGTTTCCAGCAGAAGTTCCAACAGAGTCGGCAACCTTGACTCCAGTGTCTGCAGAGAGCCCAATGCCAAGCAGTGAATTATGAAATAAGGACGGGGAATTAAAAAAGGTCGGGAATAAATTTGGAAATTAATATAATAATAAAAATAAAATAGTTTATGTCTGTATTATTATCAATCATAAAAAGAATTTTTACCAAAAGAAATGTCTTAATTTTTGTCGCGATTATTTGGGTTGCTTTTTCCGTTTGGTATGTTGTTCGCACGGAGTGGCAGAAATTTCAATATAGCCAGATTCAATCCGCTTATCAAAAAGGCTCTTCGGATACTGTGCGTTTATTGATAGATCAAGTTGAAAAATGCGCACCAGTTCTTGTGCAGGATGGAGATAAAAAAATAGAGGTGGTCAAGGTCGGCTGTTCTTCTCAAAATGTGCCTAAAAAAGAAACAGCGACACCGACTCCAACCCCAAGGCCGTAAGAGCATGAATCAAGATTCATTCATAGTCCGTAATTCCTGATTCATAATTCTTAATTCACGCCCTATAATTTACCTTAACCTTTTTAATTATAGCGGACAAATGCAACAAAATTTCATTAAAATAATATTTATCGCAACTCTTTTGGCGGGCGCTATATTTGCTCCCGCTGTTTTTGCTTCAGTAACTGACGGGACAATAGATGCTACTTATAAATATGCTTGGTCTGAAAATGCTGGCTGGCTAAATTTTGGTACCAGTGGCGGCAATGTTCATATTACAGATTCTGGGCTGACGGGATATGCTTGGAGCGAAAACTATGGCTGGATTAATTTAAGTCCCGCGACTTCCGGTGTTGCAAATAATGGCTCGGGTGTTTTGTCTGGTAGCGCGTGGTCGGAAGGATTGGGTTGGATAAATTTTTCTGGAGTAACAATAAATAGTAGCGGGGAATTTTTGGGCTATGGCACCGTTTCAAGAGATGACAGTCAAATTAGTTTTAATTGTATAAATACCAACTCTTGTAGCGTGTCGGATTTTAAAGTTAAAACCGATTGGCGGCCACGAAACTCAAGACTGGCCTGTAATAATGCGACCGATGATGATGGTGATGGTAAAATAGATTATCCTAACGACCCGGGGTGTGGCTCTTTGACTGATGCTGACGAAAACGATCCCGGTGGTGGCATGCCAGCGGCGGCATTTAATCCGCCCGCTCCGCCACCAATTTTAGGATTCAATGTTTTAATTAGTAATGGTGATGAATATTCAGAAAACTCAACAATAAATCTTGCTTTGTCTGGCGGTACTGATAGCGTAAGAATGGCGATCTCTAATTTTTCAGATTTTCAAAATACTGGTCAAGAAGTCTATGCTCCTACAAAGGTGTGGGATTTGTGCCAAGGACTGGCCGAATGTCCTGAAGGTCAATATACAGTTTATGTTAAATTTTATACATCATGGGGACAATCTTCAGGGGTTGTTTCTGATAATATCATTTATCGTAAAAAGACAATTTCAGAAAAAATCATTGAATTAACTCCTGCAAAAATTATTGAATCAATTCCAGAGATTCTCCAACCTTTGATACCCGGATTTTTCAAACCAAAGCCGCCAGAAACACCGCCTGAAATATCTCTGGAAAAACTACTGCCAAAAAAAGCGCCCCTGACGCTTAGGGGCAATTGGCAATTGTTGCCGACAAATTCGGTTAAGGAGTTTGTTCTGGCGCCATTGCCAAAAGAGATGGCAATTTTGGCTCAAAAATTTCCAGAGTTGGGAGAGACTCTAAAAAAAGTTGGTATAACTAAAATGACTGATTTGAACAAATTGAAAGCTGTCCAGTTGATTTTGCCCGGAATAACCAAAGAGTTGAGCTTGTTAACGTCCGGAATTCAGTCCGATAAGCTTTCTCGGCCCAGAGATCTGCCAATAGCTGGGGTTCAGCCCGCTAAATTTGCTTTGCCTGAGGGCATTCCAATTGCCAAATTGTCGATGGCGGCTAAACAAAAAGTACCGACCGAAATAGTTTTTGCCAAAGCCGGTGGAGGTCTGGTGGATTATAATATTACTCTGACAGTTAACAACGAAGGAAGGCCCGAACAGACAATCACTACAATTACGGCCAAACCATTACAATTAATTGTTAAGCCCGACAAGCCAGTTAAAAGCATCAAGGGCTATATTGTCTTTAGGTCTAAACCAACTGTAAACAATCAATCAAGAATAAACATTCAAGATCTAACCGCTTCTTTATTTTTTGCTAAACCTACTTTAGCTGTGGCACAAAAACAATCAGTAATAGTGGAGGAGAAGCTGGTCCTTTTGGAATTTGAATACACTGATTTTGACGGAGACGGAATTTATGCCGCTGATGTACAAATGCCAGCCGTTGAAGGTGAATATGAAGTTATTACAGTACTGGAATTTCAAGATGAAAATTTGGGCCAAAAGGAAATTCGATTGATTACGGTGGTTGATCCGGAGGGATATGTATACGAAAAAAACGATGGCAAAGAAACTCGTATTCCGGGAGCCATCGTGTCACTTTTTTGGCTAAGTCCCGCAACTAAACAATATGGACTTTGGCCAGCTAAAGAATATCAGCAAGAGAATCCTCAAACAACCGATAATAGGGGAACTTACTCGTTTTTAGTGCCAGAAGGATTTTATTATCTTAAGGTTGAAGCGCCAGGTTATCCTGTATACAATGGTAAATCGTTTCAGGTTCGGGAGGGTTCGGGCATTCATGTTAATATTGAGCTTAAAACAAAATATTGGTGGCTAAATATAGTTGATTGGAAAACTGTCCTATTGATTTTGGGCGTAGCGTTGTTGCTCTATAATTTTTATCGTGATAAAATAAGAGAAGAGTCGCTTCAGAAAAAAATAACCGGTAGCTAATTTTTAGCGGAAGTTTCAGTCCGCAGTTTATAAATTTTAATCATATGTCTTTATTCAATCAAAGTAATCAAACAAATAAATCAGATGAACCAACGAGCCACTTTTGGGTTGTCTTGGCTGTGATTTTACTTGTCGGTACTGTTTTTTTTGGTGTTAGATATTTTGCCATCCAAAAAGAACTGCGGGCAACAAAATCATCTTTAGAGACCCAAATAACCAACGGTAAGGTTTTAGAATTTGCTAAAATGTTTATTGACAAAGTGCTCAAAGCCGACAAAGAAGTTGATTTTGAAACCCGTCTAAAATTGGAAACCGCCGTTAGAAACCTTAGCGACGAAGAGATTTTGGTTCAATGGCAGAAATTTACTGAAGCCAAGACAGAAATTCAGGCTCAAGCGGGAGTAAAAACTTTATTAGAAATATTGGTAAATAAAATTAAGGCGTAATAGCTTTATTAGAAATACTGGTGGCAGATTTAATATCCAAAATCTGCCAAAAGCTGGTCAAAATTCATTAGTTCGCGCTCACTTGCTTTTTGGGCGGCGATTTTTATAGACTCGTCAAATTTAGAGAAAAGCTGGCGAAGATTTTCTTTAGATTTTTCTGGCAGATCGCCCATCTCTTTTTCTAAGAGATTTTTTCTACCTTGTGCAAAAAGCGGTTGAAATTTACTCCAAGCTATCATCCTGCTTCTAAAAAATTCCTTTTCCGCATCAGTTAGTTCGCGGTCGGATTTTAGAACTCTTTTGATATCTAAATTTTCTTCACGAAAAAGATCCGACCCTTCTTTAACGAAGGCCTCGCCTCCATTTATTCCTGCGGTTCCTAAATCAGACAGGGCCAGGGCTATTGCGACAGGGTGAGACATTTCTTTTAGATTGGGCTGTACGACCGTTTTTTGTGTAGGATCGAATTCGGGAACTGTAGAATCAATGGCCTGCCTCACGATCTCATGATCTTCTGTGGAAAAAACATCTTGTTTTTCTTTTTGATTAATACTCCCCATAAACTCAACAGCTAAGTCAATGCTGTCTTTTTCATTCTGTCCGATAACTCTTTGGCGCATTATTTTTTCTGTTCCGCTGGCCGGATCTAAAATCTTTTGTTCCTGCCAATTTTGCACAGTATCGTGAAATGTGGCGGCTATTTTTGCTAAAGCCAAATCTTTTTCGGAAACACTTACACCACCACCTTGCATGGTTTTTAATATCTGGCCAATTTTTTGTACGACAGACTCTGTGTGTCTTGTGTTATGAAAATCAAGATTACTATCAGGATCGGGATTTTGTTCAAAGTTTTTCTGGATAATAATTAAAGCCTCTTTCGTGGCCTCGTTTGCAAACTGTTCAAATTTTTTATCAGCAGATTCTTTTGGCGCCTCCTTTTCTATTTTTGGTGGCATATATTCAAAACTCATAAAATTATAAATTATGTTCGGCGCTCTCGGAGGGACTTTCACCCTGTTAGATATAGTCCCCTCGGCAGGACTCGGACCTGCAACCTTTTGGTTCGAAGCCAAACGCTCTATCCAGTTGAGCTACGAGGGGGATATATCTAACGGGGCAAGCTTGAGCTACGGGGACATGTTATAAAGTGTCGGGGCGCCCTGGCCTTTTGGTTTCCGCCAGACCTGCCTGTCGGTAGGCAGGGGCGGACAGGCCCCGCCAGTCGTGATATCCATTTCACCAGGAGAGCAAGTTATTACCCACTTATAATATCCTAGTTTGCTTGTTTTATGCAAATGTTGATCCCATAGTTACTTATCGCCCGATTTAATTTTTTAAGCCGTTGATATAATTTAAAGCGTAGTTGCTTGACGAATTTAGCTCTAGGGATATACTATAAAACGTTGATTGCGATATCTAAGCCGTGGTGGTTTAGAACGCGTCAAAATCAGTTCTTTTTCAAAAGGAGAGTTGTCGTGCAAAAAACAGTTCTTCCAGCGAAGTATCGCAAAAAGCTACTTAAGCGATTCCTAAAATATGTGTCACTAAATACCGCCTCAAATGATGACGCTCCAGAAAATCAATGTCCGACCACGGCGTGCCAGTTTGATCTAGCATGGATGCTCATTGATGAATTACGCGGACTTGGCGTCCACGACACATATGTCAGTGATTCTGGCTATGTATATGGTACGATTCCGGACAATCTGCCGGACCATCATCCGGCGAAAGGCAGGGTTCCTGTGCTGGGACTTATGTCTCATATGGATACCTCTCAGGCGCAGTCAGGGGAAAGCGTCAAGCCACAGATTATCACTAACTACCAAGGGCAGGACATTACTTATCCAGACGATCAAGATCTTGCGCTTAAGGTGTCGGAGAATCCCGAACTTTTGAATTGCAATGGTTTTACGATTATCACCGCCGGAGGCAAAACCTTGCTTGGCGCGGATGATAAAGCGGGTATTGCCGAGATCATGACAATTGCGGAGTATTTAATTCGTGAGCATCTTTACCACGGGGAAATCCGTATTTGTTTTAATCCCGATGAAGAAGTGGGTCGAGGTACAAACCATATTGATCTTGAAAGATTTTCTGCCCAGTATGCTTTTACTCTGGACGGAGGCAGGGAAGGAGAAATTGAGGACGAATGTTTTAATGCCAAGTCAGCCAAGGTCGTGATTCAAGGTTTGGATGTTCATCCCGGGTATGCCAAGGGTAAGATGGTGAGCGCATTCCGAGTATTTGCTTGGATTGTGAACAATTTGCCCGAGGAACATCTTCCGGAGAATACCGAGGGGCGTCAACCTTATCGGTTTCCACACTCATGTCCGTCAATTCCTACGGTTGAGAAATTTGAGATTAACTTTTTGTTGCGTGCGTTTACTGAGCCCGAACTTGAAGACATGGAAACACTTCTTTGTAAGCTTTGTCGCAAAGCGGAACACAAATTTCCTGGTTCCAAGATTACGATTACGATAAAGGATGGCTATAAAAATATGAAAACCGTAATGGATTACCATCCTTTGGTTATGGAGTTGCTCGAAGCAGCTTGTCTGGCTCAAGGTATCACCCCAATACATGAACCGATCCGTGGAGGTACGGACGGTTCCACGCTGACTATTCAGCGCAATATTCCTACGCCCAATATTTGGGCAGGAGGCATGAATTTTCATAGCAGGTTAGAATGGGTGCCGCTTGAGTGGATGGTGAGCGCGGCCGAGACTACTCTGAATATAATTACGCTTTGGGTAGACCATTATGCGTGTCCATCAGAGAATCGTTAATCGCATTTAATAAAACAATCTTATTTAAGGTCACGACTTTGTTCGTGGCCTTTTTTAGACTTGTTGAGTTGACTTTTTTACCATTTTCTTTATTCTAAAGTCAGAACATTAAAAAAAGAGAGCGCAAATGTCAAATGGAGAAACGCCCCGAACTGATTATTATGAAAATTGCATATTTTTAAGAGAGGCGCGTAGATACGCTTCGGCTGAGACTGCCCGAACTTGTCAGAGAATTTTATCTGGTGCCAAATATGTGAGCGTTGATCTGGAAGCGATAAAAAGATTTGTGGCCGGCAATTATGAAAGAGAGTTTAATTGTCCGTCGTGGAAGGAAGAATTTATTTTTCCTGAAAGCGATGAAGAGTTTGTAGAATATCTCGGAGTTTGCCTCGCCTCGAATTTTGCCTTTACAAATTTTGAGTCGCCCTACGGAAAATATTGCGTAGAATTTCCTGAAGAGAAATTGCATTTCGGATCAAACGCTTTGGGCGCAGCCCTAATGAGAGCCATATCCGAAGGTCGTCCGATTTTTAATTTTAAATATTTGGCGGACATTTGTCCTGAAGAAGTCAGCTGGATATTTCGTTCCTCTGGTGAAAATGCCAGCATTCCATTACCTATTCAAAGATTCAGACAAATGAGATCATTTGGTCAAACGATGATTTTGTTGGGATATAAAAACATGGCTGATTTTCTTTCGGAGCATGATTTTTTTGCCTTTAGTCATTCTCTTGGTGGCGTTATTTATGAAGGTTTCGTGGATTGTCTGGCTGGAAAATTCAGCTCTTTTTATGACACGGTCAAATCTAAGCGGGGGCTTGTTGTGCCTTTTAATAAAAGAGCCAACTTGCTCGCTTTAATGTATCAATCAAGAGCGACCCAAGTGGGTAGTAAGTTGCCGCCATTGCGAGATGCTAGACATATTATTCCGCCCGCTGATTATCAAGTTCCGCGCGCCTTGGAAGCGATGGGACTAATTAAATACTCTGATCCGTTGAAAAATAAAATTTTCGAAAGAAAAATTTTATCTTATGGCAGTCAAGCGGAAATAGAAATTCGCGCCGCCAGTGTGGTGGTGATGTGCGCTTTATTGGAAGGAATGAATCGAGAAAGAAATTCCTGTAGTCCTCCTAAAAAAGAAATAACGATGTGCGAGCTGGACCCTTTTATGTGGTTTACGGGCCGCACTATTAAAACAGACCCGCCTATCGGCAGGCAGGTCTTGCCACATCACTTAACAAAAACCACAGCTTATTAAATTAAAAATCCCCCGCAAATGCGGGGGTGTTTTTTATCTATATTCTTTTATTTATATTTTTCCAAAAACCCTTTTTTAAATTTGGCAAACCGACCGCCTTTTATGGCTTCGCGAATGTTTTTCATAAATCTCATCATAAAACTCAAATTATGTATGGTGGCAAGCTGTGCTCCTAAAATTTCGCGGGATTTAAAAAGATGGTGCATATAAGCCAAAGAAAAATTTTTACACGTATAACAAGAGCAAATTTTTTCTATAGGATTTTTGTTTTCTTTGTATTTGGCGTTGAAAATATTTACATTTTCTCGTTCTGTCATTAACTCTCCATTACGGGCAATTCTGGTGGGTCCCACACAATCAAACGTGTCGCATCCACGCTGTACATTTTCCAAAATTCCAGCAGGATCTCCTATGCCCAATAAATGTCTCGGCTTATTTTTTTCTTTAAAATTTTTAATTGTCCATTCAACGACCTTAAACATGTCCAGTCTTGATTTGCCCAACGATCCGCCGATAGCAAATCCATCAAAAGGTAGCGAGGAGATAATTTTAGCTGATTTTTCTCTCAAATCTTTAAACGCTCCTCCTTGCACAATTCCATAAAGCGCCTGATCGTCTCTAGTCTTAGCGTCAAGTGATTCTTTTGCCCAGCGATGAGTTCTTTCCATTGCCCGTCGAGTGTATTTCTTATCAGAGAGGGGAGACGTGCATTCGTCAAATGTTAAAATAATATCTGCCCCCAAATCTTCCTGAATCTGAATAGATTTTTTGGGATTTAAAAAATGCTCTGAACCATCAAGGTGCGAAGTAAAAAATGCGCCCTCGTCCGTAATTTTTACAAGTTTTGGTTCGGGGGTAATTTTTTGGGGGGATTCTTTCTTGGCCTTATCTCGGTTTTTTCTGCCAGAAAATTCTTCAGAAGGAAAAATGTTGGCGATTTTACCGACTCCATGTTCTAATCCAAGTCCCAAACTAAAAACCTGAAAGCCTCCACTGTCTGTCATGATGGATCCGTGCCAATTCATAAATTTGTGCAAACCGCCCATTTTTTTGACCGTTTTTTCTCCCGGGCGTAAATATAGATGGTATGTATTGGCGAAAATAACAGAAGCCCCAATTTCATCTAAGTCACGGGGGGACAGAGCTTTGACTGTTGCTGCCGTACCCACGGGCACAAAAGCGGGCGTTTTTATATGTCCGTGAGGAGTTTCTATGACGCCTGCGCGCGCTAGAGATTTTTTATTGGAATATTCTATTTTAAAATTAAATTTATTCATTTAGTTTTTCTTTGCCTCCCATTATATAAACATAAAATATATCATTTATAAAGAGGCTCAATCCCTCCCCAGTTTTACGGCTATTTATCACTGATTAGATTTAATTTAAATTTTTTTGGATTGCAATTTGTGGCGCTTGCCCGAATAGGGCAGGGCTGTTCGCCCTCGTGCCACACCTCAAGCTATTGGTAAAACTGGAGAGGGACAAAATTTGATTATTTACAGCAAAATATGTATGATGAGATTGGATTAAGATGTGATTTTATGAATATCGAACAAGAAAATCACAGAGAAAATAGTATGGCCGAAGATCATAATTTTCCTGAAGACAAGTTTGAAAAAATGAAAATCCCCAAAGAGATTGAGGATGTTTTGGCTGTTTTTCAAAAAAATGGAGTCGAAGCGTATTTGGTTGGAGGATGTGCCAGGGATTATTTGTTGGGTAAAAAACCGGCGGATTGGGACATTGCGACTTCTGCCGCGCCGGATGAAATTCAGAAATTATTTCCTAGAAATTTTTATGCCAACGAATTTGGAACAGTTACTGTCTTAAACGACTCCGGAGATTTAACATTGAAGCAAATAGAAATTACTCCGTATCGTGCAGAAAGCACATATTCAGACCAAAGGCATCCTGATGAAGTAAAGTTCGGGGTTTCTTTAGAAGAAGATTTAGCTCGTAGAGACTTCACTATAAATGCTATAGCGATGGGGCTTGATAAAAATGGACGACAAGTGATAGTTGACCCTTTTGAGGGACGGGCGGATTTAAATAAAAAATTAATAAGAGCTGTGGGCGTGCCAGAGGAACGTTTTAATGAAGACACTTCACGCTTAATAAGAGCGGTGCGCTTTGAGGTTCAGCTTGGTTTTGGCGTTGAAGAAAAAACGAAAGAAGCTCTTTTAAAACTTGCGCACACCATAGATATTGCCAAAGGCGCCGTTCATAAAGAATTTTTAAAGATGATCAATGACAAAAATGCCGCGCAGGCGATGGAAGATCTTCGCGAATCTGGATTAATGAAATATATAATACCCGAACTTTTGGAAGGGGTGGGAGTTGAACAAAACGGTCATCATACCTTTACGGTGTGGGAGCACAATTTAAGATCTTTGGATTATGCCGCTTCACAAGGTTATGGTGAGGAGGTGCGTTTGGCGGCCCTTTTTCACGATATTGGCAAGCCAAAAACAAAAAGATTTAGTGATGAAACGAAAGATTATACTTTTTACGGGCACAATACGATTGGCGAGAGGATGGCGATAAATATTTTGAGGCGCTTAAAATTTCCAAGTCAAAGCATTGAGAAGGTGGCTAAATTAATCTATTATCATATGTTTGTTTATAATTCCAATCCCGAATTGGGTGATATTACTACAGATAAAGCGATACGCCGGCTGATAAATGGTGTCGGGGTTGAAAATATATGGGATCTAATAAATTTAAGATTAGCCGATAGAGCCGGCTCGGGAGTCAAAAAAATAGAAAAGTTTGATAATAGGCACATTAAATTTCGCATAGAAAATCTTTTGCGCGATCCGATTTCTCTAAAACAGCTGGTTGTTAATGGAGACGACGTAATGAATGAGCTTAAAATTAAACCAGGACCAAAGGTGGGTTGGATTTTGAATGCGCTTTTTCAGGAAGTTCTGGACGATCCAAAGAAAAATGATAAAGAATATTTAAAAGGTCGTTTGGTAGAATTAAATATTCTATCCGATGAAGAATTAAAAGATTTGGCTAGTGCAACAAAGCAAGAAATAGAGCTTTTAGAAGAACAGGGCGAAGAACAGTTGAAGGGAAAATATTTTGTTAGATAAATCAGCAAAATAAAATCTTTAACGGGCTGTAGTATACCGGTAGTATGCACCCTTCGGGAGGGTGAGGACCGAGTTCGATTCTCGGCAGCCCGACCAAGTCGAATGTATATATAAAATTGCTAAAACCGTAAGCGCAGCAAAATAGAATTTATTTAAACGAGGGCCTATAGTAAAACGGTATTACGCAGCATTCGCATTGCTGAGGTCGGGGTTCAATTCCCCGTAGGTCCACCAAACGGGAAATTGCAAGTTTTCAAGGTTCGCCTCGCTTCGCTCGGCGGCCAGTTTGTATTGAATTTTGGGCGAAAAAATCAGTTGGCGATTCTGCAAAATGCAGTTCGAGCCGATATTTTTAAGAAATGTTGTCATTTCCGTCTTGTTTTCTGACTCGAGCAGTTAGTAAATAAAAAAAATCATGATGACTAAAATTTATTTATGGTCTAAAAAAATACACAGAACATTGGTGATCGCTATTATTTTTTTAGCAATTATTATGATTGGCACAGGAACGCTTTTAAAATACAGCGTGATTGTTGGCGAAATCTCTTTTATAGATTTGGAATTAGCTCGGTATATTCACAACAGCCTAAGTATTTGGTTCGCGATAATTCTAAGTCCAATGATAATTACGGGCACGATAATGTATGTTTATCCTTGGTGGATGTAGCGAAAAAATAAGAGTATTGACAAAAATTTAAAAAAGGTGTAGGGTTAAATTAATCGAAAATCTGGCATCGGGCTGGGTTAAGAGAGAGAAAGCTTTTTAACTTTTTTAAATGGAGGCGGCTTAATATGGACGGGCCCAAATTTCCAGCCATTTCCTCTGGTGGGTGCTCTATCACCGTCAAGATCATCCTGACGGATGACAGGGGCAACATTATGGTTGTTTTTGAGAAGGAGCAATTTAAAAGCCGCAACGGCTTAAATTTTTTCAAGAAGTCTGGTTGTGGCCTGTCCGGTGGAGGGATCAGGATGGATAGGGGCGAGGATGTGTTGTCTGGCGCGGCGCGCGAGCTCTTAGAAGAGCTGGGCGGTATAGCAGACATCGATCATGACCCTGACCATTGGGTCGAAGTGCCCACATCACTCACGCACAAAGTCGTTTTTTTAAGAGCCACCAATTTTAGAAAGATCCAGAAGCCCATAGACCCTGATATCATTGGGTCCAGATGGGTTCCTTGGAAAGCCTTTTACGGGCAGGTATTTTTTGAGGGGAGAGCGTATAAGGCGTACACAAGACATGTGGACATTGTCCACGAAGTCCTATATCAAGAAAGTTTACAGAATAGTTAATTTTTTAAAGGCGCGAAAGAAGAAATTCTGACGCGCCCTTTTCATTTATTCCTCTCTAGTTTTGAGAACGATCCTTTATAAAATTTAAATTTCTACCACAAAATAGGTGTTGGTTTTAATTTAAAACTCGCAATCAAAACTGGGGAGGGGTTGACCCTGCCTACTGGCAGGCAGGCGGTAGGCAGGCCTGTTAAATATCGGGTCAAAATTTGTTTGAATAAAATAATCAGAGACGATAATCGGCTTCGCCGCGTCAGACGCGGCTTTGCCTGAAGTGATGGTATAAAATGGAAAATAAGCCCCTAAGATTTAACGGGGTTGACACGATCATTCTCGGCGCTATAATAGAGATAATTAAATTATGTTAAACATCTCAACAATAAAAAACACAAAGGTCCAAGCGTGACGCGTTTTCATTTTGCGTATTGAAACGTGTAGCCGCTTGACTGCCAAGCGGATTTTTTATAAGATGTTTAAGCTTGATAGTTCGGCAAAGCTCGCTACGATTGAGCAGCCACCAAAATTAAAAAATATATTTTTTAATTTTGGTGGCTGATTGATTGCAGACGGTAGAGATGAGAGAACATTGAAAATTACATAATTAACGTAGGTAAAAATTAAAACAATCTTGCGGATTACATTAAATAAAAGAAGCATTTTATTTTAAAAGTTTTATCAAATTAATTACTAGATTCTAAATTCTAGATTTTAGTGTTCTATTTTGTAAAAACTTGAATAGGAATCGTAAGGGCGTATGGTGGATGCCTTGGCACAAAAAGGCGATGAAGGACGTGGCGTAGCTGCGATAAGTCACGGAGAGCCGTTTAGCAGGCCTTGACCCGTGAATCTCCGAATGGGGAAACCCTCTTTGCTTAATAGCGAAGAATTCTATGGTGTAAATCGCCATAGAGAGCGTACCTGGTGAAGTGAAACCTCTCAGTAACCAGAGGAAAAGAAAACATGTGTCTTACTTGTTTTATTAAAGCTAATTTTCAAATGCAAATTTGATTTTTGGTTTTGATAAAATAAGTAGATGCGCATTCCCTTAGTAGCGGCGAGCGAAAAGGGAAGAGCTCAAACCGTGTGTGTTTGCGATTTTTCGCAAATGCGTGCGGGGTTGTAAGATAAAGACGTTTCGTAAGAAGGATGGCGCAAAAGAAAAAATTTGTTAGTCAAATGACTCTGGAAAGAGCAACCAAAGAAGGTGATAGTCCTGTAGGCGAAAATAAATTTTCGCCATCTGTCTTTGTCTTGAGTAATGCGGGGAACGACAGCCCCGTATGAATCCGGCTGGCCTACCAGCCAAAGCTAAATACTTTTTGTGACCGATAGTGAACAAGTACCGTGAGGGAAAGGTGAAAAGTAGCCCGATGAGGGCGGTGAAATAGTAACTGAAACCATATGCCTACAATGAGTCGGAGCCTGTTCGCATCTTACTGCGTAAGATGCGAAGTTAAAAGTTTAAAATTTAAATTTAAAAGTTAAAGTTTAGAAGGTTAAAATTTTTAAAAGAAATTTTGACTATTCAATTCGAAACTTTTCATTTTTAACTTTCAATTTTTAATTTGAGCATCTTGTACAGCAAGATGCGAATGGGTGACGGCGTGCCTCTTGGAGAATGAACCAACGACTGTATGCGTATTGCTGTTTAATCCCGTTCTGCGGGAGAAGACAAAGGGAAACCGAGTCTGAAAGGGCGATCGCAATTAATTTTTCTTTTTATTAGCAGGTTATTTTATAGCCCACTAATAAAAAGAAGATTTTTTGCAAGTATTACGTATACGACCCGAAGCCAGGCGAGCTACCCATGATCAGGATGAGCCTCACAGAAATGTGAGGGGAGGTCCGAACCCACGAGCCGTACAATACTCGGGGATGAATTGTGGGTCGAAGTGAAAAGCTAATCGAGCCTGGGAATAGCTGGCTCTCCCCGAAATCGTTTTAGGACGAGCCTCAGATGGTCCCGTTAGGAGGTAGAGCACTGGATGGTAACCATTGGGCGCAAGCTCGGGTTACCAATCAAACTCCGAATGCCTGACGGCAAAGTCTGGGAGTGAGACCGTGGGGGCGAAGCTCCACTGGTCAAAAGGAGAAGAATCCTTATCATCATCTAAGGTCCCTAAATGAATACTAAGTGGAAAAAGTGGTGTAAATTCTTATACAGCGAGGAGGTTGGCTTAGAAGCAGCCATCCTTCAAAGAGTGCGTAACAGCTCACTCGCTTAGAATTTATGCGCTGAAAATTTAACGGGGCTCAAGTATTCTACCGAAGATATGGATCAGCGCATCTCACTAAGGCGAGATGCTAATCTCAAAAATAAAATATCAAATCTCAAAAATACAAGCTAAAAATTAAATTTTTAATTTAAAACTTAGTTTTGAGATTTTAGATTTAAAATTTGATTTTAAGCATATCACTTTAGTGAGATGCGTTGGTGGTAGGGGAGCGTTTTCTGTGCAGTGAAGCCCAAATGTGAGTTTGAGTGGAGCGCAGAGAAGTGCGAATGTTGGTATAAGTAACCGCAAGACCGGTGAAAGCCCGGTCCGCCGCAAATCTCAGGTTTCCTTGGCAATGACAATCAACCAAGGGTTAGTCGGTCCTAAGGTGATGCCGAAAGGCGCAGCTGATGGACAGCAGGTTAATATTCCTGCACTACCATAAAGAGTGATGGAGGGACGCAATCAAGTATCTTGATCCTGGCAGTGGTATCCAGGTTGGTAGCGTGAGGGTCAGACGTAGGTAAATCCGCGTCTGTGCATTCAATTGTGACCCCAAGCGTTATCGGGTTCCGCTTTACGCGGAGAACTCAAGAAAGCTGGTTGCCGAGAAAAACTTCTAAACTTATCTTTATGGTAACCGTACCGCAAAACCGACGCAGGTAGATGAGGAGAGTATCCTCAGGCGAACGGGTGAGGCTTCGTTAAGGAACTCGGCAAAACAGCGGCCGTACCTTAGGTATATGGCCTGCCTTCTTTTGGTTTACGCAAGTAAATTTTCAAGAGGGCCGCAGCGAAAGACATTTGGCGACTGTTTATCAAAAACACAGCTCTATGCTAACTCGTAAGAGGATGTATATGGGGCGACACTTGACCAGTGCTGGAACGTTAACGGTGAAGGTGTTGTTTGCTCGCAAGAGCAGGTAATGCTTGAGCCCGAAGCGCCAGTGAACGTCAGCGATAACTATAATCGTTCTAAGGTAGGGGAAAAGCTGCCTTAGTAAAATCTAGCTATATGCTGGAAAGTCTGGTGAATTCGGTGATACTAAGGTATAATTATTCCATAGAAGAAATATGAAAAAAATTATACCGAGTGAAAAATTATCCGATGCAGACAATCAGCAGGAAAGATTAAAAACGATTGGATGGATTGTGGGTTATGTTGACGGAGAAGGATGCTTCTCTGTTAGCTTAATAAAAAACCACAAAACTAAGTTTGGTTGGCAAGTTTTTCCAGAATTTGTGGTTACACAAGGCGAGAAAAGTTTATCCTCCCTCAAATTTTTAAAAAGATTTTTTGGATGCGGTAAAATTTTCGTGAATCGCCGACATGACGATCACAAAGAAAACATTTATAGATATTGTATTCGATCATTGAATGATCTGAATTCAATTATTGTGCCGTTTTTTAAATTGTATAAGTTAAAAACAGCCAAGAAAAATGATTTTGAAAAATTTGCTAAAATTTTAAACTTAATGAAAAAAGGCGCTCATTCTAACCAGTTCGGATTGCGCAAAATAGCGCACTTGATTGAGCGAATGAATCGTAAAAAACCATCTAAGTTTTTAAAATCCCCAGAGACTACACGCTAGAATCCTAAAAAATTGGATAAGATATAGTCCGAACTCTATGGCGACATAGAGAGAATGGTAGAAATAACCATTCCGCGTATTACGCGTAACAAGCGATGAGCGAAATTCCTTGTCAGGTAAGTTCTGACGCGCATCAATAGTGTAACGACCAAATGACTGTCTCAACGAAGTGCCCGGTGAAATTGCATTAGGGGTGAAGATGCCCCTTACCTATGGTTAGACGAAAAGACCCCGGGAGCTTTACTGTACCTTGATATTGGCCTTACGATGCAGATGCGTAGTGTAGTGGCGAGCCTTTGAAGCTTTGTTTTCGGACAAGGTGGAGGCGACAATGAAACAGTCATCTTTTGTATTGTATGTTCTAACTTCTATGGCAAAAACATAGGAAGACAGTGTCTGGTTGACAGTTTAAGTGGGGCGCTTGCCTCCAAAAAAGTAACGGAGGCGTTCATTAAGGTCAGCTAAGTACGAATGGAAACCGTACTGATAGCGCAATAGCATAAGCTGGCTTGACTGCAAGGCGTACATGCCGCGCTCTCTCGAATTTAATTACAAGAGAGAACTTTGTGGATTTATTCATGAAGTAGGTACGAAAGTAGGATATAGTGAACCGACGGTTCGCAGTAGTTGCGGCCGGAGATCAGCGGATAAAAGTTACCCCGGGGATAACAGGCTCGTCGCATCCAAGAGTTCATATCGACGATGCGGTTCGGCACCTCGATGTCGGCTCGTCGCATCCTGGAGGTGGAGAAGCTTCCAAGGGTTGGGCTGTTCGCCCATTAAAGCGGCACGTGAGCTGGGTTCAAACCGTCGTGAGACAGGTTCGACTCCTGTCGACCATAGGCGTGGATCCTTGAGAGAAGTTGTTCCTAGTACGAGAGGACCGGAATGAACTGACCTCTGGTGTACCAGTTGTCCTACCAAGGGCATCGCTGGGTAGCTATGTCGGGAAATGATAAGCGCTGAAAGCATATAAGCGCGAAGCATATCTCAAGATTAGGGATCATTCCCGTAAAAGGGATAAGATCGGTTGAAGATTACGACCTTGATAGGCTGTAGGTGTAAGCGTGGTAACGCGCTCAGCCGAGCAGTACTAATAGATCAATGTTCCTATTCAAGTTTTTGCAAAATAACAAACGAGAAAATAGCAAGTGATAAGTAGAAAGTAGAATCTATATCGTTCATCCTGTTAAATGTCGCTTTGCGACAATTTCGCTCGTAGCGAAATTATTTAACAGAGTAAACAAATCCGCCCCAAAATTTTGGTGATAATAATCACAGTGGCAACACCTCTTCCCATTCCGAACAGAGTCGTGAAACGCTGTGGTGCCGATGGTAGTGGACGTCTCCGACGGCCGCAAGAGTAGGTATCGCCAAAATTTTGGGGCGGATTTTGTTTTTGTGTGAAGATATTTGTCCGGCACCTTCCAGGAGCGAGAGTTGTTGCAGGAAGATTGTTCTAATTTATTTATTCTTCTATGAAAAAAGTAGAGGGCGTCTTAGAGGGTGCCGGATTAATTGACAGTACCATTTAAACTAAACTACACTTAAAACGAAGGTAGGTTCTTTGAAAATCGAAACGGAGGCTGAAATGTCTAGAAAACCTAAGAGAAACAGACATGGTTTGCCTCAGAAATTGATGGCGTTTAAATCTGGGATTTCTACGATCAAGGATTTGAACACGCTGGTAATCAATGTTCAACACGAGTTTTGTTTAGGAAAAGTTTTCATCTTAGATTTTTCCAAGGCGGCGGAGCTTAGAAAGATATTTCATTTACTGGAAAAAATGTACAAACAGCGCAAGATATATATCGGGCTTTTGAATGCTGACCGTTTTAAATTTTTGCCTTCGACCACTGGGCTGTACGTAGAGATAATCAAATTGAATCGTGATAAAATGCAATGTTCTTTTATCGGCAGAAATAGGCTTGAAATTTTAAGTCTTGATGAATTAAATTTTAGGAAAAATTCATGCGCTTATGCAAAAATTCGCTTGCCTAAAAACAGAAAGATTCGTTCTGACGAAGGGGTGGAAGTCAATCATTTGCGTATGGATATTGATAAATGCGTGGCAAGCTTGCTGGTTGGTGAGTTGTGGGATTGGATAAAACTTATTTTTACAGAGCAACCCGGCGCTTTAGCTGACAAAATGGCCGCTTCGGGGGCAATTTCTGAACCAACAGATGTTCAAACCATTTTTTATACTCTTGATCCATTATCCAGACTAAGAATCGCTAGAAATCGTTTGATGGTCTTGACTGAACATTTAAAACGAGTGGCAGAAGAGGCGAATTATGACACCTTTCAAGAAGGCGACGTTTCTCAAGAGGACAACGAATTGGATTTTGAAAAAATGTTTAAAAAAGTGAAAAAATTTATGCTACCCGAATTGGCAAATGTTGTTGAGGGTAGAATAAGAGAATACCGCGCCAGCCTTGGTCAGAACGATAAAGTGGAAACTTATTTAAGAAATGTTTTGGGTATGCCTTGGGGAAAAATCGCAAAAGATCCACACAGGTCTATTTCTCAAATTAGAAAACAACTTGATGACGATCACTATGGGCTAAACAAACCCAAAGAGAAAATTCTTGAGTTTTTGGCTGTAAGATTTTTGAACCCAGACAATAAAAGTAGCATCATATGTTTATTGGGTCCGCCAGGAGTAGGCAAGACGTCCTTGGGCCAATCCTTGGGTAAGAAAAAGGCGCTAAATCGACCCTTGGTGAGAATTTCTGTAGGCGGCGTTCACGATGAGGCAACCATTCGAGGTCATGGCTACACTTACCAGGGTTCAGCTATGGGAAGAATTATGCAAGCGGTTAAGCAATCCGGCGTGATGAATCCTATCATTTTGATTGATGAGATTGATAAAGTCGGCGAGAACGGCGGCAATGGAAATCCAGCCGCGGCATTGCTTGAAGTCTTGGATCCTCTGCAAAATAACAGATTTGTTGACCATTACTTCGGAGGTCCAGTTGATTTGTCTGGCGTGTTCTTTATCTTGACTGGTAATAATTTTATGGCAATTAATCCTATTTTGCGCGATCGATTGCATGTGGCTGAGATTGAAAGTTATGATATGTTTGAAAAGCTCCAAATCGCAAAAAACTTCCTGGTGCCCAAACAGCTTAGAAGCTGTGGGCTCGACAGAGTACTTTCTTTTACGGATAAGGCCTTGGATGTTTTAATTCAAGGATACACTCATGAATCTGGCGTAAGAGAGTTAGAGCGCAAAATTGAAAATATTTGCGCCAACAAGGCCAGAATTATTGTGGAAACTCAAACTCGCGGGCGCACGAAAATTGACCCCAAAGAAGTTGTTAGCATTTTAGGCCCTTCGGAATTTATTTATGATTTCAGTAGAATTACGCCAGTCGGTTGCTGTAACGGTTTGGCGGTTGTAGGACATGTCGGTGTTCTAATCGTGATTGAGACCGAATTGATTTCGCGCAGGAGAGCCGAAGTGTTTACGGGCGTTGGAGACAAAATTAAAGATAGTGTAGAAAAAGCATTGAGTTTGCTGGAAGGGATCAATCCTGCGTTTAAGGAAAAAATTAAAAAGCACTTCAGCGAGGGCGGAACTCATTTTAATATAGGTGATGGCAACATCAATGCTGATGGGCCTTCCGCCGGTATCGCTATTTTGTGCGCTCTCTTTTCGTTATTTTCTGGAAAACCAGTTCGTGAGAGGCTCGCTATGACTGGCGCGATTAATTTGACTGGGGGTGACGTCGGTGTGGTCGGAGGAATTAAAGAAAAAGTTACTGGCGCCATGAACGCTGGTATCAATGAATTGATTTTGCCAGCGCATAACAGATCGCGTTTTGAAAAAATTGATAAACGTATTACGAATAAATTTAAAAAAGTTCATTTTGTAAAATCTGTAGATGAAGTTTTAACAATTGTTTTTGGCAAAGACTACAAAAAGATTAAAGTATAGTTTTAGTTAAGTGGCCCCGACACAAAGTCGGGGCCGATTTTTACTAACATTTAATTGACAGCACCATTTAAACTACACTACACTTAAAGTAAAGGTAGGTCTTTGAAAATTAAAACAGAGGTCAAAATGGATAAAAAAACAGGATCAGACTTGGTTTTGAGGAATGACGGGCAAGTCTTGTTTAAAAAATTGATGGCAACAGAATTTGAAACACTTGTGATTAAGGCTGGTATTGTGCCTTGTATGGGAAAATTTTTTACTATAAATTTTTCTACAACAAAGTTGCATAGGGGCGTGTTTGCCGCGTTGGAGGAGACGCTCGAACAGGGGAACATTTTTGTCGGGATTTTAAACGATGACCGTTTTAATTTCTCGCCCTCAACTACCGGACTGTATGCTAGGATGGTTGGATTGAATCGTAAAAATCTGCGCTGTTCTTTTATTGGTAGTGATAGGCTTGAGGTTTTGGAACTTGACGAATTAAGTTTTGATAGAAACCAATATGCCCGCGCGAAAATTCGCTTGCTTGAAGACAGGAAAATTGACCCCAAAGGTCAAAAGGAAGTTAATAATTTGCGTAACACCGTTGATAAAATTATGGCCGGTTTATTCGGGTGGGGGAACGGTAGCAAGCTACAGCAAGGATTTTGGAATAATCATATTTTTGATAAAGATATGGGACCTGGCCAATTAGCTGATCAGGTTGTTAGTTCTTCAGAAATGTTTTCTGAGTGCAGAAGTCAGATTTTTTATCAGCTTGATCCGTGCGTCCGTTTGCGAATGGCGGTTCATAGATTGGAACCCGTGGTACAGAGAATGATTGAGGCGGCAAAAGATAGCATTGCCGAGGAGAAAAACGCTGAGCAGAGTCGCCAATTGGCCAAATTATTTGGAGCGGAAAGTCAGGAAAAAGAGTTGACGGAAAGATTCAGTGAAGTCAAATCATTTATGTGCCCTGAAATGGTTAAGATTGTCGAAAGTAAACTCGCAAAGTGCAATGGAATGGACGCCACCTCTAAGGCGCATAAAGATAATGTCAGCTTTATTTTAAGTCTGCCTTGGGGAAAATATGCTCCCGAAACAGACGATTCTATAAACACCGTTAGTAAAAAACTGGATGAAGATCACTACGGAATGCCTGACGCCAAGAGGAGAATTTTGCAATATTTGGCTATTAGGAAATTGAATCCCAAGGGTCAAAATAGCATTTTATGTTTAATGGGTCCTCCGGGAACAGGGAAGACTTCGTTCTTCCAGTCTTTGGGCAAAGCGCTCAATCGTCCCTTTGTCAAGTTTGCTTTAGGGGGCGTCCATGATGAAAGCGATATTCGTGGACATCGAATGACCTACATCGGAGCTATGGCTGGCAGAATTGTCCAGCTAATTCAGCAAAGTGGTGTTATGAATCCGGTTTTTGCATTGGACGAAATTGATAAACTCGGAGAGCTTAGCGCGCAAGGCAATCCGGCCGCGGCATTGCTCGAAGTTCTGGATCCTGAACAAAATTCTAAATTTATTGATAAGTATGTCGGCGGTCCAATTGATTTGTCGCAGGTTCTTTTTGTAATTACCGGCAATGACATTAAGGGCATTAATCCTATTTTGCGTGATCGGCTTCATATTGTTGAAATTAAGGGTTATGCTTTATTCGAAAAATTTATGATTGCTAAAAATTATTTAATTCCACGGCAGTTGAAAAATGCTGGAGTGGAGGATTTCGTTGAATTTTCTGATGAGGCCATTCAGAGAATTGTTGACAAGCATGCCTCCGACGAAGGAGTTCGCGGAATTGACCACTGCCTTAATGATATTTGTGCGGAGTGCGCTCTTCGATTTGTGTCTACCGAATGTCTTGAGCAAACCAAGATTGGCATTTCTGAAGTGGAAAAGACTCTTGTTGATTACAAGATAACCGGAAAAGAAATTGGTTTCGGAGCTAAATAAAACGTAAATTTTTGAAAGAAATTTTAATAAAAAAATTAAAGCAGCCCAAAGGGCTGCTTTTTGTAATTCGTTATTTAAATTTAGCGGGCCGCCCTTGGCGGGCCTCGCTCAAAAATTGTTTACAATTTTTGAGTATCTTTACGACTTCGCTCGAACCTACTTTATCAAAAATTCCTGAACTAAGGAATTTCGCATAAAATGAGTTCGAGCGAAGTCGTAAAGATACTCAATATTCAAACAAGAGTCAGTTTTAGAATTTTTTTGATGGGCTTCCGCAATGGAAGCCCATTGAATTTCCGCAACGCCGCGCGCTTCGCGCGCGTGGAGTGTCAGGTTCAATCCGAAGATTTTTTGAGCGAACGATTTTTTGAGCGGGAGACGGGAGTCGAACCCGCGACCTTCTCCTTGGCAAGGAGACGTTCTACCACTGAACTACTCCCGCGTGGTGTTGAACATAGTGCCGAGGGGCAGAATTGGACTGCCGACGCAAGGATTTTCAGTCCTTCGCTCTACCACTGAGCTACCTCGGCACTATGTTCACCACCATATATCATTTTATAGAAACCCATAAAAAACAAAGCAGTTTGTTTTTTATCCATTGACCTGCCTGCCGGCAGGACCACCTCGGCGCGCGTCAAAGTTCTTATGATATTATAATAAATCACTATTAAAATGCAATAAAAATTTCTGGTGCCCTTTGTTTGAAAATGCGCGAACCCATTTTGAGCGGAACTGACTGCCACGCGAAGCGTGGCAGAGAACCAAACCGCTCGGGCGCGGCGGAATTCCCCCCT
>Ga0209211_10004058_pt1 | contig 23204 bp, 21 predicted proteins | sample RifGroA2_FD_183992 | JGI IMG/M metagenome (GOLD analysis project Ga0209211, IMG submission 183992) | Groundwater microbial communities from Rifle, Colorado, USA - Groundwater A2 (SPAdes) (version 2) | ecosystem: Environmental > Aquatic > Deep subsurface > Groundwater | place: Rifle, Colorado...
CCCGCCAGTCCGTGAAGACGAAGTACACCTTGCCGCGGAGCGCCTCCGGGATGTCCGCCTGGTGCTTCAGGATGTGCTGGCCGTCCTCTTCGCCGAGGTTGGCCGACATCTCCTTCGCCCTGGCGACCATCGTGTGGCCGACCACTTGCTTCTCGTCTCCCTGGAGGAAGCCGAGGAGGTCGTAGGTGCGGCCGCCGACGGTCATCGTGGTCGGGATGGCGTCCTTGACCTTCCCGGTGTTGCCCGAGTCGATCAGTGCCCGGAACCGCTCGACGCCGAGCTGTTCCTCCAAGTGTGCCAGGCTGCGGTGATCGCTCATGATCCTTGCTCCTGCCCTTTTATACAAAGGGCTTACTCCTCACCGACTCGGCAAAGAGGAAAGCCACCTTGTTTATGGCCTTCTCTATGCTTACTTATTTAAAAATACACACGGAGAAGGCCAAAATAACCCATTATATAGCCAAATACAAAGAACAATCCTAACAGAACAGTTTAGCACGTTTTAGTAGTTTTGTCAAACTAGGGGGTGGATGAAATTTTTTAGTCCAAAAAGTAATTAGGGCTTTTGTGGTACAATTTTGCAAACATCTGTAGTTCTATTACATCTACCCTTTGTTCTCCTGCTTCTACTTTGGAAACATAAGACTGTGGCTTTTTAAATTTCTTAGCCACGTCAATTTGTTTTAATCCAACTTCAAGACGAACGTCTTTTAAACGTTTAACAAATTGTTGATATTTTTTAGTATGTATTGTATTAGTCATTAATATATGATATATTCAAATTAGGAATATCCAAAATTAGGATATTATAATAAAGCAAATTATACAAGGGAGCCAGCAATTGCGCGCGCACGGGAGGGTGGGGCAAGCGCAAATCGGGTCGGCGACGCATTCGCGTAAGCGAATACGAAAAAACGCCGCTCGCCAAAAGAAAGCCCCCCAATTTTTCCCCTCGGCCTGAGCTCGGGACGAAGGCAAAATTACAATTACAGGCGGGCGGAATTCCCCCCAGACCCCCCTTCCGCCCGCCGGATTAAAAATTCTTTTCAAAAAAGGTTCGCGCTTCGTTCAGTATTTGCGACAAAGTTAAACTTTCGTTTTTTTCGGCCAAAATTGGAAACGGATTTTTCCGCAACCAAGCCACTTTTCTGTCGACCAGGCGGCGGTTCGTAGCCGTAGACGGCTAAACACAATTTGTGTTTCCGTTTTTTGCCACTGTCCCAAATTAATCGGGACAACACTGCCAATTTTTTCCACGCTTTACATTTTCACTTTGCGCTTTCCCACTTTTTGGTTTGAACCAACTCCGCAAGGGCTATTTATGTTGCAGGTAGCTTTCGGGCAGAGTAAATATTATTCAGACAATTTAAGTGAAAATGTAAAGCGTGGTATTCGCCAAAAACTCAGGCGTGGCGAGTGGCCCAGTCGCGCTCCTTTTGGCTATTTAAATAATCCTAAGACTAGAAATTTAGAAATAGACCCTATTAAATCTAGGGCGGTTAAAAAAGCGTTTGAGGATTTTGCGACCAGCCAATATACTCTACAAAGTCTAAGCCAACGCCTGAGTTTTTATGGCGTGGTGAGCGGTTCGGGCAAGCCCTTATGCAAAGCGACTTTGCAAAGAATGTTAACCAATAAAGCATATTTAGGACTCATAGAGTATGAGAAGGAAACCCACGAGGGCTGTTTTCCTAAAATTATTGACTTGGCGACTTTTGAAGCTGTACAGAAAATACTAAAATCTCGAGCAAGGCCAAGAAAAAGAAAAGAAAGCCATAACTTCCCACTAACTGGATTATTAACCTGTGGTGAATGCGGAGCGGCTATTACAGCTCAATATGTGCACGGTTGTGGCGGGACATATAGATACTGCAGATGTACTAAACGGCTCGGGCCTTGCTCGCAAAAATATTTGCAAGAAAAACAATTAGCCGAACAAATAAAAGAACAGCTTCAAAAAGTCGCCATTTCTGATGAGTGGCACGAACAAGGGCTTGCCCGAATTGAAAAATGGAAAGAAGAATTTAAAAATAATAATGCCTTTTTCGCCCAAAATTTAGAAAATAAAATGCAGGATACAGAATTAAAACTTAATAAGTTAGTGGATTCATATTTAGAAGGTACGATTGAAAAAGAAACTTATCTTCTTAAAAAAGAGGAACTGATTAAAATAAAAACAGACCTTTTTTCTGAAAAGTCTGATTTTGGGCGAAAAGGCATTTCTTGGATTGAACCTTTACAAGAATTTTGGAAGTCCGCTCACCAAGCGAAAAAATTGGCAGTGTCCAACGATTTGTATGAAATCAAATCGTTTGTGGCAAAAAACGGAACGAACCGCCGCCTGGTCGACAGAAAAGTGGCTTGGTTGCGGAAAAATCCGTTTCCAATTTTGGCCGAAAAAAACGAAAGTTTAACTTTGTCGGGCTGGAGAGACTTGAACTCTCAATCCCCTGGTCCCAAACCAGGTGCTCTAGCCAATTGAGCCACAGCCCGTTAGTTATGTTGTCTTGGTGCCGCGGGACAGAATCGAACTGTCTACGCCTGCCTCTTCAGGGCAGCGCTCTACCAATGAGCTACCGCGGCTTATATTCTCATTTTTAAGAACCGTCTCCCAAAACCAGTTTTAAAATATTTTTCTCGTTCGATTGCTTTAGCCTTTTGTTGACAAGCTTCATAGTAAACTAGTTTCATCGGCGACCGTTCTTTAGTTGCTGGTACGAGTCCAGCATTGTGTTCATGGAGTCTTCTTCGCAGATCTTCGCTATAGCCTATGTAAAGTTTAGTATCTTTTTGACTCTGTAATACGTATGTGTAGAACATACCCTCTTGCTGTACTCTATCAATGAGCCCTGCCCGCCCGCCTCGCAAGCTAAGCTTGTGAGGCGGGCGGGCACCGCGGCGGAATTTTCAAAAATAACACTATTCATGATAGCAAAGTATTTATCTTTGGTCAACACAAGAACTCCGCAGTTTGGCTGTTTCTTTTCGCTATGTTATACTACGTCTATATCACCCGCGTCTATGTTTGAGCGCAAGACTAACTTAGCCATTATCGGGGGAGGGCAATTAACCGCCGTAGATTTTGGTTCTTCCACCCTTTCTCCCGATGAGGCATCGTGGGCCGAAGAACATTCCGAGGGTCAGCTGGCGGTGGATGTGTTTGAAACCGAAACTGATTTGGTGGTGGTGGCGACTATGGCCGGCACGCGGCCCGAAGACATTGAGTTGAATTTGCAGAATGATTTTTTGACGATTCGCGGCACGCGCCAGCCCCCGATTTCGGTTTCGGCGCGAGCGTTTTATGAAGAGTGTTATTGGGGCCGGTTCTCGCGCACGATTGTCCTGCCGGTAGACGTAACGAGCGAACTGGCGCGTTCAGAATACAAGAACGGAGTACTGGTTGTTTTTTTGCCGAAAGTTCGGGCGAAACAATCCATTCCTATTTTAGTGGTAGAGGAATAAGTAAAATACAGAGATGATTATGGAAGAATTACGCCGGGTCATTGTTGATGCCGCGAGTTTTTCTCATTTCCGCACGCTGGCTCGGATATTTTTTGTTATTTTTGCGGTGTTTGTTCTTCTTGGTTTTGTTTTATTTTTTTCCACTTTACTCTACGTGGAACGGTACGCCGGGCTGGTCTACCCGGGAGTGAGAGTAGGCAATTATGATTTGGGCGGGCTCTCGGCCGTGACGGTAAAAAACTTTATTGAGAATATTAATAATCGTTACGCTAAAGAGGGGATTGAGCTGATTATAGCCGCGTCCGATGGCGTGAACAGCCGCAATCTGTTTAAGCCAGTTTCCGGGAGCGATGCCACCGAAGAGGTGGTTCGTTTGGACAGTGACGCTCTTTCCGCGCTCGCCCTCTCCGCCGGCCGCGCCGGAAATATAAGGCAAAGATTGTTGCTTCCGGTATTGTATGGTTTTATCAAGCCGCATACGCTCTTGGCGCCGACCACGGCGAATGACGCAGCCTTTCGCGCCGTTTTAGCCGGCGTTTTGAAAGGTCAGGAAGATCCGGCCAAAAATGCCGCGGTGGTATTTGATTTTCCCGAAACAGACATGGCGCCGCGCGTTGTTCCGGAAAAAGCCGGTTTGACGTTTGAATATCCGGCGATTGAGCGTCAGATTAAAGAAGCGATGGGGCGTTTATCATTCGCGCCCATTTTCATTCCACTCCGGATATTCCAGCCGACAATTACCGTTCGCGATATTGAACCGGCGCTTGCGGTTCTTTCCCGTCCGCTTATTTATGGCGATTTGTCTTTTAATTATATTGATCCGGAAACTAAAATGTTGCGCGCCTGGGCGCTTTCCCGCGCCGAATTGGCCGTTCTCTCGGAGGTGAGACGAGACGACAACGGCACGATAATTCTAGCGCTTCAGGCCGGCGCGGTGAAAAAATATTTGGCTGATTTTGTAAAGCCTATGGTTGACGCCCCGCCGCGCGAAGCCAAATTTGTGTTTGAAAATGACAAGGTAAAAGAATTTCAGGCCAGCCGAACGGGGCTTTTGGTTGATCTTGATAAAACCTACAATGACTTTGACGCCGCGTTTCGGGCGCGCAACTACGCGCCCTCTGAAGCCATCAAGACAGTTAGCGTGAGCGTTATTATCGCCGAACCGAAAGTGAAAACTGCTGATGTCAATAATTTAGGGATCACCGATGTTTTGGGCGCTGGCGTGTCTACCTTCAAGGACAGCCACACGAATCGTATTAAAAATATCGCCCATGCCGCGGAGCGGCTGAATGGCACGCTTATTAAGCCAGGTGAAATTTTTTCGGCCAACAAAGCCGCTGGACCGTTTACCGCCGACAATGGCTATCTGCCGGAGCAGGTTATTAAAGGGAGAGAGATTAAACCGGAGATAGGTGGCGGCATGTGCCAGATCGGCACCACTTTATTCCGCATGGCGATGAACTCCGGCATGGATGTTACGCAACGGCGCAACCATTCGCTCGTAGTCAGTTACTACGCCGACCCGGTTAACGGCAACCCGGGCACCGACGCCACTCTCTATGAACCGGATTTGGATTTGAAATTTATTAATGATACCGGCCGCCACCTGTTGCTTCAAACCGACATTGACTACAAGAAGCAACAGCTTGTCTTCACTTTGTGGGGTAACCCGGATGGGCGAAGCGGATCATATACCCACCCGCTGGTTAGCCGCTGGATTCCCGCCGGGGACCAGGAACAGATTTTAGTTGATGATGGCGCTCTCAAGCCCGGAGAGAAGAAGTGCCAGACGGCCTTTCGCGGAGCGGTGGCGAGTTTTACCTATACGCGCGTCACTCCTCAGGGCGAAAAAATTGAACGAGGGTTTGACAGCTATTATCGTCCCTTGCCGAAAATTTGTCTGGTCGGAGCCGAACCGGGAACGTGTCCGAGCGGCGGGTGTTTGCCGACTGTTGCCACGTCAACGAAACAATAAAATAAAACCTCCCTCATACACTGAAGTACGAGGGAGGATTGTTTTTATCGGTCGCAGAGCGACCAAACCGCACCCAAGAAGATGTGTCACAGGATAAAGGCGAGCCGAAGCCGGCCTTTACCTGCAACACATCTCCATGCTTGTCGTGGATACGGGAAGATGCTTATTTGCAAGAGACCAGCTCTTGAAATAAACATATTCCCAAATCCAGCGCCTCGCTTCATCCGGAATGTAGGGTTATGGTATGTGTAGCCAATCGGGCCAAAGTGCTTAGTATTGCCACCTGGCGGCCTTGATTGGCCTAGTTGTTAATTTTTCAACAACAAAGAATTATACCATATTAACCGATTTTTGTCAAGGCCAACGGTGGGTAACTGGCTTCGCTGGCCTAAAGATTGGCTAAAATGACATAAAAATCCGCCTTTCTGGCCGGCTAGCTTTGCTAGAGTTTTAGTGAGGCAAGCAGGCAGGGCGTGAAGGGCGGAATTTATTTTTTTTGGTTTTTTAGCCTTTGATGACTTTGTCAATGAGGCCGTATTTGAGAGCCTCTTCGGCGGTCATGAAGTTGTCGCGGTCGGTGTCTTTTTCCACTGTTGCGAGGTCTTTTCCCGTAGCATCGGCCAGCACATGATTGAGCCGGTCTTTGATGCGCAGAATTCGTTCGGCGCGGATTTTGATGTCGCTCGCTTGGCCTTCCATGCCGCCCATCACCTGGTGGATCATGATTTCTGAATTGGGGAGAGCTAAGCGTTTGCCTTTTTGCCCGGCGGCAAGAAGCACGGCCGCCATGCTCGCGGCCAAGCCGACGCAAATGGTGCTTACTTCCGGCTTGATGTAGCGCATGGTGTCAAAAATCGCCATACCGGCGGTAACTGAACCGCCCGGGGAGTTGATGTAGAGCTTGATGTCTTTTTCCGGGCTTTGATTTTCTAAAAAAAGGAGTTGGGCTATAATAACATTCGCCACGTTGTCGTCTACCTCGCTACCGAGAAAAATAATGCGGTCTTGGAGCAAGCGGGAATAGATGTCGTAGGCTCGTTCGCCGAAGTTAGTTTTTTCAATGACGGTGGGGATGAGATAATTGTTGGAAATTTTTGAGTTCATAAAATATATGAATTACGCAAAGTACTATACCACAGAATAAGCGTTTTGAAAAGAGGCGGCGCGCCAGTCTTTTGTCTGCTGTAAGTTTAGTGGTATAATTGAGGCAAGGTGGACTCATTTAGGGTTTTGTTAATTGTCATTCTTCCCCCGACTCAGTCGGGGGAAGAATCTCTCTTTTATATGAAACCAGTCGTTGTAATTATTGGCGCGGGGGCGATGGGGCAGGTGATGGGCGCTCTGATGGGAAAAAAGGCCCCGGTCTTGTACTGGGATGCGACGTCGGGCAAGGTGCCAAACCAGCGGGAACTTTCGGAAGTTTTGAAAAATGCCGTGGCGGTTTTTCTTTGTGTGCCATCTGGCGCGGTGCGCGTGGCGGCCATGGCGGCGGCATCGTACCTTCGGCGCGACGTGCCGGTGGTGACTATCGCCAAAGGAATTGAAGCAAAGACAGGAAAGTTTATGCCGGAGGTTTTGCAAGAGTCGCTTCGCCCAGGCCAGCCCTATGGCATCGTGAGCGGCCCCATGCTCGCGAGCGAGTTGGGAGCCGGGCAGGGAGGCTCTGGCGTGGTGGCGGTGAGTAGCGCTCCAGCTTATAAAATAATCGTTGCTCTTTTTGTCGGGTCGTCGTTAAAACTTTTTTATTCAAAAGAGTTGTCTGCTGTTGCCTTGGGCGGTGTTTTGAAAAATATTTACGCCGTTATCATCGGCATCGCGCTCGGGCTCGGCTGGAAACATAACCGTATCGGCGCGCTCATTAGCGATGAGATAAATGAAATACTTCGCATTTTTGGCGAGTACGGACTGCCTATGGAAACGGCGGTCGGTCCGGCGTGTCTCGGCGATTTGCTCGCGACAGGGTTAAGTGCCGATTCGCGCAATCACCAGATTGGTGAAAAGTTGGCTATCAACGAAGAGGGAACTAGTGAAGGCACACGGGCATTGCCGTTTGTGTTTAAGAGAGTGAAAAAATTGGGCCGGAAGAATCTGCCGTTACTGTTCGCACTCGCGGACGTGTTGGCAAGAAAAAAGACCGCTCGCGCGGCGTTTCAAAAATGATCGGAGCTGTATAATGTTAAAGAAGCGAGAAAATTTTTTTTAACACTTCCTCAATCGTGCCGTCGGCAGTAAACCCGGCGGCTTTTTTATGTCCGCCGCCGTTAAATTTTTTAGCGAGCACGGAAACATCCACGTCGTCTTTGGTGGTGCGGAAATTGCCTTTCACTAGGCCGCCTGGCAATTCTTTTAAGATGAGAGCGATGCGGTTGTCTTCCAGATTGTTTAAAAAGTTAGCGATGCCTTCGCTTTCGGTGTCGGGTACATTGTAGTCTTCTAGATCTTGTAAAGTGAGATAGGTGTGCGTGATGCCGGTGCGAAGATCTTTTTCCAGACGGCCGAGCACCGCGCCCCAGAGGCGCAAAGCGTCAATGGATTTATTTTTGAGAGTTTCGCTTGTCACCAAATTCATATTGCCGCCGGAGCGGATTAGTTCGCCAGAAGCGTTCAGGGCGGCAGAGGAGGTGGCGGCGTTCGTGAAGTTGCCGGTATCGGTGGTGAGGCCGGTTAGAAGCGAGGTGGCCATTTTTTGGTTGATGCGAATGCCGTTGTGGCGGAAATAGTGATAGAGAATTTCGGTGGTGGAAGCGGCGGTGGGCAGAACCAAATTGAAGTGGCCGTAGTGTTCGTTGGTGGCGTGGTGGTCAATGTTGATAATAGTGCGGTTAGTATTTTCCACAAAGGGCGCGATGCCGTTGTAGCGCAGGTCGCCCGAATCAACCACCACTACTGTATCAAAGGTTAGGTCGTTAAAAATGGCCGGGTCGGTGATAATTTTATCACTGTGCGGCACAAAATGAAGCTTTTCATTGGCGGGGGTGACGCAGAAAATCACCGCGTCTTTATTCAGGCCGATAAGATACTCGTGAAAAGCCGTGGCGGCGCCAATCGCGTCGCCGTCCGGGTTTTGGTGGGGGGCGACGATGACGCGGCTGGCTTGTTTGATATGCTGATGGATTTTTTGGGATAATAGCCGCATATGATTAAAATCAACGAATCGTGCATTTTATCGGGATCGGGACAGTTTGTCAAGGGTTATAGGTTGAGGCCGATTGTTTAATATGCTATAATATTTTTACTATTTTTAAAAACAAAAAACCCGAATTAATCGGGGTCTTTGTAGGGACCGCAAGAGTTGTTTTTCTGCCATCCCTACCCGGCGCCTTGCGGTGCGCGCCGAAATGGTTGAATGACGGATATGCCCGCTCGTCAGGCTACTGCCTGTTGCCGTCTCCTTTGGAAGAGGCCGCGGGCTGGGGGGCGAGGTCGGGCGCTGTCCTCACCAGAAGTTTGACCGTTTGCCGGTTGACCCCGGCCAGTCTGGCGGCGCGCGACAGGTTGTTGTTCGTGCGGCGGAGAGCCTCCCGCACGGCTTCCAGGCGGATTTTCTCCCAGGCGAGGTCGGCGGAGGGGAAGCGGGCAAACATTTGGCCGTATTTGGGCAGAAGATCGGAGAAGCGGGGGTCAGTTGTGTGCCAGCCGCGGTCCAGCCAACGGCAGAACGTGGGGCGAGGGATCCCGATCATCAGCGCGGCCTGCAATTTGTTGTGCTGGCTGGATTTCCTCAGGGAGGGGTTGCGAAGCAGGACCTCCTGGATAACCAAGGTGAGCAGGAAGTCAAGGTTGAGGCCAGCGTCCTCCATAGAACGCAGTGCCTGTTGGAGAGAGGGTCGGGCAGACTCGGTGACCAGGTCGGCGTTTGGAGCGGTACCATCGCAACGCATTGGGAATCTCCTTGACGTCAGAATTGACGTCATCACAATTAAACTAATTTTATTATTTTTTGTCAAGCGGATTATGTATTTGGAACGGTTGGAGATACAAGGATTCAAATCATTCGCCGCCAAAACCGTCTTGGATTTTTTGCCGCCCAAGGACGGTTTGTTTAGTATTACCGGCGTGGTGGGGCCGAATGGAGCTGGCAAATCAAACATTACCGACGCGATTCGCTGGGTGATGGGGGAGACGAGTATGAAAAATGTCCGGGCCAAGAAAAATGAAGACGTGATTTTTAATGGTTCAGAAAGCAAAGGCTCGCTTTCCGCAGCCGAAGTGACCATGACTTTGGATAACGCGAGTGGTGATACTGGTTTGGATTTTCCGGAAATTGTTATTACCCGCCGATTGTATAGGACAGGGGAAAGCGAGTATTTGGTAAATAACAATCTGGTGCGGTTGATTGATATTCATCTTCTGCTCGCGAGAGCGAAATTTGCCGAAGGCGCTTACAGCATCGTGAGCCAGGGAATGATTGACCGCTTGCTGACTGTAACTCCCGCCGAGCGCAAAGATTTTTTTGATGAAGCCTGCGGCATTAAAGAGCACCAAATAAAACAGCATCAAGCCGCGCTCAAGCTCGCTCGCACGGAAGAAAATATAAAACAAGCGGAGACGCTTTTGGCGGAAGTGGAGCCGCGGCTAAAGATTTTACACAAGCAGGTAAAGAAACTTGACCAGCGCCACGATGTGGAAGCAAGGCTTTTGGGAACGCAAGAGCAATATTATTACACCATCTATCACCGGAATAAAATTGAAATTGATGCCATCAAGAGCAATCTTACTGTTGTGGAAACTAGATACCGCGCCACTTTCGCTGAACTGGAAAATATTCAGACTGAACTGAGTGAGTTGGCGCGCGGCTCCAGTCGCCAGGAAGTTTTTGACGAGCTCCAGGTTCGTTATCAAGAGGCTATCCGCGCCAAAAATGAGGTAGAACGCGAACTGGTGATTATTGAAGGGCAGATGCAGACGCAGTACAGCCAGTCCGGTCAGCAGAATATCGGTTGGCTAGAGGGCAAAGTGACTGAGTTGAAACAAAACGAAGATCGCCTCACGGCGCAAGCGTCGGCCGCCGCGGCTGAAGTTAGGCGGCGCGAGGAAGCGGCGGAGACAGCAAAAAAACAGAGTGAAAATTTGGGCGTGGAAGCCACGCAAATCAGGCTCAAAATTTCCCGTTTGCAGGGCGAGCTCATGAAAGATCAGTCGGAACAGAGCTATCGCGAACTTTCGGGCCTCACGGCGGTGAAGGCGGTGCTGGAAGCCCGAAATAAATTTGGCAAAGTACATGGTTTGGTAGCTGAGTTGGGTGATGTCCCCGAGGAATATAGGCTGGCGCTGGAAGTGGCCGCCGGTTCGCATTTGTCATCCATCGTGGTAGAAAATGAAGAAGTGGCGCGACTGGCCATTAGCTATTTGCGGGAAAATCGTTTTGGCGTGGCCACTTTTTTGCCTTTGAATAAAATTCAGCCGCGGCCAAACTATTCGGACGGGGAAAGTTTGTTGGGGCAGAGCGGGATGTTTGGCAAGGCCATTGATTTAATCAAATTTGATGATAAATTTGACGCTATTTTTTCCATGATTTTTGGCGACACGCTGGTGGTGACCGATTTGAAAGCGGCGGAGCGCCTGGGCATTGGCCGGGCGCGCATGGTGACGTTGGAGGGCGACTTAGTGGAGCGGTGCGGCATTATGCGCGGCGGTTGGCGCAACAAAAGAAATGCGCTTGGTTTTTCATCCAAGATTTCTCTTTCCAGCCAGGATCGTTTGGCTGAGCTACAACAGGCGATTGTTTTGGAAACACACAACATGGCTGACATTGAGCGCCAAATTGAACAAGCTAAGTCCAAATTGGTTGATCTCACCATTGAAGCCAAGACATCGGCTCACCAGGCCACCGCCACCCAAAGTGAGTTTGAGGCCAACAAACGAGAGTTGGCCCGTTTGGAACATGAATTGAAACTGGTCAAAGCCAGCCCGGAAGAATATGGCGAACAGCTCACGGCCCTCGCCGAGAAAAAAGAAGATTTTGAAAAACAAAAAGGCGCGCGCGCTAAAGCGGCGGCGAAAATAGCGGCGGAAATTGAGCAGTATAACCGGAAAGAAGAAGAAAAGAAACAACGCGTTTTTTCTCTTCAGGTATCCATGCAAAAAAAACAAGACGAGGTGAACCGTATTTTGTCTGAGCGCAATGATTGGCGCGTGGAGACCGCCAAATTAGAAACGAAACAGGAAGATTTGGCGCAAGAAGTATTGAATGACATGAAAGTGTCTATTCATTCGCTCACCGAGCGCGTCGCGACGCCGGTTGACGCGGGCCAACTGGAGTCTTTAGCTAAAGAAATTGAAAATTTAAAATATCAGCTTAGTCTTATTGGCGGTATTGACGAGGAAGTGGTGGAAGAGTATGGCGCCACTAAAGAAAAGTATGACTTTTTGACGAGCCAGCTCGCTGACCTCGGTAAAGCCACCGGTGATTTGCAGAAAATGATTGAGGAGCTGGATGAGCTGATGAAAAAACGCCGCAGCGTCGCTTTCAAAAAAATTAGAAAAGATTTTTCCCGTTATTTTGCCATTTTGTTTGACGGGGGTAATGCCGACCTGGAGGAGATTTATGGGGAACCGCCGGTGGAAGAAATAGTGTTGCCGGATGGCACGATAGTACCGGCCGAAGAGCAAACAGCCGAAGGAGGAGAAGCGCCCAAGAGAAAGAACGAAAAAATATTAACCGGCATTGAAGTTATTGCCAATCCGCCCGGGAAAAAAGTGAAATACTTGAACATGCTTTCCGGCGGTGAGCGCACGCTGACGTCAATTGCTCTTATTTCGGCAATTTTGTTCCACAACCCATCGCCGTTTGTGGTGCTGGATGAGGTGGAAGCGGCGCTGGATGAAGCCAATACACTTCGATTCGTAAAGATATTGAGCGAACTTTCTACCCACTGCCAGTTTATCGTGGTCACCCACAATCGCGTGACCATGCACGCGGCTGGGTCCCTTTATGGCGTCGTCATGGGCGCGGACGGGGTTTCTAAACTTTTGAGCGTTACCATGGCCGATGCCCCGCAGTACGCCGAGGCGATGACTGTTGACAAAACAGCGTAATTAGATTATAGTAATTCTGCTCTCAATATTAAACCGCTCACTTTGAATAAATACTTAAACTTATTATGTTAATTATTCGTTTGCAACGCGTAGGTAAAAAGAAATCACCGGCGTACCGTCTAGTAATTTCGGAAAAGTCCCGCGACACGCAGGATGTCTATCTAGAACAGCTCGGCACCTTTAATCCGCGTGTCAAGGAGAACGGCTTCTTGCCCAATGCCGAGAGAATCAATTATTGGATCAGCAAAGGCGCCCAGACATCAGCCACCATTAATAATCTGCTCATCAAAGCCGGCATTATCAAAGGCGAGAAAAAGAAATCAGTTTTTCTCTCGCAGAAACGAAAAAAGAAAATTGCCGATAAATCCGCTTCCGCCAAAGTTGCGGTGGACAAGAAAGCCGCTGAAGTAGCGGCAAGTCCAGCGGCGGTAGTCGTTCATCAGGCATAAAAACTATACACAGTTGACTTGACTTTTTCTAGCGAGAAGAGTATATTTTTTCATGAAGTGCAGTACTGGTGGACTTCTCCACAGCGCCCGCCGGCAACGCTTTTGCGTAGCAATGCGGGCAGGTCGACAGAACTGCTGAAAAAGAATGAACCAATCTGAAATACTATGGAAACGGATCAGAAGTTTGTTGAAGATGTCGTGCGCGCGATTGTAAACAATCCCAACGACGTCAAAACGACCCGCATTATTGACGAACGCGGTGTTCTCATCACTCTTGATGTGAACCCAGCTGACATGGGATATGTCATCGGCCGCCAAGGTCAAACTGCTCGATCAGTCCGCACGCTCCTCAAAATCGTTGGCGCCAAGAATAACGCTCGCGTTAACTTGAAGATCAACGAGCCAGAGGGTGGCCGCGGCCCAAATCCACGCCCAGCGATGGATACGAGCGCCCCTGTTGATACCAGCGCTGTTGATAACCTGGAAATCTAGTTTTAAATAGACAACAAAGCCACTCCGTGATATTCTCATGGGGTGGTTTTATATATAGTACTTATGTTGTTTGATGTATTGACTCTGTTCCCCGATGTAATTTATTCGTACTGTAACGAAAGTATTGTTGGACGGGGGCAGGCAAAAAACGCGCTCTCTGTTCGGGCGCATGATTTTCGTATTTTTTCAGATAACAAGTGGGGGCATGTGGACGACAAATCATACGGCGGGGGGCCGGGAATGGTTTTGCAAGTTGAACCGATTTATGAGTGTTTGAAATCGATTGGAGCTATTAAGCAGCTTAAGCAGAGTAAGCAAAAAGTAATTGTGCTTGATCCGGCCGGGAAAAAATTTGATCAGCGGATGGCCGAGAAGTTTTCTAAGCTAGATCGGCTGGTACTCATCGCCGGGCGCTATGAGGGCTTTGACGCGCGCGTCTACAAATTAGCGGACGAGCGCGTGTCGGTGGGTGATTATGTGCTGGCGGGCGGCGAGTTGCCGGCGCTTACTATTATTGAAGCGGTGGCTAGGCTGTTGCCGGGAGTACTCGGGAACACGGAGTCGTTGAAAGAAGAGACGTTTAACCCCGCCCTTTATCCCTCCCCTAATAGGGGAGGGGCACGGGGAGGGGTTTTAAAATCACTCAAAGAATACCCGCAATATACACGTCCGGAAGATTTTATGGGACAAAAAGTGCCGAAAGTTTTGTTATCTGGCGACCACAAAAAGATTGCGGATTGGCGGAAAGGGAAGAGCAAATAATATGTCGGATTTGAAAAATATAATCAATTTTCTTTTTGAGGTCGGTATTCTCAACAAAACCCCGCGGAGCGGTTTTCATTTTTTGGGGAGCGGGGAGCAAAGTGTCGCCGAGCATAGTTATCGCACGGCGGTTATCGGTTATGTGCTTGGCACCCTTGATGGCCAGGTTAACGTGGGTAACATTTTGAAGATGTGTTTGTTTCATGATTTGGCCGAGGGGCGAGTATCGGACCTGAATTATGTTCATCAGAAGTATACCGAACGCCACGAACAAAAAGCGATTGATGACTTAGCCGAGACCATACCTTTCGGCAAAGATTTGCGCGATGCCTTTGTGGAACACGAGGAAAAGAAAAGCCCGGAGGCAGTGTACGTGAAAGACGCGGATAATTTAGAATGGATATTGTCGCTCAAAGAACAAATGGATATCGGCAACAGCCGGGCGCAGGATTGGATAACCAGCGCGGTGAAAAGGCTGAAAACAAAGTTGGCTCAAGATTTGGTGGAAGTGATTTTGCAGACTGATTCCAGTGAATGGTGGTTTGGCGACAAGAATGACGAGTGGTGGGTGAGTCGGAATAAGAAAATGGATTTGTAAAAGAAAAAAATAGCTAGTTTATTAGTTTTTTATCCACATTATCAGCTCTTGACAGGGATTCCGAACTAGGCTATTATGACGAAGCGTTAAATTAACCTAAAAAAGGCCACAAATTTCTCTAACAATCCAAACCCCTGCTAAGTCCAAAACGTTATCCGCCTCATCGGCGGATTTCGCTACCGCGAAACTGGCAAGAAAAAAGAGTAATCAAGATTTGATTCCTCTTTTTTCTTTCTTAAGCCGATCCTTGGTCCGCCCAAAAGGCGGGTTGGTTACAAGACAAGGACGAGAGAAAGAAGTTCATTGACAATACAGATGTGACAAAAACCATAAACGTCTATCTAAATTAAAGAGCCCCGACTAAGTCGGGGACTCTTCCAATCAAATAATAATAAATCCAAACGATCAGTATTTATACTGACTCGATTGAACTCTTTTTTGAGAGTTTGATTCTAGCTCAGGATGAACGCTGGCGGCGTGTCTAAGGCATGCAAGTCGAGCGACGTGCTCGCTAACACATTGAAAGCAATAAGCAGCTTAAGCAGAGTAAGCACCACATTGCCTACTCTGCCTACCTTGCCTACCTTGCTGGCAGCGTGTTAGTGAGTTACGAGCGGCAAACGGGTGAGTAACACATTGGCAACCTTCCTTCAAGCCGGGGATAGCTCGCCGAAAGGCGAATTAATATCCGATGGCCATGCGGGGTCATATGACATTCGCATGTAAAGATTTATCACTTGAAGAGGGGCCTATGGCCCATCAGCTAGTTGGTAGGGTAACGGCCTACCAAGGCATTGACGGGTATCAGGCGTGAGAGCGCGACCTGACTCAGTGGGACTGCGACACTGCCCACACTCCTACGGGAGGCTGCAGTCAAGAATATTCCTCAATGGACGAAAGTCTGAAGGAGCGACGCCGCGTGTAGGATGAAGGTCTTCGGATTGTAAACTACTTTTATCAGGGACGAATTTGTGACGGTACCTGGTGAATAAGAGGTTGCTAACTCTGTGCCAGCAGCAGCGGTAATACAGAGACCTCAAGCGTTATCCGGATTTATTGGGCGTAAAGCGTCCGCAGGTGGTTTGGCCAGTCAGAGGTTAAAACCTAACGCTTAACGTTAGGATCGCCTTTGATACTACCAGACTAGAGAACGGAAGAGGTGAGCGGAATTCTCGGTGTAGTCGTAATAAGCGTTGATATCGAGAAGAACACCAAATGCGAAGGCAGCTCACTGGTACGTTTCTGACACTCATGGACGAAAGCGTGGGGAGCAAACAGGATTAGATACCCTGGTAGTCCACGCCCTAAACTATGCATACTAGGTATTGGCAGTATCGACCCTGTCAGTGCCGTTTAAAAAAGCTAACGCGTTAAGTATGCCGCCTGGGGAGTACGGCCGCAAGGCTAAAACTCAAAGAAATAGACGGGGACCCGCACAAGCGGTGGTTCATGTGGTTTAATTCGATGGTAAACGGGGAACCTTACCTGGGCTCAACTACTAGCTGCAAGCCTCCAGAAACGGAGGCCGCCTTTGAGGGTGCTAGATAGGTGCTGCATGGTTGCCGTCAGCTCGTGCCGTGAGGTGTACCATTAAGTTGGGAAACGAGCGCAACCCACGTCGTGTGTTAAATTTACACACGAGACCGCCCAGCCCTTTGAAAATGAGTGAAGCAAAGTAAGCAATTACTCGTCGTGCTTAAGCTGCCTACTCTGCTTATAGCTCGTTGGCAAAGAGCTGGGAGGAAGGGGTGGACGACGTCAAATCAGCATGGCTCTTACGTCCAGGGCTACACACATGAAACAATGGGAAGTACAATGGGTTGCTAAGTCGCGAGATGGAGCTAATCCCATCAAAACTTCCCCCAGTTCAGATTGCAGGCTGCAACTCGCCTGCATGAAGTAGGAATCGCTAGTAAACGCCTATCAGCCACGGGGCGTTGAATACGTTCTCGGGTCTTGTACTCACAATAAAAGCGCTAGGCAGTATATTATTCTAGAGAGTTAAAGTCTCTCCCTCTGCTTGTCGGCAGAGCGTAGCTAAAAGATAGTCGTCTTTCGCAAGGAAGACGGCGAAGGATCTCGAGGCAAAAGATAGTCCAATCATAGAAAAGCCGTATTGACCTTTGAATCGGCGGTGAGCAAGGGGAAAATACATTGAACAGGCTTGAGTGGAATGTCCGGAAATGAATAATATATGACCCTAGGAGATCTTACGTCGTCTTGATTATTATGGTGTAATCAAGTAATGCAACTTACGCGGCGTAAGAAGTCAGCTGAATCGTAGTACTTCGATATTGTGTCGAAGGAAGGATTCACTCTAGTCGTATGGAAGAAATATCTGCTAACTATATCGTTGGTCTCACGGACGGAGAAGGAAGTTTTACAGCTTATGTAAAAAATCCGGATGCGTCCAAAGAAGTTAAGCGAAGAACAAAAGTTGAACCGAGGTTTTACCTCAAACTCATTGAGAAAGACAAAAAGATTCTCTATGATTTGAAAAAATTCTTTGGTTGTGGCAATGTTTATTTTCAAAAAGATAAACGCGCCAATCATCAAGACTGTTATCGCTACGAAGTCGCCAATAGAAAAGATTTGCAGAAAATAATTATTCCATTTTTCAGAAGTAACTCTTTGCGATTACGATCAAAGAGCCGTGACTTTGAAATTTTTTGTCAGATTATGGAAATGGTTATAAACAATGATCATTTGAAGAATTCCGGTCTTAGAAAGATCTATAATCTTAAGCAGAAAATGCATTAGAGCTCGTCGTGTGCGGGAAATCCGCAGGCACGATGGGAACATCAATTCTAAGTTTCTAGAAGATAATCGCCCGTCACACCACGGGAGCTGGCAATGCCCAAAGTCCCCCTTCGGGGGATTAAGGCAGGGTCAGTGACTAGGGTGAAGTCGTAACAAGGCATGGGTAGCGGAAGCTGCTCATGGATCACCTCCTTTCTGGAGATACTTAGTCGAAAGACTATGATTTCCGTCGAACATGCTAGAACCGCAAGGTTTTAGTGATGTAAGGTAGATAGTATGCGTTTTTGTCACTCTGTGTTGTTAAGGCCATGAACCCCTTGTGGTCCATGGTTAAAAAAGACTCACCGTCTTGGTGGGTTTTTTTTGTTTGCTAAAGCCGCGCCCTCTTGACGGACGGTTGGTGTCGTGGTAGTATCACTTTGTATTACTAAGTAATAACTTTATGCGCACCTCAACCATCGTTACCATTTCCCTTCCGCCGGCTATGGCGAAGCAGGCAAAAAAAATTGCTAAACAGCAGCAAATGACTAACTCCGAACTCGTTCGTGTTGCTTTGCGCCAGTTTATGGAAGAGAGAGATGCCGAGGAAGCAATTCGCATCTACAAAGCAGAAAAAAGGGCGGGGACTTTAAAAACGCTTAAAGGATCGTTGACGGATTTAATGGGTTGAACCCATTGCTCTATGCCCAGGATTAAGGAGATTCGTTATTCTTCCCGCTTCCTGCGTTCGCTTAAGGCGTTGCCACTGGCGTATAAACAAATTATTGCTGAACGTGAAGCAATATTTAAGGCTAATTGTTTTGATCCTCGGCTCAAACCTCACAAGCTCAAAGGGTACCCCCGTGGCCGCTGGTCGTTTTCTTTAACATTTTCGCACCGCGTACTTTTTGAGTTTATTGATAAAGGTATCATTGGTTTTATTGATGTCGGCGATCATTCTATTTATCGCTGATGGGACGATTTTTGTTTGCCAAAATGGGCAAAGGTGGGTAAGATAAAGACGTGATTTCTCTAACTATACTATATGGCTTGGGAAAAATTTATTTCAGCCGGCATTAGAATGCCTTTTTACATGGAGCAATTTGTTCGCGGCCTTAAAGAAAATGCCAACGAAAAACTTAAATTGCCCTTGGACGGCTGGATTTCCGTCACCGATCAGCAACTAACGTCGGTATATTATGATCTGGAAAATAATATTTTTTGTTCAAAAGTATCTGGATAAAAAATTGTCAGACAAAAAATTTGTTTTCCGATTACCTAGATTATTCAGAAAAATTGATGAGGATTTATTAAAATTTTGCCGTTCTCTTTACTATCGCGATTTAGCCAAAGCAAACAAAAATGTATTGCTCCGGCTGTTAAAAAAATTCGGCGTCTTGTATCAGGCTAAATTTGGTTTTTACCCTCTGCCTAAAATTTTTAGCGACGCTCTGGCGGCTTTGTTGCCCCGGAAGATTAGTTTCAAAATTTCTAAAGAAGATTTGTCTAGGCTTATCGCCTCGGACACCATCAGCGATTATGTCCAAGACCGCCTGGCCTTGCTGTCTATTTCCGAATCCATTAAAGAAAAAGCTCTGGCGGCATTGATGAGCGAATCCAACGAAGAAATTATCCAACAGCTCGGCCGTTTCCATCCGCAATTGTACGCGCAGATTGAAAGCTACGCTAAAGATTTTAATTGGGTGCCGGTCAATCATCATGTCCAGCCGCTTAATTTGGATTTAGCCTTGAATTTAGTAAGAGAAGCCGTTAAAGATGCGAGCGCGGCGGACGAATTAACGGAATTAAAAAAACGCCCCCGCTCCGTAATTGAGGAGAAAAAGAAACTGTTTAGAAAGTACGAATTTAATCCTTCCGAATTGAGCTTCATAAATTTTTTTAAAGAGATAAACTGTATCAATGAAAGCCGCAAAGCGGCGATGAGCAAGGCTCTGCTTTGGTCTTATCCGCTGTTTCAGGAAATTGCCAATCGCGTTGGCGTCGATGTGGTTTCGTTGCGCCAGCTAACCAGCTTTGAAATGTCGGCAGTTTTGCGAACGGGCAAAGTAAATAGCCGCTTTCAAAATATTATTAAATCCCGACTGCAGTATTATTATTGTCTGTTAAAAGGTAGCCGGCTAAAAGAGGGGAGCGGGGAGCCAGCCAAAACATTCGTGCAGGATTTGTTGGCCCTGCAAAATAAACCAGTCAGCGAAATTAAGGGAAATATCGCCCAAAAAGGCTACGCTAAAGGGCCGGCGCGTTTGATATTGATGGAGTATCAGGTGCAGAATTTATTGCCCGGGGAAATTCTCGTCACCTCCATGACCGACCCTGACATGGTGCCGGCCATGAAACGCGCCGCCGCCATCGTCACCGACGAAGGCGGCATCACCTGCCACGCGGCCATTGTTTCTCGCGAACTCGGCAAACCCTGCGTCATCGGCACCAAAATCGCTACTAAAGTATTCAAAGACGGCGACATGGTGGAAGTGGACGCGGAGCGCGGGATTGTGAGGAAAATGGCCCGGAAATGACTGCTTGACGCCGCGGCCAAAGAGTGAAATAATAGACTCGTTATTAAGAAGAAGTTTATGTCCAAAAAATATACCAGCGATACCCAAGAAATTTTAGAGATTGTTCGTTTTATCAAAGATCACGCGGCTTCGCAGGAAAGTGTTGATCGTCTAGAGAAAAGAGTTGAAAAGGTTGAGCAAGGACTCGGCCACGTTGAACAAAGACTTGGTGAGGTAAATTATGACCTGAAAGTTTATATTGATGAAAAATTAGCTGATTATACCTCGGATATTTTTAATAGATTGGACAAAAAATATAAAAAGGATGGCCAGTTTAAAGAGAAGGTGGTGGAGTTATTTAGGAAACATAAAATCGGCACCCCCGAAGAACTGGCATTTTTGAAAGGTTTAGTGGAAGGCAGTTATTGACACTAATTTAAACTGATTAAAAATTCCGCGTAAGAGCGGAGTTTTATTTGTCTAAAAATGTGAAGCCCCCGACCGAAGTCGAGGGCTTTGCATTTTGAAACGAACCACCTCATTCGGTGCGGACAGTGACTCCTTTGAAGAAGCCCGTGCACAGAATGAGGTCGACGCGCCGGCCGAGTGCGTTCGTCGCCTGCGCGTCGAACTTGACGGCGTCGTCGCCTCCGCACCCGCGGAAGCCGACGAGAAACCACGTCCGGCCGGTGATGACCACGTCGGCGTACCCTTGTTTCTCCGTCGCCTCCACGACGGGCTCGGTTCGGTTCACCAGGAACAGGCCGAGACAGGTAAAAGCGAGGATCGGGATGATCGTGATGAAGATCACGATATTGATGAGGTTGATGTTGCGACCGTTGCGCGACGGCATTTTGGTCCTCCAAGGACGTTTGTTTTCAAAGTGCGTTTCCCAATGCCCTAATGGCACAGGGTTTTAGCTCCGAGAAATCGACCTGAATAAGGCCGTTTCCACAGATGCTAAACAAGCCATTGTAGCACATTTTAGGGTTTTTGTCAAGAAGGAGCCTTTTGCGGCAGGGTATTTTTGGCTAATTTGCGCCAAATTTAACAAACCATTGACTTTATTCATTTTTTTTCATATACTGTCCCTACCTATTTAGGGCAATTAGCTCCCGCCAGAGGCGGGCAGGCAGTTGGTTTGTTGGTTCATTTATTCCAGTAATCAAAAGAAAAATTTAGGGGCGGCTAGCTCAGTTGGTTAGAGCGTCACATTGACATTGTGAAGGTCAGAGGTTCAACTCCTCTGTCGCCCACAGAGTTGAACCATGGTTGGTAAAACTTAAACAACAAGTACAATTTATAAGGGCATGTAGCTCAGTTGGTTAGAGCGCTACACTGATAATGTAGAGGTCCCAAGTTCAACTCTTGGCATGCCCACATGAGCGCGTCCCCCGCGGCGGGCCACACAATTATCCCCCGATGCTCCCGTCGGGGGATTTATTTGCCAAAGATGTAATAATAAGGTATACTCAACGTGGAAATACCGTGTAATTAACTATGCTATGACTGAAAATAGAAACATCGGTCAGTTTGAGTTCAAGCCGGCTTCAGGGGCGGAAGTGGCGCCGGGAAATTCGCGCGCTCAGGCGTTCGGCATTTTTATAATAGAACTTATTAAAGTTGGGCTCTTGGCGGCGCTCACCATTGGGCTTATTCGGTATTTTCTGTTTAAGCCGTTTTATGTGAAGGGCGCTTCAATGGAGCCGAATTTTTACGACCATGAATACTTGATTGTGGATGAGTTGAGCTATCGTTTTCGCGCTCCGGCGCGCGGCGAGGTAGTGGTGTTTCATTATCCGGGTAATCCAAAGGAATATTTTTTGAAACGGGTGGTCGGCTTGCCCGGCGAGCGTATAAAAATTTCTGAAGGCCATGTGACGATTTATAATCCGGAATATCCGGAAGGGGTGGCGGTGGAGGAATCATATTTGCCGAAAGATTTGGCGACGGCCGGCGAGGAGATAACCACTCTTGGCGATCAGGAATATTTTGTGCTTGGCGATAACCGGCCGAATAGTTATGATTCCCGCCGCTTCGGGCCGGTCAATTTGGATGCTATCGTCGGCCGGGCCTGGTTTCGCGGTTGGCCGGTAGCGCGCATCCAAACATTCGCGGCACCCGGCTTTAATCTATAAAAGCTCTTTAATATTTTATGAAAACTAAGAAAAATAAAATGATAAAAAAAACGGCGTCAGCTTTGAAAGAAAAATCCGCTAAAGGCGGCTCCGCCCGCCTAGGCTCCGGGCCGGCCTCGGGCGGGAAAGCATCTGCGGCTACCACGGTGGTTGAGAAAAGCAATAAAAAGACATACAGCGTTCTTCGGGGAATGCATGATATTTTGCCCAAGGAAGAAAAATATTGGAGACTGATGTCGCATGCCGTGGAAAATTTGGCCGAATATTTTCAGTTTGGGCGCATTGAAACTCCGCTCCTGGAAGAAACCAGCCTGTTTGTGCGTTCCATCGGGCGAGGAACGGACGTGGTTGACAAGGAAATGTACAGTTTTGAAGATCGCGATGGATCGCGGGTATGTTTGCGTCCGGAAGCGACCGCCTCGGTGGCGCGCGCTTATATTGGCAACGGTATGTGGAATATGACCCAGCCGGTCAAAGTATGGTACCAGGGGCCGATGTTTCGCCATGACCGGCCGCAGGCCGGGCGTTACCGCGAGTTTTTTCAAGCCGGTTTTGAAACGCTCGGCGCCAAAGACCCTTCGGCCGACGCCGAGCTTATTTTAGTGGCGTATAGCTTTTTTAAAGATATCGGGCTTCCCGTAACAGTGGCTATCAATAGCATCGGCGCTCCGGAGGAGCGCGAACGCTATATCAACGAACTTACCAGCTACTATCGCAGTAAGCGCAGCTACCTGTGCGAGGAATGCCGCGCCAGACTAGCCAAGAATCCGCTTAGGCTTTTGGATTGCAAAGAGGCCGGTTGTCAGCCGGTGAAAGAAGGGGCGCCGCAAATTGTGGATTGGCTGACCGAAGATTCAAAAAGTTACTTTATGAAAGTTTTGGAGTATTTGGACGAGTTGGCGATTCCGTATATGTTGACGCCGACTTTGGTGCGCGGGCTTGACTATTACACGCACACGGTTTTTGAGATGTATCCGGTTTTAAATAAGCCGGAGAGCCAGGAAGCCGATGACCAGTCTCGCGAACCAGGCTCGG